>Ga0302325_10001509_pt1 | contig 59275 bp, 46 predicted proteins | sample Palsa_T0_2_FD_201948 | JGI IMG/M metagenome (GOLD analysis project Ga0302325, IMG submission 201948) | Peat permafrost microbial communities from Stordalen Mire near Abisko, Sweden - Palsa_T0_2 | ecosystem: Environmental > Terrestrial > Soil > Palsa > Peat permafrost | place: Sweden: Abisko... | reverse complement strand
GCCATCGCGACATTGAAGATACGATAGATCAAGTCTTTATATGAAAAACCAAGACCCTATTGTCGATAAAGAATTGTGGTGCAGTTAAGTTCATGCTTTTGAAAAACCCCAATCCGACCCTATGGGGAGGATCATCGACACCGTTGGAAAAACTTTGATGCGTCGATAAATCCGCCCTTGCCCGCGGTGGCCTCACGGCCCCAATAAAAGAATTGATGTCAAAAAGAATGGTCATACTAGGCGGTGGTGAAAGTGGCGTAGGCGCAGCGATCCTGGCGGCGCAACGCGGGTACGACGTGTTCGTATCCGATGGCGGCCCCCTGAAAGAAACCTACCGCGAAACCCTGACCAAACACGGCATCGACTTCGAAGAAAAAGGACATTCCGATACCCGCATCCTCGAGGCCGACGAAGTCATGAAGAGCCCCGGCATACCCGACAAAAATGATATGGTTCGGCGCATCCGCGAACACGGCATCCCCGTGATCTCCGAGATCGAACTCGCGTACCGCTACAAAGGCGACGGCCGTATCATCGGTATCACCGGCAGCAACGGCAAGAGCACGACAACGGCCATGACCTATCATATCTGCCGCTATGGCGGCCTCGACTGCGCCCTCGTCGGGAATATCGGCTATTCCTTCGCCCGCCAGGTCGCAGAAGACCCCAAACAATGGTATGTCGTAGAGATCAGCAGCTTTCAACTGGATGATATCGTCGACTTCCGGCCCGAGGTCGCCATCCTCACCAACATCACGGAAGACCACCTCGACCGGTATGACTATAAATTCGAAAATTATATCGCCAGCAAATTTCGCATCACCATGAACCAGACTGCTGCCGACTATTTTATATATAACCAGGACGACCCGGTGATCCAGGAACATATAGGACGATTTCTCATTCACTCTAACCCATTACCATTTACCATGCAACAGGAAACCAACCAAGGAGGATACATCAACAAAGGACAAATGAATATCAACGCCGGCAGCGAGAAACTACAAATGAGCATCTACGATTTCGCCCTCAAGGGTATTCACAATCAATACAACACAATGGCAGCAGGTATCGCGTCCGCCACCGTGGGCATCCGCAAAGAGAAGATCAGGGAAGCCATCCAAAGCTTCGAGGCCCTGGAACACCGCATGGAATACGTCCTCACCGTGAGGGGCGTGGAGTTCATCAACGACTCCAAAGCCACCAACGTCAATAGTACCTGGTACGCACTGGAGAGCATGGACAAACCAACCATCCTCATCCTGGGCGGCGTGGATAAAGGAAATGACTATTCCCTCATCCGCGACCTGGTAAGGGAAAAGGTAAAAGCCATCGTCTGCCTGGGGACCGACAACCGCAAGATTCACGAGGCCTTCCAGCACGACGTCCCCCTGATGGTCAATACCGGCAGCGCGGAAGAAGCCGTCAAAGCCGCCTTTCATTTCGCGACAAAAGGCGACACGGTCCTGCTGAGCCCCGCCTGCGCCAGCTTCGATCTCTTCAAGAACTATGAGGACAGAGGCAAACAGTTCAAGGAGGCTGTCCGCGATCTATGAGTGCCACGACGACGATAGAACGGACACCCTTCCAAAGCCTCCGATCGAGGACGAAAGGCGATAAGGTTATCTGGACCGCAGTGGTCCTGCTGGCCGTCGTGTCCTTATTGGTCGTCTATAGCTCCACCGGCTTGCTGGCTTATAAGATGTACAAGGGCAATACCGAGATCTACCTGTTCAAACAATTCGCCTTTATCCTGGTCGGCATCGGGATCATCTACTTCGCCCACCAGGTCAATTATACCATCTATTCCCGTGTGGCAACCATCCTCTTCATGGTCTCCATACCGCTTTTGCTCTACACGCTCTTCTTCGGCGTAAAGCTCAATGAAGGCAGCCGCTGGATCCGCCTGCCCATCATCAACATGACCTTTCAGACCTCCGACCTGGCCAAACTGGCCTTGTTCATGTACCTCAGCCGCACACTCAGCAAAAAACAGGATTCCATCAAAGACTTCCGCAAAGGCTTTATCCCCGTGATCACTCCGGTGATCCTCGTTTGTCTGCTGATCGCTCCGGCCAATTTGTCCACGGCCTTACTCACGGGCGCCACCAGCCTCATGCTCCTCTTTATAGGACGGGTAAGCGCCAAACACTTGCTGTTAACCATCGTCATCGCCGCCATACCCGTCGCCTTACTGGTAGCCATGGCGGTGATCCGGCACAAGGCCAATGGCAATACCACCGAAAAGCCAAAGACCGAAGGCCGGTCCCGCATCTTCATCCGTGTCGATACCTGGCTCAGCCGCGTAGAGACATTCGTCTATGGCGGAAAAGAGGACAATGACGACAACAACTACCAGACCAATCAGGCCAAGATCGCCATCGCAAAAGGCGGCATCCTGGGACTGGGGCCCGGCAATAGCCAGCAACGCAATTTCCTCCCACATCCCTATTCCGATTTCATCTTCGCGATCATCATAGAAGAATATGGGCTGACGGGCGGCCTGTTCATCGTATTCATTTATCTGGTCTTTCTCCTGCGCAGCATCCGCATTTTCCGGCGCTGCCCCTTCGCCTTCGGCGCCTTCCTCGCCCTTGGGCTCAGCTTTACCCTGGTCATCCAGGCCCTTGCCAATATGGCGGTGAACGTAAACCTGTTTCCCGTCACCGGGGTCACCTTGCCGCTGGTGAGCATGGGCGGCAGTTCCTTCCTCTTTACCTGCCTCGCCATCGGCATCATCCTGAGCGTGGCCCGCAATGCGGAAACAAGAGAAGCAGAGGACGCAACGGAATCCGAAGAAACCGAAGAACCCGGCGAGGAGGCGGTCCCAGCATGAGTAAGAGATTCATCATAGCAGGCGGCGGCACCGGCGGACATATCTTCCCGGCTATCGCCATCGCCGGCGCTCTCAAGAAACAGGACCCCGAAACGGAACTCCTCTTCGTCGGCGCCAAAGGCAAGATGGAAATGGAGAAAGTACCCCAGGCCGGCTATCGCATAGAAGGGATTACCATCGTCGGCTTTAACAGAAGCTCACTGATCAAGAACATCGGCCTGCCCTTTAAGCTCATCAAGAGCTTTTTCCAGGTCGGACGCATCCTCCGGTCATTCAAGCCGGACGCCGTAATTGGGGTGGGGGGCTATTCCAGCTTTCCCGTCCTTCGCTCCGCACAGGCCAGGGGCATCCCCACCTTTATCCACGAAAGCAACTCCTTCGCAGGTAAGAGCAATATCCTCCTGGGAAAGAAAGCGACCCGCATCTTCGTGGCCTCCGACGGGATGGAAAAGTTCTTCCCCGTCGATCGCATCACCATTACCGGTAATCCGGTCCGCAGCACCATCGTGGAGAGTACAATCACCCGCGAAGAAGGCATCCGTTTCTTTGGCCTCGACCCGGCCTTACCGACCGTCCTGTCGACCGGCGGCTCCCTTGGCGCAAAAGGCATAAACGAAGCCGTTGCCGCCCATCTCGATGAATTTGGGCAAGCAAATACCCAATTGATCTGGCAGACCGGTAAACCCTTCGCCCCACAGGCCGTTGCTCTTGCCAGAGGCCGAGCCCATGTGTGGACCAATGAATTTATCCGACAGATGGAATACGCTTTCGCCGCCGCGGACGTGGTCATCTCGCGTTCAGGGGCTATGTCGATCGCGGAGCTCTGCGTCGCGGCAAAACCCGTCGTATTCGTACCCTTTCCTTTCGCGGCGGAAGACCACCAGACTGCCAACGCCCGACACCTGGTAGACCGGAATGCCGGTCTCCTGATAAAAGACAGCGAGGCCAGGGACAAACTGGTGGCCACAGCGCTGGCCTTGTCGCAGGACAGGGCAAGACAGGATACCCTGAGAACAAACATCGGCCGGCTGGCGATCACCGACGCAGCCGACCGCATCGCCCGTGAGATCCGGAAAGCATTAAAAGAATGATGGAGTTAAAAGATATAAAGACGATCTATTTCATTGGTATCGGCGGCATAGGAATGAGCGCCCTGGCCAGGTATTTCCACTTCCACGGAAAAAGGGTGTCGGGTTACGATAAGACGGCTACCACCCTCACCCGGGAACTGGAAGCCGAAGGCATCGAAGTTCATTATGCCGACGACCCCAGCCGCATCCCAACCGACCCTGATCTTGTCGTGTATACTCCGGCGGTACCAAAAGACCATCGGGAACTGAATTACTACCTGGAGCGTAAGATAACGCTCATGAAACGCAGCGAAGTGCTGGGCCTGATCACCAATAGTTCTTTCAATATCTGCGTCGCGGGTACGCATGGCAAAACGACCATCACCACCATGATCGCCCATATCCTTCGCCATAGTGGGTATGGTTGCAATGCCTTTCTCGGCGGCATCGCGGTCAACTACAATAGTAACTATTGGAGCGACGAACGCAATGTTTGCGTGGTAGAAGCCGACGAATACGATCGCAGCTTCCTTCGCCTGCGGCCCGACATCGCCGTGATCACAGCAATGGACGCCGACCACCTCGATATCTACGGAACGGCCGAAGCGGTGGAGCAGGCCTTTATCGATTTTTCCGGCTGTCTGAAACCCGGCGGCCTGCTGTTCAGCAAAAAAGGCCTCCGGCGCGAAGCAGAACTAAAAGGCGACCGTCATCTGACCTATGGTCTCGAAAACAACCTCGCGGCCACCGACCTGGCGACCACGGAACCCACCGGCCACCCGACAACCACCGACCCGGCCCTGCCCGACTTCTATGCGTCTGAGATCAGGATCGACCAGGGGGACTACCTCTTCCGCGTACAGAGTGCCGATTGGAGCATCGATAAAGTCGTACTGCCCATGGGCGGACTCCATAACGTAGAGAATGCCGTCGCCGCCATCGCCGTTGCTCATACCCTGGGCATCGCCGGGGATAAGATCGTCGCGGCTGTAGCAGCCTTCCGTGGCGTAAAACGCCGCTTCGAATACATCGTCAAAGAGCCGAACTGTGTGTACATCGATGACTATGCACATCATCCCGAAGAACTCAGGGCCCTGATCAGCGGCGCGAAGGAACTGTTCCCGGAAAAGCACTGCACGATCATCTTCCAGCCGCACCTGTTCACGAGGACACGTGACTTCGCCGACGGCTTCGCAACAAGCCTGAACCTGGCCGACGAAGTGTTGTTGCTGCCTATCTACCCCGCGAGAGAGCTACCCATCGCCGGCGTGACCAGCGAGCTCATCGCCACAAGGATGCTTGCAGAAAAAGTTCGCATCGCGGATAAAAAGGAAATATTGACCGACCTCGAAAATAAAGTGAAGAAGGGAAAAAAGCCTGCCTTGCTGATCACGGCCGGCGCAGGAGACATCGATACATTGGTCGAACCCATCCGGCAATTGCTGGAGCCCTAACCTATTGTCCGTGCTGAACGGACACTGTTGTACCCGTCTGACGGTCCGCTGGGCCGTTGGGCGGGAACAAAATAAAAACAAAATGGCCGCAAGGATAAACATAAAAAAAGTATTCGCATTCCTCTTCTGGTGCATAGCCGGCGCAGGCGGCGTAGGCCTGCTCGTGGCCGCCATCCGGTACAGGAATAATAATGTCTGCAAAGGTTACCGGATAACCATCAGCGGGCCCGCAGCCACCGAATCGGCGTTTATCGATCGCAAGGGCATCAATGACCTGCTCACCTCCGCGGGCGCGGCAAAGGGAGCGAGCAAACCCATCATAACCTTTGACCTCCGCCACCTCGAATCGGCACTCCTGAAGAACGTATGGATCAAAGACGCGCAGCTCTTCTTCGATAACAACGGCGTACTGCAGGTCCGGATCGTGGAGAGAGAGCCGGCCGTGCGCATCTTTACCCGCGAAGGCAACAGCTTTTATGCCGACAGTAGCGGCATACAACTGCCCTTGCAGGAAAGACTTCCCGCGAGACTGCCCGTATTCACCGGCTATCCCTTACCAAACCTCAAGCTGCACGGCGAAGACAGCGCCCTGACAACGGGTATCCTCCGGCTTAGCGAGTTTATCCGCCGCGACAGCTTCTGGACGGCACAGATCGCACAGATCGATATCACACCCGCGAAGACCTTCGAGCTCGAACCGGAAGTCGGCGACCACCGCATAACGTTTGGCGACGGCAACGACATCGCCGCCAAATTCCACCGGCTCTTCCTCTTTTATAAGGAGATACTCAGCCAGACCGGAATGGACAAATATGACCGGATCGATGTCTCCTATTCCGGCCAGGTCATCGGGGTAAAGAAAGGCAGTGACGGAAGTCGTTATGATTCCCTCCAGGGTCTCGACAATATCCGCCAGCTGATCCGGTCGGCACAGCAGCTGCAACCCGATACCCTTCGCCAGCAGAATATCCGCCCCCTGGAACGCAATACCCAAACGGAACAAAATCTTGGGACTTACGACCTCGTACCCGAAACACAACAAACTCAACAAACACAACCCCAACCATTATCAAAAACAACTAAAAAAAAATAAACTAAACTATGAATCAAGATCAGCCTATCATCGTCGGGCTCGACATCGGAACGACCAAGATCGCTGCCATAGCCGGTCGTAAGAACGAGTACGGTAAATTAGAGATACTGGGCTTCGGCCGGGCCAACTCGAACGGCGTCAAACACGGCCAGGTGCTTAATATCGATGAAACGATAAAAGCCATCCGCATGGCACTGGACAATTGCTATGCCTCCAACCCCAATCTGGATATCAGGGAAGTATACGTAGGCATCGCCGGCCACCACATCAAAAGCCTTCAGACCCGTGGCGATATCGTCCGGCAGAATACCGAAGAAGAGATCACCCGCAAGGAGATCGATCAGCTCGTGGCCGACCAATACAAAACCTATATCCCCGCCGGCGACCAGATCATAGACGTCATCCCGCAGGAGTTCACCGTGGATAATTTCCAGAACATCCCCAATCCTATAGGTTATGGCGGTGTCAAGGTAGGTGCCAATTTTCACATCATCACCGGCGACAAAAATGCCATCCGGAATATCAACCGGGCCGTCGAAAAAAGTAACCTGCTCACTAAGGACCTCGTCCTCCAGCCCCTGGCGTCGGCCTCGGCCGTCATGGGCCAGGAAGACCTGGAAGCAGGAGTAGCGATCGTAGACATCGGCGGTGGTACTACCGATCTGGCCGTCTTCTACGAGGGGATACTCAAGCATACCGCCGTCATTCCCTTCGGCGGTGAGAACATCACCAATGATATAAAAACGGGTCTCGGAGTACTCAAGACCCAGGCGGAACAGATGAAAGTACAGTTCGGCTCCGCTTTGTCCAACGAAGCAAAGGCGAATGCCTATATCACCATTCCCGGGCTGCGCGGCATGCCGGCAAAGGAGATCAGCGTGAAGAACCTGGCCAATATCATCCAGGCCCGGATGAGCGAGATCATGGATTTTGTTACCTATCACCTCAAACAGGTAGGACTCGACAACCGCATGTTGAATGGCGGTATCGTGATGACTGGGGGCGGATCACAACTGCGCCACCTGATCCAGCTAACTGAATACATCACCGGTCTCAACGCCCGCATCGGCTTCCCTACGGAACACCTGGCCGCCGGCCATATCGAAGAACTGGCCAAGCCCACTTATTCCACCTGCATCGGACTTATCCTCAAAGGTTACAGCGACTACGAACACGACCGTAAGGAGTTCGAAAAGGACTTCCGCCGCGTGGAAGTTCCAGACACGCTCCGCAAATCCGAGGCACAACCCGTCGTCGAACACCTGACCAGCGAAGAAACTCTCCAGCAGGAAAGGGTCCGCAACCGCAAGGGCGTAAAGGATTTCTGGGGAAAATTCAAGGACGGCATCATAGACCTTTTTAAAGAAGAAGAAGATCATACCCTTTGAGCTAATGATTTTGTGAAACGCCGGCCACCGGGCCGAGCAATTTTTTTGTTCTAAATTATTTTGACATGATCCATTTTGATCTACCGAAAGAGAAATCATCCATCATCAAGGTCATTGGTGTGGGTGGTGGTGGCAGCAACGCAGTAAACCATATGTTCAGCCAGAACATAGAGGGAGTGAATTTCATCATTTGTAATACCGATGCCCAGGCCATAGCGCAAAGCCGTGTGCCCAATAAGATCCAGTTAGGCCCACACCTGACACAGGGGCTGGGGGCCGGCGCCAATCCGGACATCGGGAGACAAGCGACGCAGGAGAGCCTGGAGGAGATCAAAGGGATCCTCGAAGTCAACACAAAAATGGCCTTTATCACCGCCGGCATGGGCGGTGGCACCGGTACCGGCGGCGCCCCCATTATATCCAAGATATGCAAGGACCTCGGTATCCTTACCGTGGGCATCATCACGACACCCTTCGCCTATGAGGGGCGGAAACGACAGCTGCAGGCGGAAGAGGGCATCCGTATCATGAAACAATACGTGGATACGCTGCTTGTCATCAGCAACGACAAGCTGCGGCATCAATTCGGCAACCTCAAAATGAAGGAAGCCTTTGCAAAAGCCGATAACGTGCTTGCGACCGCTGCCAAATGTATCACCGATGTCATCAATAGCACCGGCCAGATAAACGTCGACTTCGCGGATGTCTGCACCGTCATGCGCAATGGCGGCGTGGCTATCCTCGGCAACGCTACTGCAAAAGGCGATAGCCGCGCACAAAAGGCCATCGAAGAGGCGCTCAATTCTCCCTTGCTCAATGACAACGACATCAGCGGCGCAAAATGGATCCTGATCAACATCAATTCCAGCGAAGGAGAACACGAATTCACCATGGATGAAGTAGATATCATCCAGAATCACCTCCTGGCGCGGGCCGGCGAACACACCGACGTCATCCTCGGTCTCGGCTATGACAATTCACTAGGCTCCAGCCTGGGCATCACGCTCATCGCTACGGGCTTCGAACATAAAGATCCGTTCCCATCTAACCAAGCCGATGCTAATCCCGCACCCAAAAAGGAAGAGAAGATCCTCATGACCCTTAGTCTTCCTGCTGAAGAACATCCTACGGAAAAACGGCCTGTTCTTCCCTCTGATCAGATTGCAAAGGAATCCCTTAACCCGAAGGAACTGAACCGTGTTCATGATGATGTCGCTTCGCGACCACTACACGCTTCTTCACCGGTAATGGAGCAGGATAACCCCCCGGTTCCATTACCGGATTCCCTTCAACCTACCCTCTTCTCTCTGGACGCGATCGAAACACCCCTCCCAACGGCGCACGCCGCAACACAGCCCGCGACCCACACTGCACCACAGCCGACGGCCCAGGCCACAGCCTACGCCACACCTCAGCCCGCGGCCCAGCCACAAGCCTCATCCCCGAACTTCCCCCAGGAGCGCTCCCCCCGTATCGAGTGGGTACTGGCCCCCGAACCCGAACCGCAACCCATTCCTCAAATAAAAGAACAGGCGCCAGTCGCCCAAAAACGTTCTCCCTCGTCTGCAGCGTCGGGAGGATACCTTGCAAGGCCATCCAATATCTACGCGGAAGACCCAACAGTTAAGGAGAAGCAATCCAGTACCACGGCCGCTGACAATGCTCCAAAGGCGATGCCGGAACACAACACACCCTTGATGGATTCACCCCTCCATACCACTGCACCCGATACATCATCGGAAGATGACGCTTCACCGGATATGCAGCTCGTATTCAGGGACACGGATCCTACGGCGGATGAGCCTGGGGCCCACCAAACCCACTCGCTTTCGGTGCCGAACTCACCCGTAGAGGAACCTGCACCGCAGGACGATACGGATGATCTCAAACGCCGCGCAGCAGAACGGATAAACAAGTTGCGAAATTTGTCGTTCAATGTAAATGCTGCCGACCCGAATAATGAGTTTGAAACTGTGCCGGCATACATCCGCCGTAATTTAGAGTTGTACAACACGATCTCCAACGTCGAAAACTTCTACAGCAATTACGAAGTAAAGACCGACGAGAACAACAACACGGAGATTAGTACCATCAATACCTTCTTGGACGGCAAACGTCCGGATTAATTCACAATAGTTTGTTTTTAGTTGTTTTAATCCCTCCGGCTCTCCGGGGGGATTTTGTTTTGCCCCCCGGGGCCCGTGGCCCTTTTTTGTATCTTTAATTATGCCGCTACTACTGTCTTTCTTGTTCATCGCTTGCCTCATCCTCCTCATAGTCTGGTGCCGCCTCGACACCTTTATCTCCTTCGTAATCGTCAGCATCGGACTGGGCCTCGCCAGCGGCCTCGACATCCACCATATCACTGCCGCGATCCAAAAAGGCATCGGCAGCATCATGGGCTCCCTCGTCATCATCCTGGGCTTCGGAGCCATGCTCGGCAGACTGATCGCCGACAGCGGCGCGGCACAGCAGATCACGCAGTCACTCGTCCGCCTCTCCGGCATCAAACGCATCCAGTGGGCAATGGCCCTCTCAGGCTTTCTCGTCGGCCTCCCCATGTTCTATGGGGCCGGCTTCATGGTGCTCATGCCCCTCGTATTCGCCGTCGCCGCGACGACCGGCCTGCCCCTGCTCTACCTGGGTATCCCCGTTTTGTCGGCACTGTCCGTGGCCCACGGCTTTCTGCCGCCACATCCATCCCCGACCGCCGTAGCCCAACAACTCCACGCCGACATCGGCAAGACCTTGCTCTACGGCTTCATAGTCGGCGTCCCGACGATCATCCTCTCCGGCATCGTCTTCGGCAGGACCATGCGCAGATATCGTTCCATTCCCAATCCCTCCGTGCTGACCATAAAGCTCCTCCCACCCGAAGGACTTCCCTCACTCAGCATCAGCCTGCTCACGGCACTCATGCCCCTGATCCTGCTTACGGCAACAACTCTGGCCGGCCTCCTTCCCGGCCTGCCAATCCTCAAAAAGATCCTCGACTCCGTGGGCGAACCTAACATAGCCATGCTGATCGCCGTCCTGACGGCCATATGGTTGCTCGGCATCCGCAGAAAACGCCCCATACGCGAAGTGATGAAGGCCCTGGAAGACGCCTTCAAAGGCGTAGCACCCGTCATGCTCATCATAGCCGGCGCCGGCGCCTTCATGCAGGTGATGACCGAAGCCGGCGTCAATGGCTATATCGCCCAAAACCTCGCTCATACTACTATCTCTCCCCTTATGCTTGGCTGGAGCCTCGCCGCCCTCATCCGCATCTGCACCGGCTCATCCACCGTCGCAGCCCTGACTACCGTCGGCATCCTGCTCCCCGCCCTGCAACATTCCCCCATCCAACCGGAATTACTCGTACTCGCCATTGGAGCGGGAAGCATGACCTGTTCCCATGTGAACGATGGCGGATTCTGGTTGTTCAAGGAATATTTCAACCTCACCCTCCGTCAGACCTTCGCCACCTGGACCATCATGGAGACCATGGTATCCGTGGTAGGATTATTGATGGTATTATTGCTCAACCAAATCGTACATTGACACCATGTCCACCATTCTCATCACCGGCGGAACTGGCCTCATAGGGACCGCCCTCCGCACCCTCCTGACCGGGAACGGCTACCGCGTTATCATCCTTGGCCGCAACCCGCCAGCCAACGACCGCCCGTCGCAAAGCGCTTCCACTCCCGCCACCACCCACCACTGGGACCCATCCACCGGCGCCATCGACGCCGACGCCATCCGCCAGGCCGACCATATCATCCACCTCGCCGGGGCAGGCGTAGCCGACGCCCGCTGGACCGAAAAAAGAAAAAAAGTGATCCTGGAAAGCCGCACCAACGGCTGCACAACGCTCGTAAAAGCACTCCGCGAGATCCCCAATAACGTACAATCCGTCATCAGTTCCTCCGCCATCGGTTGGTATGGGCCCGACCCCACCATTCCGAACCCGCAGCCCTTCGAAGAAACGGCTCCGCCAAACACAGACTTCCTCGGCGAGACCTGTCGCCTCTGGGAAGAAGCGATCGCCCCGGTGACCGCCCTGGGTAAACGACTCGTCATCATCCGCACGGGCATCGTACTAAGCGCGAACGGCGGCGCCATGAAGGAATTTATAAAGCCCATCCGCCTCGGCGTGGCAGCAATACTCGGCAGCGGACGCCAGACCATTCCCTGGATACATATCGACGATCTCTGCCGCCTCTACCACCACGCCCTCCAAGAGGACGACTGGCAAGGCGTCTATAACGGCACCGCACCCCATCCCGTGGATAACCGCACCCTGACACTCGCCCTCGCCCGCCGGCTGAAAGGCCGCTACTTCGTCCAGGTATACGTTCCTTCCGCTCTGCTGAAGATCATTCTGGGGGAAATGAGTGTCGAAGTACTAAAAAGCACCACCGTCAGCGCCAAAAAAACCCGGCAAGCCGGGTTCCAATTCCTTTATCCTTCACTCGACAACGCACTCGACGATCTCGTCAAAGGTCGCTCTTTGTGATTCGCCTGTCGGTCACCAGATAGTATACAACCAGGTAAACCAAAGCGACAGCCAGGTAGACCGGAACATGCTGCTCCCAGCGTAGTTGATCCGCCGACGATTCGAAGATCCGATGCAAATATGGCTGCGGGATCAACCGGTCCGTTACCTCTTCAGGCAGGTAGTCCACTCCGTCGAGCTTGAAACGATGCCGGCCGATGCCTACGATGATATTTTCCGCCAGCATATAAATGAGGAAGGCGCCGATGGCCAAACCGCTTCTGCGGATAAGCAGTGCCATCAGAAAGGCGATCGTCGAATAGGATAATAGCTGCACAAAATAGAAGAAGATGAAACGACTATCCTGCCAGATGCTCTGACCCGGAGCAACCTTATTGCCGATACAGCCAAAAACCAGGACTGTCACGAAGACCACGATCGTACATACAACCGCCAGCATCACCAATTCCACGAGCTTCACAGACAGGAACTGCCTCCTGCTCCAGCCATCGATGATGTTTTGCCGGTGCGTCTTGAAGGTGAATTCGTTTGTCGTCAGCGTGATGATAAGAATGGCGGGTGTGATAAAAAGCATGCTCGAATTCCAGCTGACGGTCTGCCAGACATCCGGAAAGGCAAAGGGACTGCCTACCACGTTCTGCACCCCCTTCTGCTTGGGGAAACTGTTGTTCATCAGGTCATAGATCAGGTAGCTCAGGCCAGGTATGCTCAGGATGGTCATAGCGAGCAGTATCCAGAACGTCCGGTAGTTTTTGATCTTTAACCATTCTACCCGCAGTAGGTGTAGCATATAAGTCGTTTATTTGGTCAGTTCCATGAATTTTGTTTCAAGGCTCTTCTTGCGCAATTGCAGGTGCGTCAAAACAACACCGTTTTCAAAGCAAAAGCGATTGATGGCAGCCGGATCCATGCCCACCCCGTGAAAATATAGCTGTACATGATCCTCCTTCACCTGAACCTGCTTCACATCCGTCAACCCCTTCAGCAATACCTGCAGCGCTACAAGCTCCGAGGGTCCCGCCCCGACCTCAATGAACTCCTCATCCCTCAATACCTCATTGACCGGGCCCGCCGTCAGCAACACTCCCCGCTGCAGAATGGCGACATGGGTACAGACTTTTTCCACTTCATCCAACAGATGGCTGGCCAGCAGAACGGTCTTGCCCGCTCCGGAAAGCTCCTTGATCAATTCCCTCGTCTCCGCGATGCCAACGGGATCCAGCCCGTTCGTCGGTTCGTCGAAGACCAATACCTGCGGATCGCCCAGCAGACAGGCAGCCAACGCCAGTCGTTGCTTCATCCCCAGCGAATATGTACTGAACTTGGAATGCTTTCGTTCGGTGAGCTTTACCATTTCTAAAACCCTCGGGATATCAGCTTCCCCCTTCCCCTTGATGGCAGCAGTGATGCGCAGATTCTGCTCCCCGGACAGGTAATGATAGAAGTTGGGCGTTTCCAGCAATGTGCCGATCTGTTGCCGTTGTTTTTCGGAAGGCGCTTCCCCAAACCAGGAATAGCTGCCACCACTGGCCTTAAGGACATCCATTACGATACCCAACAAGGTCGTCTTGCCGCTGCCATTTGGGCCCAGCACACCGAATACCGAGGCTGGGGGCACATCAAAGGATACCTCGTGCAAAGCCCTGATCCTGCCATAGAACTTGGAAATGGAACGTATAGATAGAATAGTCATTGTCTGATGCGCCTAACCCACGATCTCATGCTTCTGATGGAAAAAAGATGAGAATTCACCCAGCACGGATAGCTGCCTTTCGTCAAAGGATAAACGCGATAACCGCAACCCGGCGATATCACTGTCCAGCACCTTGCGCTTAAAAGGATTCAGCGTTCCCCCGGGCCCGCCTGCCTCGGCCGCCGGATCATACTGATAAGCCGGATCACACAGGGTCCCGCGTGGGTACATGATGCCCGGTTGTCCCTTGCCGCGGATATCCAGGTCCTTGGGATGATCCAGCCCCAGCGTATGGCCATATTCATGCGCCGCCGTCGTACTATGGCCAAGCAGATTGCCCAGCTTGAAATATCCAGTGTTGCAGCCCAGCCCGTCCACAGAAGAAATATCATGCTGGGAATACTCTTCGATACGGAAGAAATTCAACCGCGGATCAGTATTGTGCCAAACCGCCGCCGGCTGTATATCGGGATCATAGATCCCCTCTATGTCGAACCGGACCGCAAACCATTCCCCCTTAATCCTTACCTTACCCGCAGAGGCATTCCAGGTCACACTGACATCTTCGGCGATCTGCTGGGAAAGACTCCTGTCCGCAGCCTCGCCATAAAAACATAATACCGACCGAATGATCAATTCGTGTGCAGAGGTATATAATTCCGCTTCACCCATATTCGCTATTGGCAACGCACTAATATACAAACTTCTTCTTTCACCCCCGTCAATTCCGTACCGGCTTTCCTCCTTTCAACACGCTCTGTATCCTTTCCAACGTTTTCTTCTCGCCGCAAAGACTCAGAAAAGCCTCCCTTTCCAGGTCGAGGATATACTGTTCGCTTACCAGGGAGGGCTCGCTCAGATCCCCGCCACACATCACAAAGGCCAGCTTTTTGGCAACCACCGCATCGTGATCGGTCGCATACTGACCCCTCCACATCGAGTGTATACCAGCATACAAGGCGCCCAGCGCCGACCGGCCCAGTACCTTCACATCTTTGCGCGGCACCGGCATGATATAACCATCATCATAGATCTCGATCACCGAGTTCTTGGCCTCCGCGATCCTCCTGCCCTGGTTGATACTCACGATGTCCCGGTCCTTTTTCAATATACCCAATCCAAACGCCTCATAGGCTGATGTCGACACCTTGGCTGTGGCGATCGTAAAGAACCGGTTCTTCAGCGTGATCGTCTCCGGCTCACCCTCATGCATCTCGTCGGCAGCCCGAAGCGTAAACTCCTTGGTACCTCCCCCTCCGGGTATCAGCCCGACGCCCAGCTCCACCAGCCCGATATAAGACTCCGCAGCAGGGACGACCCGGTCAGCATGGAGACTAAGTTCGCAAGCCCCGCCAAGGGTCAGACCATGGGGCGCCACCACTACTGGTACCGCCGAATACCGCGCCCGCATCATCGTCTGCTGAAATTGCCGTACCGCCATGTCCAGCTCATCATAGTCCTGTTCCACCGCCAGCATGAAGATCAACCCCACATTCGCACCGGCGCTGAAATTCGTTCCGTCACCGGCGATCACCAACCCTTTGTATGTCGACTCCGCCAGCCCGATCGACCGCTGGATACCCTCCAGCACCTCGCCGCCTATCGTTCCAAGTTTGGTGGCCCACTCCAGACCCAACACCTCATCTCCCAGGTGATACAGCCTGCAGGCACTGTTTGTCCACACCGTTTGCTCCTGAAAGTTTTTCATCACCAGGAACGCATTGCCACCCGGCATGGGAACATATTTCTTTGTCCCGATATCGTAGTACAAACGCTTCCCGCCCTCCGTCTTATAGAAGCTTTTTACACCCGCAGCCAGCATCTCCTCCACCCAGGGCGCAACACTCACCCCGGCCTCCTTCATCTTCCTGACCGTGGCCTCCACACCCAGCACATCCCAGCTCTCAAAGGCCCCGATCTCCCAACCAAACCCGGCCATCATGGCATCGTCTAACCGGTACAACTCATCCGAGATCTCCGGGATGCGAAAAGAGATGTAAGAGAAGAGCGCGAAATGGAATTTACGCAACAGCTCCCCGGCCTTGTCAGTTCCCTGTACCAACATTGTCAACCTCGTCCGGAGATCATCTACGGCCCTGGCCGCCTCGACCGAAGGAAATTTTGGTCGCTGCCGCGGACTATATTCCAGGGTTGTCAGGTTTAGCGTCAGGATCTCTTTTTCGCCGCCTGCACCTTTCGTTTTCTTAAAAAACCCCTGACCCGTCTTATCCCCAAGCCAGTTGTTGGCGATCATCTTCTCCAGCCAGGCCGGGATAGCAAAAACCGCCCGCCGCTCATCATCCGGGCAATTGTCCGCGACACCCTTCGCTACCTTCGCCAACGTATCGATGCCCACCACATCCGCCGTGCGGAAGATGGCCGACTTAGGCCGGCCGATCAATGGACCCGCCAGCGCATCGACATCATCTACCGTCAGCCCCAATTCATCGACCAGCCGGAAGATCTCCATGATGCTGAACACCCCGATCCGGTTGGCGATGAAAGCCGGCGTATCCTTGCAAAGCACCGTCGTCTTACCCAGGTACAGATCGCCGTAATGCATCAGGAAATTCACCACCTCCTTGTCCGTATATGGCGTCGGGATGATCTCCAACAGCCGCAGATAACGCGGCGGATTGAAAAAATGCGTCCCGCAGAAATGCTTTTTGAAATCCTCGCTGCGACCCTCGGCCATCAGGTGGATGGGGATCCCCGAAGTATTGGAAGTGATCAGCGTTCCCAGCTTCCGGTATTTCTCCACCTCCGCAAAAACCTGCTGCTTGACATCCAACCTTTCCACGACTACCTCTATAACCCAATCGCAGCTGGCGATGTCCTTCATATTGTCTGTAAAATTCCCCGTCTTGATCCGCTCCGCCGCTTCCTTGGTGTAGACCGGCGAAGGATTCGACTTGATTGCCGCTGCCAGGGCCTCATTCACGATGCGGTTACGCACCGCCGGGTGCTCCAGCGTCAGCTTTTTCGCCGATTCCGCCGCGGTAAGTTCCTTTGGTGCAATGTCCAGCAATAAGGTCTGCAATCCGACCCCCGCAAAATGACAGGCGATGCGGGACCCCATCACGCCGCTTCCCAATATGGCCACTTTCTTGATGATACGGTTCATATGGTTAAATTAGTTAGTTAAACAACTATTTGATTCGAAGGTAATGAAAAAAACCGAAATGACTAGAGGCCGGGGAACCCCCAGCCTCTAGTCATTTATTAAAAAAAATCTTACAGTATTTTGCTCAATTTGTCTATCTCGTAGTTGTCAGCCCGGGAAATGATTGCACATTTCTGTTGGAGCTGGGCCTGCATCTGCTCGCGGGGATAGTTGTCGCCGGTGATATAGCTCACGGTCAGGTATACGCCTTTCTCGATGATCAACTTATTGCCGCAAATGTCCGACAACACCAGTTTGTCTTCTTCTTGCTGGGCGGACATCGAACATTCGTATTTGCTGCGAATAGAGTCGAACAGGATGTTGTTCGTCTTTTCCGTGAAGGTGAGGAAGCTCAACTGGGAATAGTAAAAAAACCCATCGACAAAATGGAATTGGATCAGCACCTTCTGACGGAGCAGCTTAGTGCGGTAGAAAAGGATCTTATGATTCTTGAAATCATTGATGTCTTTGACCTGGAAAGAGGGCATGCCGATCTTCCAGATGACTTTGCGGGGGGAGGCCCCGAATTGAATATCCTGGGGAGCGATCAGGGTCTTGGTCGGATAGGAAGCATAATGCTCCTGAGACAACTGCTGATGCGCAAAATCAAGATAATATTGGTTGATGAAACTTCTGTAAAAACTTTCTCTCTCCTGGTAGAAAGAACTATAACGATTATAAGGCAGAATCCTGTATTGAAGGGTCTGTTTCATAGCAACAAGTTGGATTTGGGTTGATACTAGATTTGGTTTTTAGTCTTCAACGGGGTTTTGCGACGGAATATACGGGACAGGTAAAATGATACATACACTAACGCGCGTTTTTGGCGCTAAGTATATGGTGTGGTAATTTTAAGTGGTTGCACTTATTCCGGGAAAGTCGTAAAACTACATCTGTTATTTTTCGATAATGCATTGATCCAAAACGATATTATTCGACCTTCCTGTACACCTCCCCTTGATGACGACATTGTCACCAGGCTTCAGATCGGATTTGGCCGGGAAATGCAGGCTGTCTAAAAAACAGTCGAGCCGCTCCTCCCCGGCCGCACCGCCGGAAAGGCTGACGATAAGGTGGCCCGGCCCGCTTCGATACAGGCTTTCCACGACGCCGGTCACAGCAATAGTTTTGCAAAGGAAAAGACTATCCGAGCGGCCTTCGGCATCGTCAAAAGAGTCGGCAAGTGCCGGAGCGGTGAGGGAGAGATCCGTGGGAACCAGGATCCTGCTCTTGGCAAGGGAGTAACAATAAAGTCCGTAGATCGACAGACCCGCTAGGATGATCAATAGCAGGGGAATGCCATATTTTGTGCTCAGGCGCATGGGTATCGCCTATATACGAAAAAATGCCCCTAAGAGATTCCCATTACCGAACCGTCGACCCAGTCGCTATATTGTCCTCAGGATTAACGAAATAGAGCTTTCCTGCGGCGTCTTCCGCCATCAGGATCATACCATTGCTCTCGATCCCCCGCATCTTCCTCGGCGCCAGATTGGCTACGACCACTACCTGCTTTCCAACGATGGCCGAAGGGTCGAAATGCTGGGCGATACCCGAGACAATCGTCCGCTGCTCGGTACCCAGATCAACACTCAGCTTGAGCAATTTATCGGCCTTCTCCACTTTTTCGGCACTCAGGATCGTGCCCACGCGAAGATCCAATTTGTCAAAATCGTCATAGACAATGGTAGCTTTAGGAGCGGTCCCGCCGGACCGTTGGCGCCCCTCTGCCGTGGGCGCCTGTCCGGCTTCCGCGGCTTCCGCCTTTGCCGTTGCCGCCCCGGCCTTTACTTCCGGTTCCCTCGCCGCTGCCGCCGCCTGCAACTTCTCGATCTGCGTCTTTACCTCCTCATCCTCTATCTTCCGGAACAACAGTTCCGGCGGCCGCAAGCTATATCCAACCTTCAACAGGTCCGTCTTCCCCGCATTCTCCCAATCCAGTATCTTCTCTACCACCTTCATCATATGCAGCAACTTCTTTGCCGTATAGGGCAGGAAGGGATTCAACAGGATGGCCAGGTTGGCGGTCAGTTGCAGACAGATATGCAGACAATTGTCGATCAACTGCTGGTTCTCCGGATGCGCTTCCAGGCTGCGTACCACGATCCATGGCTCCTTCTTCTGCATGTATTTGTTTGCCAGATCAGACAGCATAATGACCTCGAACTGCGCATCCCGGAACCGATAACCTTCCAACAGTTCTTCGACCCTTACCTTTGTCGCGCCAATGGCAGCGATCATCTCCCTGTCGATATCGTCCATGGCCGCAGCGTGCAGCGGCGGTACCTTACCGCCGCATAATTTGTGCATCAGCACGAACGTGCGGTTCACGAAATTGCCTAATTTGGCTACCAATTCGCTGTTATTGGCGTCCTGGAACCCCTTCCAGGTAAATTCGCTGTCCTTCGTCTCCGGTGCAATGGTCGTCAGGTAATAACGGAGACTGTCCGCGAGTTGCGTGCCGCCGTTCTCTTTTTTTATGAAGTCATCGATATAGTCCTGCATCTCCAGCTTCCAGTTCCTGCTGGTGCTCATCTTATCCCCCTCCAGGTTCATGAACTCATTGGCCGGCACACTGCCCGGCAGGATATTGCCGTGCAGCTTCAGCATGATAGGGAAGATGATGGCGTGGAAGACAATATTATCCTTGCCTATAAAATGAACGAGCCGCGTGTCCTTATCATACCAATAGGGCTTCCAGTCTTTGCCATTATCGATGGCCCACTGCCGCGTAGCGCTGATGTACCCGATAGGCGCGTCAAACCATACATACAACACCTTGCCTTCAGCCTCCGGCAACGGCACTTTTACACCCCAGTCCAGGTCCCGGGTGACCGCACGCGGCTGCAGCCCGCCGTCTATCCAGCTCTTGCATTGCCCTACCACATTCGCCCGCCAGTCATCCTTGTGCTCTTCGAGGATCCATTCCCGCAGGAAAGCTTCATGCCGGTCCAGCGGCAGATACCAATGCCGCGTCCTTCTCTTCACGGGCGGCTTCCCGCTCAACGTACTGTGCGGATCGATCAGCAGTTCGGGACTCAGCGACGTGCCGCAGTTCTCGCATTGATCGCCATAGGCACGCGAATTGCCGCAAACCGGACAGGTGCCCACGATGAACCGGTCCGCCAGGAAAGTCTTGGCCTCCTCATCATAATATTGCTCGCTCTCCTGCTCTATCAACTCCCCACGGCTATTCAGATCGGTAAAGAATTCCCGCGAGGTCTCAGCGTGGATCGGCTCGCTCGTCCTGTGATAAATATCAAAGGAGATACCCAGGTCGGCAAAATTTTGCTTGATCAGAAAGTGGTACTTATCGATGATAGCCCTCGGCGTGGTCCCTTCCTTCATTGCCTGTATCGGAATGGCTGTGCCATGTTCATCGCTGCCGCACACAAACACGACATCCCGCTTCTGCGCCCTTAAGTATCTCACATAAATATCCGCCGGCAGATAAGCCCCCGCCAAATGACCAATATGTTTCAGTCCGTTGGCATAAGGCAGAGCCGCCGTGATCAGGTATCTTTTCGGTTGATTCGTCATATGTTATGTTCTCAAAACGGGCCGGAGGCCCGTTTGTGGGTGCAAATTTACGATCTTTCCCCCTACTCCTGCAGGCTAAACTCGACCGACGCATTCTTCTTGTAATCCGTGGAGAGAAACAGATTATACGACTTGCCACGCACCGTCACCACCATCAGCGCAGTATTCGGCGGCAGACGGCCCAAATTCTCGGCAACCAGTAGCAGGGTATTGACAGGCAGACTCTTATCAATGGGGATCAGCAACATTTTTGGCTGTGCGGCCAGCCTTATATGCTGCACCAGCAGTTCGCCGTTGACGAACAGGCTCACCGAATCGCCGTCGATCTCCCCATTGTCATATAGCTCCACCCGAATCGTATCGTTACCCTTTACAGGAATATGAGCGGCTACCACCGACTCCCGACCCTTCAGGATAGGATACCGGTTGGCATCCATAGAATCCTTTTTATGGATGATGGGCTTGAGCACCGGCATCGGAATAAAAGGAGGCGCTTTCTTCTCCAGCCGGATCGTGAGATCGTACCGGCCCGTATAGTCATCGCCAGCATGCCATTGCCCCTCCAGCATGTCCCTCCGACCCGCAGTGCGACGATAAAATAAAATATAGAAACCGCCGGGCGGACCCTGCGCTATTCCGCTGTCCTCCCGGATGCTCAGGGTAGAGTCGCGGGCATAGAACCGCCCACTGACGACAATATGCCTGATCGTTTGCGTTTCCGGCGTATACCAGTGCAGCATCCCCGCAAAAGAAGAGTCGCCCTCGTTGATAGAAAGTACCAGTTTATGATTTTGTCCCTCCGCCATGGCAGAGCCCGTCCATTGACCGGTCAGATCCTGTCCCTTCGCCTCCCCCATATATCCTAACACCACCAGCAGGATCATCATTAAAGCCCGCATATTGTAAAATGTGTAATTTTAATCCGTAGAGCCTTGACAATATTAAATCATAATGTATAGATGAACCGAAAAAACTTTCTTTCCTCTCTATTGGCTATCGGCGCAGCAGCCCCCGTACTTGCAAGCTCCACCATACCGGCAAAAGCCAACACAGCACCTTCACTCCTTATCCCTCCCTACCTGCGCAACGGCGACACCATCGGCATCACCTGCCCCGCCGGCGACATCACCGCCGCAGCCATCCAACCAGCCGTACAACTCATCCAAAGCTGGGGCTTTCACGTCAGGTTAGGAGATACCGTCGGAAAAAAAGACTTTATCTTCGGCGGCACCGACGCGGAACGGACCGCGGACTTCCAACAAATGATAAACGACCCGGGACTCAGCGCCATCCTTTGCGCCCGCGGTGGATACGGCGCCGTTCATATCATCGACCAGCTCGACTTTTCCCCGCTGCTCCAACATCCGAAATGGGTCATTGGTTTTAGTGACATCACCGTCATCCTATGCCATCTTCATACCAATTTCAACCTGGCCGCCATCCATTCCAAAATGTGCAATAGCTTTCCGGACGATTGGGCCAAAGCAGAACCCATACAAGCAGAATGTATCCTTTCGATCCGTCAGGCCCTTAGCGGCGACAAAATGAGCTACACCGCCGCGCTCAATCCGCAAAACCGCCCCGGCATCGCCCGGGGCTCCCTGGTCGGCGGCAACCTCAAAACCATCGAGACCCTGGCCGGCACACGCTCCGATATCGACACCGCCGGAAAGATCCTCTTCGTGGAAGATACCGGGGAATACCTGTATAGCATCGATCGCATGTTCTGGCACCTCCAGCGCACGGGCAAACTGGACCGCCTTGCAGGACTCATCGTCGGCGGTTTCAAAGTAAGACCAGATGACCCGGGCGAAGACTTCGGCCATTCGGTCTATGACATCGTATCGGCAAGGGTCAGACCCTATACCTATCCGGTGTGTTTTGATTTTCCCGTCGGCCACCAAAAGAATAACTATGCCCTCAAATACGGCATGCCCCATATACTCGATGTACAGCCCACGTTGGTCCGCCTCGCCGAACCCCCTGAAAACACCCTTTCCTAATCAACTCATCTATGCCCATCCTCCCTCCCTTCCTCAAACCCGGCGATACCATCGCAATCACCTGCCCCGCAGGTTTCATGGCCCGCGAAAAAGCACAGACCTGTATCGATACCCTGCAGACATGGGGCTTCCACGTCGTTCTTGGCGAGACCCTGGGGGGAATGTCGAACAACTATTTCTCCGGCACCGACCGGGAACGCCTGGCCGACCTGCAACGCTTCCTGGATGACCCATATACGGACGCTATCCTCTTCGGCCGCGGCGGCTATGGCCTCAGTCGTATCATCGATAACATCAATTTCAACACCTTTACGGCAAAACCCAAATGGCTTATCGGATTTAGCGATATCACCGTCCTGCATGCCCATATATCCACCAATTACGATATCGCCTCCCTCCACGCACCCATGGTCGGCGCCTTCAACGATGGCGGCGCATCCTCTCCGGGCGTTCTTTCGCTCCTCCACGCCCTGACCGGCGGAACCGCCGCCTACAACAGCCGGCCATCCCTCTTCAACAGGAAAGGACGGGCCACGGCCCCACTGGTCGGCGGCAACCTGACCCTACTGGCCCATCTCGTCGGGAGCCCTTCGGATTTCGATACAACGGATAAGCTCCTTTTCCTCGAAGACGTAGGGGAATACCGCTACAATATCGACCGCATGCTCCGGCAGCTCCGGCGCAGCGGCAAACTGGCCCGGCTCGCCGGCCTCATCATCGGCGGATTTACCGATATGAAAGATACCACCCGCCCATTCGGCACCACGGTGGAAGAGATCATCAGGGACGTAGTAGACGACTACGATTATCCCGTCTGTTTCGACTTCCCCGTCAGTCACGGCAAAGAGAACGTCGCCCTAAAAATAGGCGTCACCCATACGCTCACGATCGACAACGAAGGCGCTTCCCTCACCGAAACATAAAAGGCCGCCCGGACGGGCGGCCTTTACAAATAGAAAGTACTTTCACCTAAGGCGTCACCACCTCATATGCATCCTGCCCATCCTGGGAGATCGGCGAATAATAAACATTGTTGTACACCAGCAGGTCCTGCCCATTGATCTGCTGCTGGACGGCGCCCACAGGCAGTTGCGTGATCACGGCGCCCGGCGGCGCTGCAACGACCTGGTAACCTCCATCGACGGCTATATAAAAAGCTCCGCCAAAATAATAGTACGTGTCATTACCCACCATCGTCGTCTCATACCCATCGGGCAAAGACCCGACAGTGGCGCCGATGGGCGCGGGAACTACCGAATACCCGCCATTGCTCGGCAGATAGTAGCAGCCATCGTCATAGTAATATCGCTGGTTGTTGAAGTTGAAGAAGATCGCGTCTGCAGCCAGCGCCCCCAGGAAAAAACCCAGCGGATGCCAGTGCGGCCCCCAGTAGTAGGGACGATACGGGTGATAATAATACGGATGAACACCCCGGTAAGCACCCGTGTGATAGACATTGACATGATCGCGAACATCTACCGTCCTGTGCACGTCGACATTCTGATGTACATTCACATTCATCGTTCGGTTATAGTCATGGTTGCCTATATTCTGGCCACCACCATTGATTGTAGGACGCGGCGCATCCTGGTGCACTTCGGGCCTCGGAGCAGGAGCCGCAGCTCGCGGAGCGGGAGCGGCAGGTCGCGCCGCAGGAGCAGCCGGCCGCGCGGCAGGCGCGGGATGAAAACCTCCGCCTCCTCCGCCACCATGATTGAATCGTTGCGCCATGCTTTGCTGCGGCCAGGCGACGACCGCAATGGCCAGTATCACGGCGGATGAAAAGATCGTATGTTTGAAAGTGTTTCGCATATTTGAAAATTAGGGTATTAAAATTATTTTTTGTGGGTCAGGGGGACTAGTTTAACCCTCGTGGCCTTAAGGGGTGGGGTAAAGTCAAAGATGGCGTCGGGCAGGGTAGGATTGACCTGCCAGTCCGTAAGGACCGCCTCATATTGCGGCCTCATCTCCTGATTGGTATACACGATCACCATTTTCACCGGCAGCGTGAAAGCATCGTCGGATATCCAAAACTGGAATGTCTTGTCATCCGCCCGCCCGGCAATATGATAACATTCCTTCCCATCGACCTTTGTCAATCCAAGATACACCAGTTCTTTCGACTCGAACAGGATATCGTCCACAAAACTGGGATAAAGAAAGTCGGCCGCCGGAAACTCGATACCGTACAGTTTGTTGACCGTATCGATCATTTCTACCAGCGACATCGACGCATCGACCTGTCCGTATTGGTTCTTGTCCATAGAATAATACGTCAGCTTCGTCCCGTCAAAATAAAAATCCCTGCTTCCCCGGTCTCCATCAGACTTCACCAACAGCTTGTCCGGCCCGTGCAGGAACAACTGCTGGTCATCGGAATGTTTGATAAGCCCAAGCTCCTTGCTGCTGACATCGTAGTTGGACTTGATCGTGACACTGCAGGAACTTAATTGCCCGATCACGGCGCTCATATGGTCCAGGATGGAAACAGCGACCGTGTCGATCCTGCGCCACTGCGCCTGACTTTTCGTCTGCGCGTCCAGCCTGCCGCATAGCAGAACAGTTAAAAAGAAAAAGAAAGTAAGTGGTTTGGACATAATTCTTCAATTTTGATGATTGGAATTGTAAGTTTTGTTAAAAGAGACCAATCTCACATATTAAAGTTAGTTATTCAAACGTTAAGAACAGTTGATCACCCAAAAGGCTAAAAAAGCGATAACATGAAAAGGATCCTATTGTGCGCCCCGGTACTTGTCATCATCCTTGCTACTTCCTGTAGTAAAACCAGTAAATCCGGCAATTCTAGTGCCCCGGTTTTTTATCTCTCTTCCGCCACAACCTATTCGCCCGGGACGAGCGTCGTGGATTCTTTTTCGTACGATAGCTCGAGCCACGTGACCCAGTTCTCCCAATTCGAATACGATACCGTCGGCGGCACCCCCACTGTAAAAACCTGGTCGGCCGTCTTTGCCACCACAGGCACAGCTACCCCGCCTGCCTCTTACACCTACACGACAAGCAACATCAACCAAACCCACGAACTCTCCTATGACGGCCAGGGCCGGCTCGTCAAGGACACCTGCCTGAGCACGGGATACGTCGCCTATTACAGTTACCCCAATGGGAACATCGCAACGACCGTATTGTTCAACGGGTCCACCAGCAACAACCAGATCGATACCATATTTGTCAGCAATGGCAATGCCACGACCATCCACACCTATATGTCCAACAGCGCCGGAACAGCAGACTCCCTCGTCGGAGCTTTGAATTTCGGGTTTAGCACCACCGCCAATCCGCTCTATCATTCCGCCCTCACGAATGCTATGGGCCCGCTCTTGTATACGCTGCAGGTCGACAATTACGGCGGATCGCTGGACCCCATCTCCGTCAATGCCCTCAACACGGTCTCGGGCACGCTCGACGGCTTCTCCGGCGTCACGCTCAACTTTAGCCTGATCAACGATGCCGTGGGGCGGCTCAATGTCATGTCTGCAAGCCTGCTCGGCGATTACGAGATCATCTACTTCAAATACTATTAACTTTGTGTGGGATCGAAACAGCCTGCCCCACATAAAATATGACCTTTGTTCAACTCGAATACATCGTTGCCGTCGACACCTACCGGCATTTTGCAACCGCCGCCGGACATTGTTTTGTTACCCAGCCGACCCTTAGCATGCAGGTGCAGAAACTGGAGGAGGAACTGGGCCTGAAGATCTTCGACCGCAGCAAACAGCCGGTCATCCCCACGGAAGCCGGAAGGGAGGTCATCGACCAGGCCCGGAAGATCCTTGCAGAAAAACAGCAGATCGGTGAGATCATCCAGGCAAAAAAAGGCGTGCTCACCGGAGAATTGCGCATCGGCATCATCCCCACACTGGCGCCCTATCTGCTGCCGCTCTTCGTTCAGGGCTTTACCGCCAAATACCCCCAGATCAAATTAGTGGTCAACGAATTGACGACAGAATCCGTCGTCTCCCGCCTGCGCGAAGGCCGCATCGACGTCGGCATCCTCGTTACGCCGCTCCAGGAGATCGGCATCCGCGAACAGGTACTCTTTTATGAGGAATTGTTGGTATACGTTTCCCGGAAGAATACCGCCTACAAGAAAACTTATATGCTGGCCCAGGACATCGACCCCAATAAATTGTGGCTCCTGGAAGAAGGCCATTGCTTTCGATCCCAGATCGTCCGCCTCTGCGAGCTCAGAAAGGCCAGCAAGGAAGGCAGCCACTTCGACTACGAGGCCGGGAGCCTCGAAACACTGCGCCGCATGGTGGAGCTCAACGACGGGATCACCATCCTGCCCGAACTGGCAGCCCTGGACCTCACCGCCAAACAACGGCAATTGATCCGCCATTTCAAAAGGCCCGCACCCATGCGGGAGGTCAGTCTGGTTGTTCACCGGGATTTTGTAAAACAACGCCTCGTCCAGGCCCTCCACCAGGAGATCCTCCTGTCCGTGCCCGATAAGGTCCGACAGAACAAAAACGGCAACGTGATCCCCATTTAGTGACCCCATTTAATAGCTATTGCTTAGCTTTGCCCCCCGTTATGGCGATCAAAAAGATACTACTCAACGTCCTGGGTGAAAAGCAATACCTGTCCGTATTGGCCTCCTCCTTTCAGCGCCTCCATAATGCCGGCCTGCTTGGAAAAGAATACCGCGACGTCTACTTTCTGAAAAAGCTCATCCACCCCGGTGACTATTGCGTGGACATCGGCGCCCACCTGGGCTATTTCACCCTGCCCCTGAGCCGCCTCGTCGGCAAGACTGGCCGCGTCTACGCCGTAGAACCCATGAAAGCCTTCCACGATACACTACAACACCTGCTGCAACGCCACAAGGCCGGCAATACCACCCTCTACCAGGTGGCACTGGGCGGCGACGGCGAATATGTAGAGATGGGTATCCCCGCCGCCGGCGATATGAAACATTTTGCCTGGGCGCGGGTGGTGGACGCTAACCCACACCTGACCTTTCCCGAATTGGAACGCGTAAAGAACGAATCCGGCGATCACCTCTTCCGGGACCTGCCGCGACTGGATTATATCAAATGTGACGTCGAAGGACTCGAATACCGCGTTTTCGCCTCCATGACCCATGTCATCGACAAACATCACCCCATCCTCCTCTGCGAACTTTTCGAACGGGAACAGCGCATTCGCCTCTTCGAACTGTTAAAACCCTTCGGCTACCAGGCCTATATCCTGGAAGGGCGCCAACTCGCAGGCATCGACGTCTATGCCGAAGGGCCCGTCCTCGCCCAGAACGACTACTTCATCCCCAAACAAAGACTGGAAAGCGTCCGCCACCTGATAAAAGGGTAGCCGCACCCCCTATTTTACGTTCACAAGCACCTTGATTATTCCCGTGTCCCCACTAAACTCCTGCAAGGCTTTTCCAATGGCCTGGCCCGCTTTCAGTTTATCCGGATCCGCTTTCATCGCATAACCCGGTCTCGACGACGTCACCAAAATGTCGCCCCGACGGATGACCCCTCCCTCATTGCATACTTTGGTGGGGATGACGCCAACCACACCCATCGGCACCCTGCCCGAGAGCGCACTGTCCGCCACCGCCTCCGTCAGCAAAACCCCGGGCTTCGTGGCATAAACCCCCGCCACCAGCGTAGAGTAAGCAGTCCCGGATTTGACAACCATCCTATCTGTGATTGTCGAGATCAACAATACATCGCCCGGTTCATAGTCGCCAACGGCGCCCTCTACCGCAAACGCCTCCGCCAGATCCGCCCCCGAATTCTGCGTGCCACCGTCGAAGTAGCCTGTGCCATTATAGCCGATCCGGGCCTTGATGGCGCCACTGGTGGAAAAGAGGGCCAGATCACCGCTCCCGCCTGAACAATCCACTGACAACCCGGGCCCACTTCCCTCTTGAAGAACTGCCAACACTGCTGAGTAGTTGCTGCCTGTGTAGTTATTGACGAAAAAACCGACAGGACCCGGCGCAACAGAAGTCGCCTGTAACGGTATTCCGCCCCCGGCCGGATTGGTGCATTCGAAAATGCCGCCATAACCACCCGGAGCGATATCATTCACTAGCAGCCCTGGCCCATTTCCCTCTTGCGTGAGGCTTAACACTCCTGCGTTGTTGCCCGTATTGTAATTAATGAAAGAGGCTACGTAGTCCGGCGTAACCGAGGTCGCCATTAGCGCCACTCCGTTCCCGGCCGGATTGGTGCATTGGAAAACGCCACCATAGCCGTTCATTCCGCTGGCCACGCCTCGGACACCGGTGGATCCAAATGTGCTGAACATGGAATTCGTTTCTCCACGAACCGCCGAAGCGGTCCCCGATGGGTTATTGCTAAAAAAGCTTGCGACATTGCCCAGGCTGTCATTTGCATCTCCCAAACCCGTACTGGTCACCGACAGCACATTAGAATTCGTGGCGCTATTGTAGGCGTTGATCTGCATCCCACCCCCGGTACCATAGTTTGCGACCCTAAACGTCGGAGTAGAATTGCTCGCATTGGAAGTTTCGAAAGAAGCCGCAGTCCCCCCGCCGGCTGTCGTCGCATACAGCGCCTCACCAAGACTCGCAGCATTCGTGTTTGCAAAATACCCGCCATATCCGGCCGTCCCCGAGGTAACGCCATAGACGCCCGCAGCCCCGGCGTCGCCATACTGGGTGTTGACCTCCCCCCGCACCGCGGCATGATTCGCAAAAGTATTGTTTACAAAAAAACTGCCGGCATTCCCATTCCCCGTATTGGTCAGCGACAACAATGGAGAAACCGAATTAAACACCACAGAATCGGGAACCGAAAGACCCCCACCACTGCCATAAGCACTTTGCATCCAGCCGACGCCGCTTTGATAGACCCAGACGCCCTTGGTATCCGTATCATAGACCATCAACCCATCGGCCGGTGTCCCGATGGCGCTTCGCTGCACTGTCGTCATCCGCGGGATAAGCAACCCTTTCGCGCCACTCTTGATATCCAGCATCGCGCTCCCATCGGGCTGAGTCCCATCGGTATTGATGGCTACCTGGGCATGAGCCGGCATTTGACTCAAAATAAAAACCAGGCTCGTCAGCAAGTAAATTTTTTTCATATACGAGATGTTTATTTTTTGATCAGCTGCGTCTGCTGACTACTATTGGGAAGCAAGACTTTGACGATGTAATTGCCGGCAGCTAAACCACCAAGTGCCAGAACGAGTTGGTTGATGCCCGGTTGCAGACTCCAGCCGGAATGATAGACCTGCCGGCCGTTTACATCGAAGACCAGCAAATTGGCGCTTACAGCCTGGCGGACCGAGATCTGCGCCACCGTCTGGCTCTCCGCAGGATTGGGATAGACCATCAAGGGCAGGGTAATATCCGAGCAGCCGCCCCTAAAGACCGGCGAATAGGTATTGTTGCCGGCATTATCGACGATCTGTAACCGATAAAAAGCCCCGCCCGACGGTTGATTGTCCTGAAAAGCATAGGAGGAACCCGTGGCATTATCACTCGCACCCACTTTAGTCAGGGACGTCCAATTCTCGCCGTCAGCACTACGCTGCACAACAAAATAGGCCATATTGCTTTCCTCCCCCGTTTGCCATTGGACCAAAGCATAAGAACCTTCGCAGACCACGGAGAACGAAACGAGGGTCAGCGGCAAGGGATCCACCAGATCGCTCAGCGTCCAGTAACTAAGATCGCTCAGCCCGTCTTTCTCGACATATTTTGCCACGGCATCCCGGCTGTCGGCCCCGACTTGCGACCAACTGATCCCATCCACGCTCTTCCACAGATCCAGCGTACTTGCATCGCCGCCGTTCAACTCGGCATCGAGATAATAGAAACGCAAACTGGTATTCAGCGCCGCATCGTTCTGCGGCTGGATAAGGAAAGTGCGCTGAATGCCATGAAGATTGCTATTGCCGGGATTGGTGACCGGCACCTGCGACCGGCTGATCGTGACATCTCCCATATTCGCACCACTGCTGAGCATCGCGCCCAGGTTGCCGATGTTTAATTGATTCGGTGCATCGACGCCCGACGCAAGCGCAGTAACACTACCCCCTGCAGCACCCGTGATCCGGCTGGCCTCGCTTTCGCCTTGCAAAACAGCCGACCCCAGCAATTGCAATTGTTGGCCGTTCAGATCGATCAACCCGTTTTGAAAATTCAAGCTGCCCGATACGGCTAATCCGGTATTGAGCGATAGAACACTGGAAGTTCCGGTATTCAATTGCAGGGTCTGAATATTGGGGACGCCTGTACCGTTAAACGAGCTGTTGTTGCTTCCTGTCACCCAAACGGTTCCGGAAGGCGCAAGTAAAGACCCATTGCAAAACAGGTCCAGGTTATTGAACACCACGGCATTTTCCGCGATAGTCATCGTCGTCCCCGGCTGGATCACTAATGCGGAGTTTTGCGCCGGCACAGGACTACAAAAGCACAATAACAACCCTGCCAACAAACACCAGCCCACACACCTGGACATAAAATGCCCGTTGCGTATAAATATGCTCATATACGTAGTTTTAATAAAAAAATAAATGCTGGTACGATTGGATCAGCCGCAGCTGATACGGAGAATGGCGCAGTAACAAAGAACGCTTACTAAAATAGTAGCAATCGCCTGGAGACTAAAATAAAATCCACGAACGACGCATTTATCGAACGGACAACTATAAACTAGCCGCGGGCGGCGATATGAAACCGGCGATCACCTCTTCCGGGACCTGCCGCAGCCCCGCCGCCCCCGGCCCCGCCCTGTCATTATTTAAGCGCAACGGCCACCCATTTGGCCTCTCCAACCACCGAACCGAACCCATTGATCCGCTCAAAAAGCACAAAGATCCCGTCCGGATCATTGGGCTGAATGACCTCTGTGACTGCCACATAGTGGTCGGCCGAGAGATCCGCGATCTTCTGCCTCCTCATTTCCCCGCCAGGCCCAAGTGTGGCGGCGACAAGCACCACGTCATTATAATGATCTGACCGCGAAGGTTCATCCTGGATGTCTTTCCGAAGGTTTGCCTCCGTGTCGTTATAAAACACAAAGAGCCCCTTCTTTCCCGCCAGGACCGAAAAACTGCTTCCAATCAAATTGGTCGTGCTGACTCGGATCTTTGGCACCCGCCCGAAAATGGCTTTACCATCGGCAATGTGTACCCAAAGCACGTCACCGGACAATAGAAAACCGTTGATATGCTCTGTGCCGGACTGCACTCGTTTAAACTCTCCGATCATGTCCACAGTCCCATCGCTCGCTGCAAAAGCCAGCATTTTTATAGGAAAGAGCCCACGTTCTTTTTTCTTGTTCCTCGCCCAGGAATCTTTCCTGAAAAACTCCAGCGCATCATCAGGCACAGACATCACTTTAAGCGCCTTCATGTTTAAGTCATCCATGTTCAGGGCAGTCTGGAAAACGCCGTCGATCACCTCTCCGTCTATTATATACGTGCCTACCACAGCCAGCATCCTGGACGAAGGAATAGGCGCCAGTTTTATTTCCGAGGGAAAACCCTCGGGTACGCGAATATTCTTGTCCACAGTCGAGGCCTTTTCGCCAATGATCAACAGATGCCCTTCATAAATGTCATGTCCCAGGGAGTTCTTATAACTCAAAAAGATCTTTCCCGTGTTATCGGCACAAACATCGGACAATTCTACCGGGTCCTCATATTTCAGCGTTTCCCTTTTTACCCATATCCTGTTCAGGTGATCATCAAACAGGCCGATCGAAATATCATTGTCGATCCCTGTAGACCAAACCAGCGCGACCCTCGACTGATCGGCAGACGATTTTAGGACCAGCCGATGGCTTTTCATAAATCGTTCGACCGAGAACCGCCCCATTTTTTTCAGGTCTACGGTCATCAGCTCCTTCGGCGTCGCGAGCCCAAGCGTGGCGGAGTCCACCCGCGCCGCAAAGATCTTCAAATTGCCAGGATCATCCCCGCCTTCGAGTTGAAAATATACCAGGTAAATGTCCCCGCCTTCCCGCAACAGGGATGGCAGGATAGGGCCAAATACTTTGTTCCCGTTCTCCAATTTGTTCTCCGCTACTACCCGCCCATCTTTATCCCTTCGCCCCAGCTTGATGCCGAACGAAAGATTGCTGATCTTCTTTTCCATATTCATACTGCTTCCGGCGATGCCGACCTGAATGACACCATCTCCATCCCTTATCATTTGGGACCGGATATCAATACCCCTCGCGTCCTCTTTGTCGATATCGTGGGAAACTACAAATACTTCGGAAGGTTGAGCATGGCTGATAGCACCAGCGGTCAGCAATACGGTAATAAGGCAGGCTGTCTTTTTCACGACAATAAGGGGTTATTGAAGAAGCGGGGAATTGGCTTCCCAATAAAAATAGCATAATATTCAATGCCGTAGCACCGAATCCAACTTCTCCTCGAACAAAGGAGAATCATGCAGGCTGTTATGCCCCGCACCAGGAATGGTCACGAACTCATCCCGGGGTTTCAACAGCGGCACCAGCCGCCGGGCATTGCTATAAGGGATCGTGCCGTCCGCATCCCCATGGAAGATCGTCACCGGAGCCGTGACTGCCGGAAGGTATTCATTGGTGGGCAAATGATAATGGAGCATCATGGCCACCGGATACAAAAACAAATAACGGCGGAAGATGGACGTCATACTATAGTAAGGGCAATCGAGGATCAACCGCCGGCAATCCCTGACCGAAGCCAGCTGCGCCGCGAGGCCGGTCCCGAAACTACGCCCATATAACACGATCTGCGAGGGCTTCCACCGGCTTCGGGCTAATTTGTAAAAGACCAGGGAATAGGCATAGAGCTCTTTTTCTGTACGCCCGCCCGTGCTCTTGCCGAATCCCGGATAGTCCATCATCCACACTTCATACCCTTTCGACGTAAGGTCGATAGCGTGCGGACCATCGTGAGCGATGTTATTGGAATTGCCGTGAAAAAATAGCACGACGCCCTTCGCGACACTGTCGGCCGGCCGGTCCGTCGCCTTGAACTGCACAATGTTCAGGTTGGTAGCTGTGTCATATTTCAGGTTTAGCTCTGTAAAGGGCTCGCTGAAGTCGTAGGCCTCATTCCTGTCCATTTTAACGGGATGCAACAACAACCAGTCCTGCCCGTAATACCAGGCGATCCCTACAACACAGTATACCAGGAGGAATATCTTGACCCATCGGAAAACGATCTTTTTACTCATTCTATTTCTATGCGCTGCAAATTGAAATTTGGTACAGGGGATACGATCAGCGGGAACTTTTCGATCGTGACATTACTGGGATCCAGTCCAAAACCCCTTTCTTCTGAGAGACTCAGTTCCTTCAACCAGAAATAGAGCTTCATCACCACCCGTTCAAAGAACGGCAGCTCATTGTCCTGGCTCAGGTATTTCTCCATCACGATAAATTGAAAATCCCCCACCACATTGTTCCGCTCGAGCGACTCATAGCGGCTGGTGATATTCACTTCCCGGTTATTCACCAGGTCTTCCACCACTTTGCGGAACATCAGGTTGATCTTCGGCTCGATTCGGAACCCCAGCCGGAATTCAACACGAATGATGTCATTGGGAATGATATGCTCCACCGAATACTCCGCGGTATAGGGATCATCCAGCGTGTCGACATGCACAAACCAGTAGATGTCCGCCCGCTTGGGTTTCTTGTTCAGGATGGAGTAGATGATCTTATGCTCGATCTCCTTGGGATTGTTGGCACTGGTCATATAGACCAGGTGCGTGGCCGACTTGGCCACCGACCGGTCATTGCTGAGTTCCTGGATCTGCGGGATATAGTGCTCCATCCGCACGAATTCCACGTACCTGTTCTTGATCTTACGCGCCCGGAACCACACATACATGACGACGAACAACCCTCCCCCTACTATCAGCGTGACAAAACCGCCATGCGGGAACTTCTCGAGGTTGGCTGATAGAAAACTGAGCTCGATGGTCAGGTATACCGTCAGATAAAGATAGATCAGCACGCGATTCGTCCGCCGGGAGATCATATAGTTGGCAAAAAGAATGGACGTCGCCAGCATACACAAGGTGATCGCCAGCCCATAAGCCGCTTCCATATGCGCGGAATTACGGAAGTACAGCGTAATACCCGTGCAACCGAGGAACAGCAGGAAATTGATCGCCGGGATATAGGACTGCCCGCGCTCTTCGGTAGGATAGTTGATCCGCAGCTTCGGCCAGAGATTGAGCCGCATGCTTTCACTGATCAGGGTAAACGACCCCGTGATCAGCGCCTGGCTGGCAATGATAGCCGCCGCCGTCGCGATGATGATACCCGGCACCACAAACCAGGGAGGCATGATATTATAGAACGGATTGCCTAAGTTGGTATCGAAGACCCTCCCGCTGTACTGCGTCAGCAAAAATGCACCCTGTCCAAGATAGTTCAGGATCAGACAGATCTTTACATAGATCCAGGAATAGCGGATATTGCCACGGCCGCAATGACCAAGATCGCTATATAAAGCCTCCGCCCCGGTAGTACAAAGGAAAACGGCGCCGAGGATCCAGAATCCTTTGGGATAACTCGTCAACAACTGGATGGCATAATGAGGGCTCAGGGCCTTGAAGATGAAAAGGTCGTCGGTGAGATGGCTAAAACCCAATACCGCTAACATGGTGAACCAGATGAACATGATCGGCCCAAACAGTTTCCCTATGGACTCCGTGCCAAACTGCTGCAGGAAGAAGAGGATCGCCAGGATGCCGATCACCAGGTAGACGATCGTGCTCTGATCTATATAGCGGAAGGCCGGCATCTGCCGCAAACCTTCGATGGCCGAGGTCACCGAAATGGGCGGGGTGATCATGCCGTCAGCCAGCAATGCCGCACCCCCGAGCATAGCGGGGATAACCAGCCAGCGCTTTTGGCGGCGCACCAGCGCATATAGGGAGAAAATGCCCCCTTCCCCCTTATTATCAGCCTTTAAGGTTAGCCAAACGTATTTGATGGTCGTCTGTAAGGTGAGCGTCCAGATGATACAGGAAAGAGAACCTAAGATCAGTTCCTCGTTGATAACCCTTCCATGGATAATGGCGTTGAGAACGTAGAGAGGAGATGTCCCGATGTCGCCATAAATGATACCCAATGCTATAACTAAGTTAGCAAAGCTTACTTTGTTGATCTGTTTACTCACAATAGCGGCAAATTTACGTGCTTTTTCCGGCCCCGGCAACCTGCGGTGGAAAAAGCACGTAGGGATTCAGAGGCCCCGGTGTCAGTATAATTCTTTTACCTATCTTAGAATGGGAGATTCGCTAATTTCCCTTTTGCGAATCTCCTGCATAAAAACTAAAAAACGTAGTGAAAACTATGCGCAGAATCCTGTCCTACCTGATGTTTGCCCTGCTTGTAATGGCTCCTTCACTGTTAAAAGCCCAGGTCCAGCAGATCACCTATTCCGATCCAGAACGCGAGGACGGCCGTCGGACCAACTTCGAGATCATTGGAAAGGTCAGCGGTAACTATTTGGTATTCAAGAACAACAACTCTAATAGCGCCGTCAGCATCTACGATAACGGCATGCATTTGCTACAACGCGTACCCCTTGCCTTCATGCCCGAGCGGTACATCAATGTGGACTTCGTCGCCTATCCGGATTATTGCTATATCATCTACGAATACCAGCATAAGAACATCGTCCACGTCTCGGCCGTAAAACTGGACGGCCAGGCCCAAAAAATAGGCGAACCCATAGAGCTCGACACCACCCAGGTCGGCTTCGCCTCCAACAACAAAATATACACGACAGTCCTCAGCGAGGACAAGTCCCGGATCATGCTCTTCAAGATCAACAGCAAGAATCCCCGGAATTTCCTGTTCACGACCTTCCTGTTCGACCAGAACCTCACCGTCCTCGACCGCCATCGCATCTATCTTCCCATGGAAGAACGCAATGACCTCTTTACCGATTTCCAACTCGACAACGATGGCCAACTCGTCTTCGGCCGCTACCTGAGAAGCGGTAGCAACGACTATATAACCCGCGTTGCCCTCGTCTCCAAAGGCCCCGTCGCAGACACCTTCTCCGTCAAGGACATCGGCTCTGGTGACCGCATCCTGGACGAGATCAAGATAAAAGTCGACAATGGCAACAAACGCTACATCCTCTGCGGGTTCTACTATAAACAACGACGCGGTAACATCGAAGGCACCTATTCCGTGATCTGGGACAAAGCCACCGACAGCAAAGCCGCTGAAAAAATCACCGTATTGAGCGACGACCTGCGGGCACAGGCCAAAAGCAGCGACGCCAATCTTCGCATGGCCTTCAACGACTTTTTCATCAAGCACATCATCACAAAAAAGGACGGCGGCTTCCTGCTGGTCACCGAATCGCTTTACACCACCTCCCGCGGCAATATGTTCAATCGCTGGGACTACATGTATAACCCCGCCTTCGGACCCGGCGGCTTCTATTCCCCCTACTCTTACAGCCCCTATTACAACCCCTGGGCCAGGAACTATGGCAACTATGCCACCCGCTTTCACGCAGAGAATATCATGGTCCTGTCTTTCGACGGGAACAGCGACCTCCAGTGGAGCAGCGTCATTCTCAAAAGCCAGTTTGACGATGAAACGGAGAACCACATCTCCCATGAAGTGGTCAACACCGGCGGCGAACTGCACTTTCTGTTCAACCTGGACGAACGCCGCAACAGGCTTCTGAACGACCAAAGTATCAGCCCCGAGGGCAAGGTAACCCGGTACCCCACCCTTCGTAACCTGGACCATGGCTACGATTTTATGCCCCGTTATGGCAAACAGGTCAGCGGATGGGAGTCAATTATTCCTTGTCTTTACAGAAATTATCTTTGCTTTGCAAAAGTTGATTTCTAAAGCTGATTGTTAAATGATAGGCACCTTCAGACAGAAAAGCCCGGTTAACGCCCTGATCCTTGTAGTATATGCCCTCGTATTGAAGTTCCCCCTCTTCCTGCACCCAGTCTCCCCGACGCTGCACCCCGAGGACAACTATCTCTACCGGGTGATCCTGCACGCCCTGGATAGCGCTTTCCACGGTATCCCCGTCTTTTATTCCATCCTGACCTTCCTGCTCCTGGTCAGCCAGGCCCTTCTTTTCAATCGTATTTCTAACCATTACAAGGTTCTGCCCAAGCCCAATTTCCTGCCAGGCATGTCCTATATCCTGATCACCTCCCTGCTGCCTGATTGGGGGCATTTCTCAGCCCCGCTGCTCATCAATACCATCATGATCTGGGTCTGGTACCGGATGATGGAACTCTATAATAGCCAGCGCCCCGGCACCGCGATCTTCAATATCGGTGTCTGGACCGGAATCGTATCCCTGCTGTATGTCCCCGCGGTCGCGTTCCTCCTGCTCGTACTATCCGGTCTGCTGACCATGCGGGCCTTCCGTATCCGGGAATGGCTCGTAGGCGTGCTCGGGTTTACCTTTCCCTATTACTTTCTCTTCCTCTTTCTCTATCTTTCCGGTCACTGGAGCTGGGCCGACATCATCCCGAAGATCGTATTCACCCTGCCCGCCTTCCCCTCCTCTATCTGGATCACCCTTGGCATAGTCTGGCTGATCATACCGTTTATCATCGGCGGATATTACGTACAGCACAACCTCAGCAAATACCTGATCCAGATCCGCAAGAGCTGGAACCTCCTTCTGCTCTTCCTGCTGGTGGCCCTCGTTATCATCCTCATCAACCGCGTCAATTCCTATGAGAACTGGGTGATCATGGCCGTCCCCTTCGCCGCCTTCCACGCAGCCGCCTATTACTACCCCACAAAGACCTTATGGCCCAATATCCTGCACTGGCTGATCGTCGCGTATATTTTAGCTATGAACTACTTTATATAAAATTGGTCGGCATTCCGGCCGTAAACCACATGACATGAACCCGGTCATTCTTCTTTCCGGTCCCCCCGGTGCCGGCAAATCGACTGTCGCAAAAGAACTGATAGCCAGCTCGGCCGGTCCCACTGTCTGTATCGAAGGGGATAAATTCTGGTCCTTTTTTGTGAAAGGGGCGCCCGGTCATGGGAAGACAAAGATCTTCCGCTCCATGCTTTGGTCCGTGGTCGCTGCCGCCATGCCCTGCCCGAAAGGCGGATATGAAACGATCGTCGACTTCTCCATCCCCCTTTGGTTTATTGACCCGCTCCGCGCCCGATTCCCGGAGATGGCCTTTGACTATGTGGTCATCAGGCCCTCGGCCGAGATTTGCGCCGCGCGCGCCGCCGCCCGCCCCGAAGGTGCCATCGCCGATTATACCCCCTATCTTGACTTTTATGCCGATTTCGACGTGGCAAAGGCCAACCTCATCGCCGACGACAGCGGAGACCCCGCCGCCATCGCCACCCTGATCCGAAAAGGCCTCGAAGCAGGCCGCTTCCGCCTTGCCCCGCCCCTTTAACCAGCCATAGCTTTAGCGACGGCGGGTCCCCCCAAAATTTCGTATCTTTGCCCTCTCAAAAGAAACATTTATGAAATTTGGAGTAGTCGTCTTCCCGGGTTCTAATTGTGACCGCGATATGCAGGACGCCCTGCAATATGAACTGGACCAGGAAGTGATCATGCTATGGCATAAAGACACGAGTCTTTCGAGCTTCGGCACCGAAGACTGCATCGTACTCCCCGGCGGGTTTTCCTACGGCGACTATCTCCGCTGCGGCGCCATCGCCCGCTTTAGCCCGATCATGCAAAGCATCACCCGCTTCGCCGGCGAAGGCGGCAAGGTGCTCGGCGTCTGCAACGGCTTCCAGATCCTGTGCGAATCCCATCTGCTGCCAGGCGCCCTCCTCCGCAACGCTAACCAGCAATTCATCTCAAAGAACGTATTCCTTAGAGGCACAGGCGATAAAGGCCAGGCCCTGAAAATACCTATCGCCCATGGCGAAGGCCGCTTCTACGCCGACGAGAAGACCCTCGACGAACTGGAAGCCAACGGACAGGTACTTTATCGCTATAGCGATGAAAGCGGCAAGATCATCGAAACGGCCAATCCCAACGGTTCCTTCCGGAATATTGCAGGGATTGCTAACAAGACCGGCAACGTCATCGGAATGATGCCCCACCCCGAACGCGCCTGCTCCGAAGCACTCGGCAATATCGACGGAAAGGCCATCCTCCGCGCCCTGTTTATCGATGCCAGCCAGAAATTGGTCCACCGCCAGGCCGAGTCAGTCAACTTTTAGCGTTTTTGTAACGTTTGTATACCTGAACTTTAGCGCTTAATATGAAGAAACTAATACTATTGGCCCTGATCGTCTGCAGCGGCACCCTGGTCATCGCCCAATCCTCCAAACAGGTCAGCTGGGTCTATTCCGCAAAGAAGGTAGCCGATAAAACTTACGAGATCCACATGACGGCCACCATCGGCGGCGACTATCATCTGTATGCACAGGACGCCGGCGGTGACGGCCCCATAGCCACTACCTTCAGCTTTACCAAAAGCCCGCTGTTTGCCTTCGATGGCACGGTCAAGGAAAAGGGACAGCTCGTAAAGAAATTCGAGAGCGCCTGGAACCACAACGTCAATTACTACGAGAAGACCGTCGACTTTGTGCAGGTGGTCAAATTGAAAAGCAACGTCAAGACGACCCTCGCCGGAAAAGTCGAGTTCATGGTTTGCAACGATAAGGAATGTCTCCCGCCTGCCGACATAGATATCAAGGTTAATATAGGCGGGTAAGGCATGAAAAACTTTTCTGTGAAAAATATTTACCCCCTGGTCACAGTATTGCTGCTGACGCTTGGACAACGGACGCTGGCCCAGACAGATGCTACCCAAGGCGCCGTAAAATGGGAATTTAGCGCAAGGAAAGGAACCGATGGAAGCCCCATCCTGGTCCTGCACGCTACCATCCGCGATGGCTGGAAGCTATATTCCACCACGAATGCGGATACGGTTGGTTACTCGCGCGTAAACCTGGACTCCACCGTCCACGCCACCATCACCGGCATCGAAGAAAAAGGCAGCCTCCAACACCAAAAGGATCCGATCTTCAACGGTGCCACCACTACTTTCTTTACCGGGCAGGTCGACTACCTTGTCCATATCCGGCCCGGCACTACCATTACCACCACTTCCTCCGGTGACCTGAAAGGCGCCGTCACTTTTATCGCCGTTTATAAAGATTCCGTCGTCGGTCCCATCGATGTCCCCTTCCGCTACGGCAAGGCCGCGGATGGCAGCCTGGTCGCCAAATCCGCCGGCCTTCAGGGCTCGGCCGAGGCAGCCAACGAACTTAAAAAGGCATCCATTGATCTTGCCAACCCCGTTAATAAATGCGGAGGCACAGGCGCCGAAAATAAAAGTGGGCTCTTGGGCGCCTTTTTCCTCGGTATCCTCGGAGGCTTAGTAGGTCTGATCATGCCCTGTACGTTTCCCATGATCCCGCTGACTGTCTCCTTTTTCACAAAAAGATCTGCTTCCAGGTCCAAAGGGATTGCCAATGCATTCCTCTATGGATTCTTTATATTTCTAATATATGTGCTGATCAGCGTTCCTTTTTATTTCCTGCACAAAAACAACGCTAACATCCTCAATACAATCTCAACCAATGTCTGGCTCAATGTTGGCTTTGCTGTTGTATTTCTTGTTTTTGCCCTTTCCTTTTTTGGACTTTTTGAAATAACGCTTCCCAGCAGTATTTCCAATTCGGTAGACTCCAAATCGAATATCGGCAGCATAGGCGGCATTTTCTTTATGGCCCTCACATTGGCTATCGTCTCCTTCTCCTGTACCGGCCCGATCCTGGGAACCTTTGTAGCTGGCTCTCTGGGACAAAATGGGGATCCTGTAACGCTTACTGTCGTATTGGCCGGTTTTGGTCTTGCCCTCGGGTTGCCATTTGCCCTCTTTGCCCTCTTTCCGAGCTGGCTGCAATCACTCCCTCGTTCCGGCAGTTGGATGCAAACGGTCAAGATCGTCTTCGGCTTCGTTGAGCTGGCCCTGGCCCTTAAATATCTTTCCAATGCCGACCTGGTTGAACATTGGGGCCTGCTGAAAAGAGAAACCTTTTTCGGACTTTGGATCCTCGATAGCTTGATCCTCGGACTATACCTGTTGGGTTTCATTAAATTCAAGCATGACCCGCCACCGGAGAAGTTGAGTAAAGGAAGAATTTCACTGGGCGTAGCCTTTTTGGCGTTTGCATTCTTTCTGGCCCCTGGACTGACCAATACAAAATATGCCAATATTTCTCTCGTCAGCGGTTTTCCACCACCAATATCCTATAGCTTATATGGGGCCGGCCACGGTAAAGGGGTAGAGGCAGACCTTATAAACGACTACGATAAAGCGCTTGCCCTCGCCAAACTGCAGCACAAACCGCTGCTCATAGACTTCACCGGCTGGGCGTGTGTCAATTGCAGGAAAATGGAAGAGAACGTTTGGACTGAAGATGTTGTAAAAGAAAGGATCAAGGGAGATTATATACTCGTGTCTTTGTATGTCGATGATCGCAAAAAGTTGGCGGACGATCAGCAATTCCTCTTTACTACCGGTGATGGCAGTAAAAAGGAGATTCGCACCGTGGGAGACAAGTTTGCCACCTTTCAGTCCGAGAACTTCGTCAACGCGTCACAGCCACTCTACGTTATCATCAGCCCTGATGAAAAACTCCTGAACAAACCCGTGGGGTACACCCCGGATGCAAAAGAATATGCTGCCTGGCTCCAGTGTGGCCTGGATGCCTACAAATCCGCCGCCGCCGCGGCATACACCAAATAAAAAAGAGACCGTAACAAAACGGTCTCTTCCTATTTCGACTAATTAGGCGTCATTCTGTCCCGGCCTTCCGGAAGACTAAGGGCAAGTGCTTAACACCAGATGGAGGGCCAGAATGACAAAAAGGTAAAAGGGTTTTTGCTCGCTAGAGCAAAAACCCTTTAATAATTTTTTTTAATCGAATCTTCTTTTCACACAATGAAGTTAGCGGTTCTGTCCGTTCCCCGTACCTTAAAGGTAGTTAAAGATTATTAAAAAAATCGTCCATCGTATTCTTCGTACCTGCGAATGGACTACCATCTTTGAAATCCATTTTCAAAAGTAAAATTCACTACAAAGCGATCTTTTTTTCGGTCATCATCTTACGCAGATTGATAAGACCATAACGCATACGACCCAAGGCCGTGTTGATGCTGCAATTGGTCAAAGCGGCGATCTCCTTAAAAGAAAGATCGGCATAGTGACGCAGGATGATCACTTCACGCTGGTCTTCCGGCAACAGGTCCAGCATCTGCCTTACTCTGTCGTGGCTCTGGCGTTTCATCATCTTGGTGTCAGCACCTTCTTCCGTGAAATGGATCACTTCGAAAATGTCCCGGTCATCACTGGTCTTGATGGCAGGGGTCCGTTTTACTTTCCGGAAATGGTCGACACAGAGATTGTGCGCAATACGCATCGCCCAGGGAAGGAATTTACCTTCTTCCGTGTAGCGGCCGCCGCGAATTGTGTCGATAATTTTGATAAGAACGTCCTGGAAGATATCCTCGGCAAGGTATTTGTCCTTAACAAGGAAGAGAATGGAGGTGTACAGCTTATCCTTGTGACGGATGATCAACGCCTCTAGCGCATAGAGATCGCCGTCCTTGAATTGGTGGATAAGCTCATGGTCAGTTTTTTTGCGTAGCAATGTCATAAACTTCTACGGGTTTTAAAGGTGATAGGATATATTTTGGATTTTAAAGATGGTTCGGTTTTTCTGTGTAGAAGTCCTCAGTCGATAGGCAACGCTTTGTTAGGTCTGTTAATTAATATTCACACTCACTGTCCAATTGTGTATAATTATCTCTTGCATTAAACACGGATTAAAGATATACATTTTTTGGAATAATCCACATTTTGGGAAATTTTTTGTTTTTGAAATCTTAAAACCTTCCGGTTTTACATAAGTAATTGATAAAGGGATTACTTATTTGTCTTATTAAGTCTACTGTTTTTGATAAACAGCTACACTTCAGCCACTCCTAATTTTTTTGGCAATATTGATCCATTTTGCCGTAGGTTTGTTATAATAAAGGAGCGACATGGGCGTTCCAGCCGACTTTAATATATGGGTACATCTTCGAGTAAAGTTAAACAACCAAAAAAGCAAAAAATTTCTCCCGCTGCTCCATCAGGACAGGCTATGTCCGGCCCAAAGCCGGCCGACGCCATATATATTAAAGGAGCAAGGGTCCATAATCTAAAAAACATAGACGTTTCCATCCCCAGAAATAAACTGGTAGTGGTTACCGGCGTTTCCGGTTCTGGGAAATCTTCCCTGACCATCGATACACTCTTTGCCGAAGGCCAGCGACGCTACGCCGAAAGCCTTAGCGCCTACGCCCGCCAGTTCATGGCCCGCATGGATAAACCGGACGTCGACTATATAAAAGGACTATGCCCGGCTATCGCCATAGAACAAAAGGTGATAACCCGAACCCCCCGCTCCACGGTCGGCAGCATGACCGAGATCTATGACTATCTCCGCCTGCTCTTCGCAAGGGTGGGGACAACCATTTCCCCCATCTCCGGCCGTATCGTAAAAAAAGATGACGTCTCCGATGTTGTGTCGGCCATAGCCGCCCGCACCCCCGGCGATAAAATCTTGCTGCTCACACCTTTTCGCCAACACCGCAACCGCGACGCCCGCGAAGAGCTCAATATCCTCCTGCAAAAAGGCTTCGCCCGCCTCTATATCCCAGCCAAAGGAGCGGACGAGACGCATAGCAAGTCTGCAGGCGGGGAGACGCTTCGCATCGAAGACCTCCTCGAAATGAACGATAAAGCTCTCAAAGCCAAATTGCCCGCTGGCAGCGGCATCAGCATCCTTGTCGACCGCCTCGTCGCAAAAGCCTTAGACGAAGACGACCGGCACCGCATCGCAGACTCTGTAGGCACCGCCTTCTATGAAGGCGAAGGCGAAATGAAGCTCGAGATCAACGGAACAGAACAACTGACCTTCTCCAACCGCTTCGAGCTCGACGGCCTCACCTTCGAAGAACCCGTCCCCAACCTCTTCTCTTTCAACAATCCCTTCGGCGCCTGCCCCACCTGCGAAGGCTTTAGCCAGGTATTGGGTATCGATGCCGACCTTGTTATCCCCGATAAACGACTCAGCGTCTATGAAGGCGCCATCGCACCCTGGAAAGGAGAAAAACTCGTATGGTGGAAAGAACAATTTATAAAAGCCGCCAAAAAATTCGACTTCCCCATCCACAAGCCTGTCATCGACCTCACCAAACAACAATACAAAACCCTTTGGGAAGGTAATGAGCACGTCCAGGGCATCAACGATTTTTTTGCAGAAGTTGAACGCAACCTCTACAAAGTACAATACCGGGTCCTCCTCTCCCGCTATCGCGGCCGCACCGCCTGCCCCGATTGCAATGGCTACCGCCTGCGAAAAGAAGCCTTGTATGTGAAGATAGGAGACCGCCATATCGGCGAACTTTGCGAAATTCCCGTCAAGGACCTCAGCGACTGGTTCGACAACCTGCAGCTGCAGCCCCACGAACACGCGATCGCCAAACGCATCCTCATCGAGATCCGTCATCGCCTGTCCACCCTCCTTGACGTAGGCCTGGGCTACCTTACCCTCGCCCGTCTCGCCAACACCCTCAGCGGCGGCGAAAGCCAGCGGATCCAGCTCACCCGCTCACTCGGCAGCAACCTCACCAATTCCCTGTATATCCTCGACGAACCATCCATCGGCCTCCACTCACGGGATACGCAAAGGCTTATCCGCGTGCTAAAAGAGCTGCGCGACCTGGGTAACACCGTGGTGGTAGTAGAACACGACGAGATGATGATGCGCGAGGCCGACTATATCATCGACATGGGTCCCCTCGCCTCCCACCTCGGCGGCGAAGTGGTAGCGGCAGGAGACTACGCGGCCCTGATCGCCGACGATGACAGCCTCACCGGGAAATACCTCAAAGGGGAGTTGGCGATCACGCCGCCCGCGGCAGTAAGAAAATGGAAACAGTCCCTGATCCTCGAAGGAGCAAGGCAAAACAACCTAAAAGATCTCACGGTGGAATTTCCCCTCGGCGTCCTCTGCGTGGTCAGCGGCGTCAGCGGCAGCGGCAAGACCACCCTCGTCAAGCAGATACTCTATCCCGCCTTGCAAAAACTGAAAGGCGAGCCTGGTGAAAAGGTCGGCCTGCACAAAGCCATCAAGGGCGATCTCGAAGCGGTCTCCCAGGTAGAGATGGTCGACCAGAACCCGATCGGCAAGTCCTCCCGGAGCAATCCGGTCACCTATATAAAAGCCTACGACGAGATACGCGACCTCTACTCCCAACAGCCCCTCAGCAAGATGCGGGGCTTTCAGCCCAAACACTTTTCGTTCAACGTCGACGGCGGCCGCTGCGACACTTGTAAAGGCGAAGGCGAACAGGTGGTGGAAATGCAGTTCCTGGCCGATGTACACCTGACCTGTGAAGTGTGCCACGGCAAACGATTCAAGGAGGAGGTCCTCGAGGTCACCTACCGCGAGAAGAACATCTACGATGTACTGGAAATGAGTGTCGATGAAGCTCTGGCTTTTTTTAAGGACGAGAAGGACATCCTCCAAAAGATAAAACCGCTGAGCGATGTCGGTCTTGGTTATGTAAAGCTCGGTCAATCCTCCGATACCCTCTCCGGCGGCGAAGCCCAGCGCGTCAAGCTGGCCTCCTTCCTCGGCAAGGGACGCGCACAGGGCCGCATCTTGTTTATTTTCGATGAACCGACTACCGGGCTGCACTTCCACGATATCCGCAAGCTGCTCGCTTCATTTAATGCGCTCATCGACCAGGGACACTCGATATTGGTCATCGAACACAACACGGATGTGATTAGTAGCGCGGACTGGGTCATCGACCTGGGACCCGAAGCCGGCGACGGCGGCGGTAACCTCGTCTACGCCGGTGTTCCCGCTGGCCTGAAGAAAATAAAGGGAAGTTATACGGGTAAATTCTTGCATTAAATGAGCTATCGGTACAAACTGATCATCTCCTTTTTTCTGTTTCTATACACGCTCACCATTTTCCTGCCCGGAGCCTACAGCATCGATTCCTGGAACCAATGGAATGAGGTCACCGGCAAACATTTTGACGATTGGTATGGCACAGGCCTGGCGACTTCCTGGCGCCTTCTCTGGATCCTGACAGGCAACTATATGTGTCTGTATGTGACCCAGATGTTCCTGTATTGGACATTTATCACACTCCTTATATGGAAGATGCGCTTCCGCAAATTTGCCTATTGGCTGACTTTGGGCGCGGCCCTGTTCTTTTGCTTCATCCCCCAATACGTCATGCGGGATTCCTTGACGGTATTGGCCTGGGGCATTGCGTCGCTTTTACTCCTTTACGCCTGCGAGATCGAAAAATACAGACGGCTCCTGGCTATCCTAAGCCTGCTCTTGCTCGCCTACGGCGTTTGGGTACGGATCAACGCCTTCATCGCCCTCCTGCCGCTCATCTATGCCGCCATACTGCTGATGGAGAAAGAGAAACAGGCACTGTGGAAACGATTGCTCCTCACAGTCGGCGCCACCCTTGCGCTGCTCGTGGGAATTCAGCTCTTTACCTACAAAATTCAGAAAGCAGACAAGACCTTTCCCGACTATAAGCTAAAGCTGTTGGACCTTTCCGGCATCTCAATGCTGAGCGGGGAAAACCTGTTTCCCCCCGCGATAAACAATTACCACCTGTTTAACCTGGATACACTCTTTTCAAAATACACTCCGGCCAGCATCGATGATATCTACTGGCCCGAAAACCATCAATCCATCTTCCCCTATCCGAACGATTCCCTCGACAATGCAGTCACCGGCAGCTACCGCTCGGCTATCCTGCATCATCCCTTCTTGTATTTGGAAAACCGGTTCAACGGCTTCTTATATTATCTACGGATACGAAAAAGGTTTTCATCGGACGAGTATTGGAACGTTGCCGCTTTTACCATCTTGCCAAATAATTCCCTTGGTCTTAGGATGGAAAATACTAAGCTGAAGACAAGGATCATCGCTGCCTATGGTCATTTCTATCGCACCTTTATTTTCGATCCATGGTTTTGGCTATTATTGAATATGGGCGGTCTCGCGTTGTTCACACGACGGTATGTCAAACGGCCAGCCAGCGAAAGCCTGTATTGGTTAACCCATGCGATCATCCAACTTTCCGGGATCCTATTCACGTTTAGCCAGCTTCTGATCTATCAGCACGATCGGGATTTTCGCTACAATTATTGGAATGTTTTCGTAACCTTCATCGCTCTGGCCGGCGCCTTCGCGGCAAAAAGACAGGGGACCGGTTTCAAGCCGGCCCCCTGAGATACAATAATTCCAGTCTTTAAACAACTGCCTGTCGCTAATTTGATTCATCTAATTCCAGCCACCACCCAGCGATCGGTATAATTCCACTTCTGCGCTTAACTGCCCTTTCTTTATTGATGCTAATTCCAATTGACTTTGTAATACATTGCTCTGCGCCGTAATGACCTCCAGGTAATTGGCCAGTCCATTACGGAAAAGACTGTTCGCATTGACAATAGCCAGTTGAAGGGTGTCAACCCTGTTCGTGACCACTACCCGCTGCTCCCTCAGTTTGGAGATCTTACCCATCGCATCCGACACCTCACCAACCGCCGTCAAAACGGACTGTTTGAACTGGATCACCGTCTTTTCGCGGTCGACTTCCGCCACGCGGTAGGCTGTCCTCAACTTCTTCCGTTGAAATACCGGCGTCGTTAGTCCGCCGACGACGGCACCAAATACAGACCCGGGGATATTGAACCAATTCTTTAGGAGATAGTTATCCCAACCTCCTTCAGGCGAGATGATGATCGTCGGATAAAGCGCGGCTTTGTTGATCCCCACATTCGCATTGGCGACCGTCAGCGCCAGCTCCGAGCTCCTTACGTCCGGACGACGACTCAACAACTCGGCCGGTACACCGCCGGACAGGGCATCCCGTACCTGTACCTCATCCAACGTCTTACTCCCCCGGTCGATGGCATCGGGAAGGCTGCCCGCCAGGATGCTTAGCGCGTTTTCCTGTAAGAGAATGCTCTGCTCAAATTGCGGGATCAGTTCAGCCGCGGTCAGTTCCTGCGCCTCGGCCTGCTGTACCCCCAGGGCCGTCACCTCTCCCGCGGTATACTGCAACCGGATGATCCGCAACGTGGAATCGTTCAACGCCAGGTTAGACCTGGCGATACCCAGCTGTGCATCCAACATCAGCAGGTTGTAATAGCCTTCGGCTACACCGGAGACGATATTGGTCTGCAACAGCTTTTTGGCCTCTGCCGTCTGCAGATACTGCGCAAGGGCCATGGATTGCTTGTTCTTTATCTTTCCCCAGATATCCGCTTCCCAGGTAAGACCTACATTGGCATTGTAGTCGTTCAGGTACTTGCTGTGCAGAAAATCGTTGGCCGTTATTCCATTCAGGCTCTCGCTGCCCGGACGGGTAAGGTTGGCCGTTACCTGAAGGGTAATATCGGGCCAGTAGCCCAATTTGGCCTGCCCCAGTGTCAGCTGCGCAGATTTGATATTCTGCAGGGCGACCTGCATGTCGTAGTTGTGGACGATCGCACTGTCGATCAGTCGCTGCAATACGGGATCGGCGAAAAAACTCTTCCAGGGGAGGCTCGCGATACTCGTGGTATCCGTACTCTCGGAAGACCGGAACTGACCCGGCAACTGAGTGGCCGGCGTCGCCACGTCTTTTGACACTTTACAGCCTGCCAGCCCCAATAAAAGGGCAAAAGCGGCAGTTTTTATTTGAAAAGCTCTCATAATAGTATATAATTTTTTTGTGCTTTTATGCGGGCACCACCGTGACAGGTTTAGAATGCGCTTCAATGGCGCGTTTGCCGACAAATCTTTCCTGCAGGTACTGGAAAATGACAAACAACACCGGTACGATAAACACCCCAAGGATCACCCCTGTCAGCATCCCGCCGACTGCGCCCGTACCAATGCTCCGGTTCCCGAGCGCCGCGGCGCCCTTGGCACGCATCAGCGGCATCAGTCCCGCGATAAAGGCAAAAGATGTCATCAGGATCGGACGAAGCCGGAGCCTGGCCGCTTCCGTCGCTGCTTCCACCAGACTCATACCGTGATGTCGTCTTTGAACAGCGTATTCAGTGATCAGGATAGCATTCTTGCACAGCAGACCCACCAGCATGATCAGACTGACCTGCACGTAGATATTATTGTCTATACCGAAGATCTGAAGGAAGACAAATACCCCGAAGACACCCGCAGGGATCGATAAGACGACCGCAAACGGAAGGATATAGCTTTCATACTGCGCCGCCAGCAGGAAGTAGATAAATACCAGGCTCAGCACAAAGATGAAGATGATCTGCGAACCCGCGGCTTTTTCTTCCCTTGTGATACCCGTATATTCATAACCCCATCCCCTTGGCAATACCTTGGCCGCTGTTTCGTCGATCGCCTTGATCGCATCACCCGTACTGTACCCCGGCTTGGGAACCCCATTGATGGTCGCCGAATTGTAAAGGTTATTATGGCTCACTGTCTCCGGTCCGTATACCTTTCTTAAGGTGATCAACTGATTGACCGGTATCATCTGATTCTGGTTGTTCTTGACATAGATACCCGTGAGCGACGCTTCATTGTTCCGGTAGGAAATATCGGCCTGCGCCATCACGCGGTAGTACTTGCCAAACCGGTTAAAGTCACTTACAAAGCTGCTGCCATAGTAGATCTGCATCGTCTGCATCAGATCGGCGACGGAGACACCCATCTGCTTCGCCTTGTTGTTATCCACGTCCATCATATATTGAGGATTGCCGGACGCGAAAGTGGTGAAGGCATAGGCTATTTCCTTGCGTTGCATCAGCGCACCGATAAATTGATTGGACATAGCGCTCAGCCGGTCCATCGATCCGTTGGTCTGATCCTGCAAAGCGAACTCAAAGCCGGCTACGTTCCCAAAACCCTGTATGGTCGGGAAAGTAAAGAAGAAGGCGTGTGCATCCTTGACCTGCTGGGCGACTTTCATCGTCAACATGCCGCTAATGGTGTTGATGTCTTTTATCGGTCCGCGCTCATCTACCGGTTTCATCCGGACGAAGCCCGCACCGTAAGGCGAGGCATTGGCGTTCGTGATAAAATTCAGCCCTTCAATATTATACCGTCGGTCGGTGATGGGATCGGCCTTGATGATGCTGTCTATCTCTTCGACAGCCTTATGCGTCTTGTCCAGGCTGCTGCCGGGAGGCGTATTCACGGCATACAATATAAAGCCCTGGTCCTCTGTCGGAATAAACCCGCTGGGTGTCCGTTGCATGATCAGGTAGGCACTGCTGGCAAGGACAACCAACCCAAGGATCGTGATCCATTTGTGACGGAACAGGAAACCCAGACTGGCCACGTATTTATTCGTCATGGATTTGAAACCCACGTTGAAGGTAGAAAAGAACCGGACGCCAAATCCCTTTCGCTTTCCATGTTCGTCCGTGGAGTGGAGATCTTTCAGGAAGATGGCGCAAAGCGCAGGGCTCAGTGTAAGCGCATTGACCGCCGAAATAAAGATGGCGATAGCTAAGGTGTAACCGAACTGCCGGTAGAATACACCCGTCGGTCCCTTCATAAAGCCTACCGGGATGAACACCGCAGCCATGACCAGGGTGATCGAAATAATGGCGCCGGAGATCTCGCTCATCGCTGTTAACGTTGCTTCTTTCACCGGTAATCCCGTATTTTCCATTTTCGCATGTACCGCTTCCACTACTACAATTGCGTCATCTACCACGATACCTATTGCCAGCACCAGGGCGAACAATGTCAGCAGGTTGATGGTAAACCCAAATACCTGCAGGAAAAAGAACGTGCCAACGATGGCCACCGGCACCGCAATGGCGGGGATCAGTGTCGACCGGAAATCCTGCAGGAAAATGAACACCACGATAAATACCAGGATGAACGCTTCTATTAAGGTGTGTTTCACCTGCTCGATCGAAGCATCCAGGAATTCCTTGGAGTTGAACATGATGGTGGTATGCAAACCCGTGGGCAATTGCTTCGAGAACCGGTCGAGTAAGTTTTCGGCTTGTGTCAGGATATCATTTGCATTGGAGCCGGATAACTGCTGGATGGCGATACCCGTGGTGGGGTGGCCGTTCAACTTACTGTTCGACGAATAGGTATAAGAGCCGAATTCCACCCGGGCCAGATCCTTCAGCCGAACCACCGAACCATCGCTGTTGGACTTGACGATGATATTCTCATAATCTTCGTTCTTGTTCAGCTTCCCCTTGTATTTGAGTACATATTCATACACTTCCTTGCTGCTCTGGCCGAGACGGCCGGGCGCTGCCTCCAGGCTTTGATCCTTGATGGCACTGATCACTTCGATGGGCGAAAGATTATTAGCCACCAGCCGGTCCGGCTTCAGCCAGATACGCATGGAGTAATCCTTGGTACCGAATGGCTGGGCGTCCGCAACCCCGGGAATACGCTGGAGCTTCGGGATCAGGTTGATCTTCGCATAGTTTTGCAAAAAGGTCTCATCATAGCTGGTATCGGTCGAGTAAAGACCCACGAACATGATAATGCTGTTCTGCTGTTTCTGCGTGGAGATACCTGCCTGAATAACTTCCGCCGGGATCTGACTCGTGGCCTTGGAAACGCGGTTCTGCACGTTCACCGCCGCGATATCGGCATTGGTCCCTTGTTTAAAAAAGACGGTCAGTAACATGGTCCCGTCGTTGCTGGAATTGGAGGTCATATAGGTCATGTTCTCCACCCCATTGATCGCTTCTTCGAGCGGGGTGGCGACGCTACGTGCAACGACTTCGGCGTTGGCACCGGGATAGGTGGCCTGTACCACTACGCTGGGCGGCGCAATGTCGGGGAACAGCGAGATGGGCAGGGTAAAGATGGACAATCCGCCCAGTATAAGCAAAATGATAGATACGACCGTTGATAACACCGGTCTTTCGATAAATCTCTTTAGCATAATATTTTAATTATTTATCACCGCCGCAAGGCGGCGAAAGATTACAAAGGCATCACCTTTAACAGGCTGTCGGCGGATAGCAGCTCCGGGCTGATCACGACTCCATCCACCAGGCGATCCATACCGGCGAACACGATCTTGTCCCCGGCCTGTACACCTTTGTCTACCAGGTAATAGTCGGTCGTCTTGCTGACGATATGCAACTGTTTGCCGACGACCTTATTGCTGTCCCCAACGACGTATACAAAGACCCTGTCCTGTATTTCGTATGTGGATGTCTGCGGCACGGGCAAAAGACCGGTATTGGCCTCGGGAATACGAATCTTTCCCGTGATGCCGGAGCGAAGGAGACGGTCTGCATTCGGGAAGGTGGCGCGGAATGTTATGGCTCCGATACTCCTGTCGAACTGGCCTTCCATCAATTCGATCTTGCCTTTGTAAGGATAGATGCTCTTGTCGGCAAGCTGCAATTCCACAGGAGGCAATCCCTTGATCTTATCGTCGATCGTCTTGCCGGGAAATTGGTTGGTGAATTTTAGAAAATCACTCTCACTCATCCCAAAATAAGCATACACCTCTTTTATATCCGAGAGAACCGTCAGAGGCTGTGCCTCACCTTTACCTACCAGGGCGCCGACTTTGAAGGGGATACGACCAATATAGCCGCTCACCGGAGCCTTCACCAACGTATAACCCAGATTGATATCGGCATTATTGCCCTCGGCCTGTGCCTGCGTGACTTGTGCCTTGGCGGCATCATATGCGGCTTGTGCAGCTTTCAGCTGAACGTCGGAGATAACCCTATTCTCTACCAGCGGCGTCAGCCGGCGTACTTCGATGGCGGCCTTTTCTTCATTGGCCTTGGCGGCCTCGACATTGGCGGCGGTGTTGTTCACCTGGGCGCTGTAAGGCCGGTCGTTGATCTTGAAAAGCAACTGACCCGCGGCGACGTACGCGCCTTCTTCGACATAGATCTTGTCAAGAATGCCACTGACCTGCGGACGGATCTCAACATTCGTCTTCCCTTCTACTGAAGCGGAAAACTCCTGGAAGGTCGTTGCAGCGGCGGAATTGATAGGCAGGACCGGAAGGGCCTGTGGCGGCGGAGCAGCTTGTGTGCCCTGAGCCTCATTACAGCCGCTTACATATATCGCAACGGCTGCCAACATGATCGATAAGATAAGATACTTTCTCATAACCTTATTAAATTTTTTAATGGTGTTAAATTAAACGGACGAAAGCAGTTTTTGTTCATAATATTTATCGGCGTTAGATGGAAAGACAAAAAAATTTCCCAATCATATGGCTATGACGAATGGGTGTCGCCTGAAAGGACAATCGTTGTGGAGTTTTTTGTGGTACGGCAGGCAGCAATAACCTTTCGATGCGCGGCCTCTCGTTGGCCGCGGCTTAATTGGTCAGCGACCGGGTGATACCGGTAATGGCATCTCTTAGTATCTGACGGTTTATCTCGTCCGATGTTCCTTTTCGGACGATGTTTATGGAGATTAGACCATGGATGATGGACCAGTAAGTATAATATTTTGTACAAACCCGGTCGTCTTCGATGTCGCTGATACCCATCATTTCGGCAATGGGACCGGCGGCGATGTCATAGGGTGTGGTTCCCGCTGGCAGGATCTCATCCATAATACAGCAGTTCATCTCAACTCCGAACATCAACTGATAGTATTCCTTTTCTTCGAATGCAAAATTCCAGTAGCCCAGCCACATCGCTTCTATCTGCGCCGCCAGATCCGTCTGCTTGTCCCTCGCTTCCCGCATCCGGGCCGCCAGCAACATAAAACCCTTTTTTGTCAACTCAAGCAGGATCGCCTCTTTGTTGGCGTAGTATTCGTAGATGATCGGAGCCGTATACTCGATCTTATCCGCGATCTTGCGCATACTCAGCGCCTGCCAACCCTCGTCCTTCACGATATCGTAAGCTGCGTCCAGGATATTTACCCTGGTCTGTTCCTTCAATCGATGAATTCTCTCCTTGCTCCCCATGCGATTTTTTGTTGCGCCTATTGACGCCCCCACCTCCTTGTGGGTTTTACGTGGCGTAAATCATTTAACACCGTTAGGCAAATTTAGGAATATTTCTGATCCCGCAAATATTTTTTTTGAAATTTTTGCAGAACTTCGTCGGTCCTGCTTCGACACGGACCTCCTCGTTCGTAGCTTTCGCTCAGCTCGGCTACTCACTACGCAGGCTCTTCACCGGATTGGCCAATGCCGCTCTAATCGACTGTAAGCTAATGGTTAACATGGCTATAACGACCGCAGCTAATCCCCCGGCCGCAAAGATCCACCAGGCTGAAAAAATGTCGATCCGATAGGCAAAACCATCTACCCAGCGCTTCATCAAAAAGAACGACACAGGAGTTGCCGCGACAAAAGCAATTCCCACTAACAGCAGAAACTCCTTCGACAACAGCCCGACGATACCCGAAACGCTAGCTCCCAAAACCTTTCTCACCCCGATCTCCTTCGTCCGCTGTAAAGTGCTGTAAGAGGCTAACCCCAGCAGCCCCAAACAGGAAATAAAAATGGCCAGTGCCGCAAAATACTGGAACAGCCGCCCAAACCGGTCCTCTGTCCGGTATTGACGGTCGAACATCTCATCTACAAAAAAATAGCTAAAGGGACGGTAAGGGATGATCGCTTGCCAGGATTGCTCGATCCCCGCAATCGTCCGCTTAAGATCTGTCGGGCTTACCTTCACCGAGATCTGATCGCAGCCATCTGGCTCGATCCGCATCGAAAAAGGTCGGATGACCTGTTGCAGGCTTTGATAATGGAAATCATTGACTACGCCGATGATCTTCCCCTTTCGCCCCCACTGCGAAAAATCTCTGCCGATCGCGTCCTGCGGCGAATGATAACCCAACATCCTGACCGCAGCTTCATTGATGATCATGGCCTGCGTGGTATCGGCACCGAACGCCCTGGAGAAAGCCCGGCCCGCGACCAGCTTCATTTGGTACGTAGTTTTGAGATAGACGTCTTTCAATGGCTCAAGCCGATAAACATAAGTTTGATTGTCTTCCTTCATCATTTTGCCAACGTGGTTCTCAAGGAAGGCCGGGAATTTCTTCTCCAGCGCATGCGCATTGGTGTTGGGTTTAAGCAGAAAATAGGAAAAGTCGCCAAAGCCGCCCCAGTTCTGATCCCGGGAGGAGTCGCCCGCACCCGAATACATCGCCACCAGCATATCCTCCTTTAATTCAGTATTCTCCGGCATATCCTTCATCACCCCCGTCACCGTCGCAGGATTGCCCTGGTCCGTCAGCAGCAGGTGCTGCCCCATCGGATCGGACGACCCAAAATATTTTTGGCCGCCGTCTCCGACAAGACCACGCTGTATGGCTCGCGTAATGCCTTCACCGGGTCGCCTTTCAACAGTGGAAAATCAAAAATTTCGAAAAAAGTCGAATCCGCGAAGGCCATATTCGTCTCCTGGATCTTTAGGGTGCCCCGGCGTACCAGGATGCTGCCCGGATTGAACCGTACCTGCTTGTCGATCTCCGGAAAATCCCGTTTTGCCGCTACCGGCATCGCGGGCGCGGCAACGTTAAGTTTCAACGTCTCCGACGGATTAACGATATCCGTCACTATCCGGTAGATCCGGTCTCCCTTCGAGTGAAAGTCATCATAACCCAACTCGAATTTTACATACAAAAAGATCAGGAAACAGGCCGACATCCCTATCGTCAGCCCCATGATATTCAGGAAGGAGAAACCCTTGTGCCGCCATAGATTGCGGAGCGCGACGCGCAGATAGTTTTTTATCATACCCGAATGACGCAAGTTTCCCTCAAAAGTTGCATTGCCCCAGCCATAGCTGAACTTCGCTCAGCCATCCGACCTCAAACTCTTTACCGGATTGGCCAGCGCCGATCTAATCGACTGAAAACTAATCGTTAATAGGGCTACAAAAATAGCCCCCAAACCCGCGACGGCATAGATCCACCAATACGCCGAGATGCGATACGCAAACCCCTGCAGCCACCCATGTACAAAAAACCACGACACCGGCGCCGCCACCAAAAATGCCCAAACCACCAGCTTTAGGAAATCCTTCGAAAGTAAGAAGACGATATTGCTCACCGAGGCTCCGACGACCTTTCGCACCCCGATCTCCTTCGTCCGTTGCAACGTGCTATACGATGCCAGCCCCATCAACCCCAGACAGCTGATAAAGATCGCCAGGATCGCAAAGTTCAGGAACAACCGGCCAAACCGGTCTTCGGCCCGGTATTGTTTATCGAACACTTCATCCAGGAAGAAATAGCTGAATGGCCGCGTAGGCAGCATCACCTTCCATTTGTCCTGGATAGCGGCGATCGTGGCAGGTATTCGATGTCCGTCCAGCTTCACGCAAAGCAGGTCCCCGGACTTCGGCGAGAGGCGCATCGTCAACGGCTTGATCACTTCCTGCAGCGAACGGAAGTGAAAGTCCTTGATGACGCCGACGATCTGTCCCTCCCCGCCAAATTGATTGAATCGCTTCCCAATGGCCTTTTCCGGCGATGTATAACCAAGCAGCCTGACCGCCGTTTCGTTCACGATCATCCCACGCGTGGTATCCGTGATAAAAGATCGCGAGAAGCCCCGGCCTGCCACCATCTTCATGCCCATCGTCCCGATATAGTCATAGTCCACAAAATACACGACCGTATTGACAGGCTGCATATCGCCCCGGACATTCTCCAGTTCACAACCATTGGAAAAATCCCCGTTTCCCGGCACAAAAGTCGACGTGGCAGTCGCCAACACCCCCGGCAACCGGGAGATCTCGGCTTCAAAAGCCAGCTTCGCGGAATCGTCCCTCGTGTCCAGGATCAGTTTCTGCTCCTTACTAAAGCCCAGGTCCTGGCTGCGCATATAGTTGAGCTGGTTGTATACCACCAGTGTGCCGATCATCAGTCCGGTAGCGATCGTGAATTGGACGATGACAAGCGTCTTGCGTAAAATAAGTCCCCGCGTTCCTGTGCTGAACCTCCCCTTCAATACAGCCACCGGCTGGAAGGAAGACAAGACGAGCGCCGGATACAGCCCAGCGATAATACCGATCAGGATCGACACACCCAATAGGACCAGCAAATACCACGGATGTGAAAAGATGCCCGTACTGATCACCTTTCCCGCCAATCGATCGAAGCCGGGCAGCAGCAGCGCGGAAAGGACAACGGCCAGCAAATAAGCGATCACACAAAGGATGATGCTTTCACCAATGAACTGTCCGGCCAGCATCCCCTTGCCTGCGCCCACTACCTTACGGATGCCGACCTCCTTGGCCCGCTCAGCCGACCTCGCCGTCGTCAGGTTCACAAAATTGATGCAGGCGATGAGCAGGATAAAAGCGCCGATAATGGAGAAGATATAGACGTCACTGATATTTCCCGTCCTCGAACCATCCCGCGTAGAATAGAGATACACTCCCCGCAGCGGCTCCAGCTCCAGGCTGAGGTACTGCTGCGTCTTTTGCATTTGCGCTCCAATCAGCTTCTGCAGATATGCCGGAAATTTCGCTTGCAGCGCGGCCGCGTTCGCGCCGGGTTTCAGCAGCAGGTACGAACTTACATTGTAGTTGTCCCAATCCCGGTCGAAGGTCGGGAACTCGCCCTGTGTAAAAGTGGTCAGGGACATCATCATCGAGATCTTCAAATGCGAGTTCTCCGGCAGGTCCTTCATGACACCCGTTACCTTTCCATGAAATCTCGCACGCGTCAACGTAAGCGACCGCCCCAACGGGTCGCTGTTCCCAAAGAATTTTTTCGCCGTCGTCTCCGTGAGCACGACGCTGTAAGGTTCCCTTAACGCGGTGCGGGGATTGCCTTTCAACAAAGGGAAATCAAATACCTGCAAAAAAGTGGAATCGGCCATGGCTACATCATCCTGGTCGAAGACCTCGGAACCCTGAATGACCATCCAGTTGTCCCCCAGTGTGAGCCGCACTGTCGACTGCACTTCGGGAAACTCACTCGCCATATGTAACGCGACGGGGGCGGGACCGGTATTGTATTGCTGCGTCCCCGTACGCGTCCTGATATCGCTCACGACCCTATAGATCCTATTCGCCTTCGAATGAAAGGAATCATAGCTCAGCTCGAAACATACATACAGGAAGATTAGGAAAAAGGCCGTCAGACCGATCGTCAGCCCGAGGATATTGAGCATGGAGAACCCACGGTGCCGCCAAAGATTGCGGAGCGCAGTTCGCAGATAGTTTCGCAGCATGAGAGGGAATTTGATCTAATATAACAAAATCCTCTAAAATGTGGAACGATTACCGCAGGCGGTCGGCGCTTTTAACAAGTCTTTGGTCTTTCATGATCCCCTGGACGGCAAAGAACAGAAAGACCGGTATCGCGAGTGACAGGAGTGCCCCAAGGCTATAGTTGCCCGACTCAAAAGGCGGAACACCACTCTTCCACCAGTAAAGCAGAATATTAAGCAGCGACAGAACGAGGAGCCCGATGGTGATCCAGAGCTGATTTCTCCTCACTTTATAATTGAAGATATTTACAAGCGTACCCCCAATGATGATCACGGTAACGAGCAGGATCAGAATGCTACCGG
>Ga0302325_10001508_pt1 | contig 59297 bp, 71 predicted proteins | sample Palsa_T0_2_FD_201948 | JGI IMG/M metagenome (GOLD analysis project Ga0302325, IMG submission 201948) | Peat permafrost microbial communities from Stordalen Mire near Abisko, Sweden - Palsa_T0_2 | ecosystem: Environmental > Terrestrial > Soil > Palsa > Peat permafrost | place: Sweden: Abisko... | reverse complement strand
GCTGTTTCCAATGTTTCCTTGCGTCGCGTGCGACGGAGCGGCGACCGCGTTCAACCCGCAAAGCGTTGCGATCAACGCTGCGAGTACTCCGGTGCTCAGTCGTTTCACGAATGCCTCCTTCATGGGGGAAATCTCCAACCACACGATACCCGTTCTTCCCCGTGCCGGGCAACCCCATAAACTTCCGGGGGCGACAAAAAGATGCGCGCCCGGCAGAATGCTGCCGGGCGCGCTGTAGGTCCGCGGGGCCCTAAAGGCGCCCCGTTTGGAGCGCCCCAGGGCTCGCTTTGCTTAGAAGGGTGCGAAGAAGAGCAGGCCCGCAAACGCGCCGTTGGCGTTGTACGAAATCGGGAAGTTGTTCTTATTCGCGCCGTTCTCGCCGTTCCAACCGGCTTCGATTGCGATGGCGGGGACGAACGCGTAGGCTACTCCGACCTTATACTTCAGCATGTTGTAGCCAACGCCGAGCGTCTGGTTCGGCGGAATGGCGTTCGATGCGCTGGTGAACGTACCGCGGAAGTTCGGGTAGTAGTAGACCGATCCGAAGTAGGTGAACTTCTGGCCGAAGTCCGGCAGCTTCTCGAGTCCGCCGCCGACGGCACGCAGGTTCGGATATCCGTAGTTATTCGAACCCCAGATGTAACCGACTGCGATATAGACGTGCGGCTTGAAGATGCGATAGCCGAACCGGGCGTCGAGGTCGCGATTGACCGCGGTGAACCCGGGCACGTACGTCGAGCCGTTTCCGCCGATGACCGTCACGTAGCACGAGGCTGCGTTCTGGGCATTTGCGCTCGATTGCGGGACGCCGCAGTTATGCGGATACTGGAAGTTCTCGTAATCCGCTTCCAGCATGAACGGCAGACCGATGGCGTCGAACTCGACTCCGCCGCGAACGCTGTAGGAACCGCCAGCTCCCCCATTGCCGGCCGAGAACTGGTTGTAGACCTTCGGGTTGAACATATAGTCGCCCGCGACGAACACCACGTTCGGCGTGTGGATCGGTGCCGGAGTCGGCGGCGGCGGCGGGGGCGGCGGCGGGGGCGGGGGCGGCGGAGCCGGGCTCGGCGGCGGCGTCGCCGGAATGTACCGGACGACGACCAGATGCTTATCCGGAACCCACTGCACGTAGGCGCCCATGCTTTCCGAGATCACCCGGACCGGCACGACCACGACGCCTTGATAGATCATCGGCGGCACGTCCAGCGGACGCGATTCGCCGTTGATGACGACCTCCGGTTTGCCGACGGTCACCTTGACCTCGGCGCCGGGTTTCGACACCGTCGCGGTTTGGCTTCCGGCATCCCACGAGACCGTTGCGCCCATCTGTTCGAACATCGAGCGTAACGGAATGAAGAGCGTTCCACCTTTGACGAGCGCGGCTAAAACGCGCCCTTGCTTGAGAAGGTCCGGTTTGCTGTAGACGTGGTGATCGTTATATAGGATTGGGATCTGTCCGGACGGCGGAGATCCGAAATCCGCCGGCGGTGCTGCACCACCTTGCGCGACGCTGTTTCCAATGTTTCCTTGCGTCGCGTGCGACGGAGCGGCGACCGCGTTCAACCCGCAAAGCGTTGCGATCAACGCTGCGAGTACTCCGGTGCTCAGTCGTTTCACGAATGCCTCCTTGAGTAATATATACCGGTGTGTAATACGTGCGCCAACGCCGGAGCCCGCTTGGGCTTCGGGTGAGCGGATCTAAAGATCGCGCGTGCGCACGTCGAGTAGTCTGCTTTGACGCTTGGCCGCCTAATCTCCTATCGAAGCCGCTGGAAGACGCCATAGCCAGGCAATTCCGGCGAAAGTCTCACCCAGCGCTAATCCGAACGCGATCCGTGGCGCCGCCGCGCCCTCTGTCATGCCGACGTGCGCGAGTACGGCGGTCGCAACGGCCGGCGCGGCGATTTGCGGCAGGACGATCGCGAGATTCCACACGCCCATCGCCGCCGCCATCGCTCCCGGCGGCAGAACGCGGCAGGCAATCGCCCAGTCGGCAACCAGGAAGACTCCCCACCCCAGGCCGGCCACGACCGTTGCCGCGATCGCTCCTCCGAGATTGCTTGCGACGATGAAGAGGCCGAGCGCCACTATGAACGCGGCCGCGCCGGCCGTCGCGACGACGCGCTTGTCGAGCCGGTCGCTCGGGCGCGCGGCGAGCGCCGCGCCCGCGGCGCCGACGATTGTAAAGCTGATGATCAGCACACCGGTTTGCAGGCGCGCGTCGGCAAGCGTCGCCGTCCGCAGCACGCCTTCCACGTAGAAGAGCAAATACCCGAGGAGCGTGTAAAAACCGACGTAGACCAGCGCGCGCGAGATGAAGAGATCCACGAACGGACGCGTCACGCGCAGCCGCTCGCCGGCGTCGCCCCGCTCGCGCAGCGCGAATCGCCGCGCGGTGTTCGACGTGATCGCGCACGTGACGACCAGCACCGCGCCAAGTGCCGCGGCCAGCGTCTTGGCGTTCGCGATGAAGCTCGCGCCGAGCGCCCCGACGGCGTTGCCCAGCGACTGCAGCGCGGCCATCCACGACGAAGCCGCGCCGACGCGGTGCTTCGCGACGAAGTCCGGAATGATCGCTTGATAGGGACCGATCGCGACGTTGAGCGCGGCCTGCAGCGCGACGAGCGCAAAAGTCAGTTCCGCAAACGTGCGCGCCGTGTAGAACCACCCGAGCGCGGCCGCGCCGCCCAGGGCGCCGAAGGCGTAGAACTCCAAACGCCGGCTGCCGGCGCGGCGACGGCGATCCGACCAAACGCCGACGAGAATCTGCACGACTGCCGCGGTCGCCGCTCCGAGGGTCGCCAGCCTTCCGTACGCGAGCACCGCGCCGCTCGGAACGAGCTCGATCGTACGGGCTTGCAGTGAGATTCCGAGCAGCGCGCCCCAAACGGCCTGAATGCCGAGCCAAAACAGCGCGAGCCGAAAGGGGCTCGGCGATGCGTCACTCGTGCGCGCAGGCGTACCGATACTCATCGATTACGTCGACGTCGAATGCCAACTCCGGTGCGCAACCGCGCAGTGCTTGCGCGGGAACCTGCAGCACGTGCAGCGCCATTTCCTCGAGATCGGCAACGCGCAATCTGCCCGAGAGGAAGCGCACGAGAACGCCGGGACCGACGAGACTAGCCATGCGCCACGGACGTTTGCGCGCTTCGAAAAATCGAGTCGCCATTGCGGCGAGTTTCTCGCCGGCGCCCTGCGGAATCGCGAAGAGCCCGCCGTTGACGACGCGCTCGCCGCCGAGCTTGATTCCGACCGGCGGCGCGCCGGGGAAGCGCGCGACGAACTCACCGTGCTCGGCAAGGGCGACGGCGAGCGCTCCTTGCCCGACGCGGCCCGCAAAGTCGGCGACCGCCGCGGCGTTGACGTACGGTAAATCGCTCGTTGCGTAGAGCAAACGTTCGCCGTCGGGCCACGCGCGCAGCGCGCGCAGCAAGTTTTCGCTCCCCGAGGGGCTCTCCTCGACGAACCGGTCGATCGCGGCGCCGCATGCGGCGCGCACCTCCGCGCCGCCCACAACGGCGATCTCGTCCACGCCGGCCGCGCGCAATGCGTCGAGCATGCGCGCGAGCATCGTCTCGCCGCGGACCGGCGCGAGCGCCTTGACGCGCGTGCGCGCAGCTTCTGCGAACGCGCCGTCGATCCGGCCTCCGGCGGTTACGACCGCCTTCATCGAAGACGCTACTTCTTGGCGGCGACTTTCTTCTTGCCGGCGACGGTACGTTTGGGCCCTTTGCGGGTGCGCGCGTTCGTCTTCGTTCGCTGACCGCGCACCGGGAGGCCGCGCCGGTGGCGCAGTCCCCGATAGCAGCCGATGTCCATCAGCCGCTTGATGTTGCCCTGCACCTCGCGGCGCAGGTCGCCTTCGACTCGCAACTGCAATGAATCGATCGCATCGCGGAGCTTCTTCTCATCCTCCTCGCTCAACGCTTTCACGCGAACGTTCGGATCGACTCCAGCGAATGCCAGAAGCTTGCGCGACGTCGTGACGCCGATCCCATAGATATAGGTCAACGCGACTTCGATGCGTTTCTCACGCGGCAGATCGATACCAGCGATACGAGCCATACTAGCGTTCCTTTTCTGTCCCGAGCTTGTCGACGGACCTTTTTATCCCTGAACCTGTTTGTGTTTCGGATTGACCTCGCAGATCACGCGCACCTTACCGTGGCGGCGAATGATCTTGCACTTCTCGCAAATCTTCTTGACCGATGGTCTTACTTTCATTTACTTGTACCTATACGTTGTTCTGCCGTGCGTTAAATCGTGCGACAACGCGAAACGTCGCGTCATATCATCCCGCCATGCTACACGATTGCTTCCTGGGGCGGCCGATACCGTTCGACCTCGGGATCCTCATCGAAATCGCGGAGCGTCAGGATCCTCGGACCGTCCTCCGTAAGCGCGACCGTGTGCTCGAAATGCGCTGCGAGTTTACCATCTGCCGTGACGACTGTCCAGCCGTCCTTTAGGATCCGGATCTTCGGACCGCCTTCGGTAATCATCGGCTCCAAGGCGAGGACCAGCCCCGGACGCAGCTCCATGCCGGTCCCCGGTTCGCCGTAGTTGGGCACTTGCGGCTCTTCGTGCATCGCCCGGCCCACCCCGTGACCGACGAGCTCGCGGACCACCCCGTAGCCGTGGCGCTCGGCGTGCGCCTGGACGGCGGCACCGATATCGCCCACGTGCTTGCCCGCAGTCATCTGGCCGATTCCGACGGTCAAGCACGCGCGTGTGACCTCGAGCAGCCTTCGCGCGTTCGCGCCGATCGTTCCGACCGGAATCGTCACCGCGCTGTCGCTGACGTAGCCGTCGAGCGTCGTGCCGATGTCGATCGAAAGCAAGTCGCCGTCGGCGAGCACGCGCGAGCCGGGAATCCCATGCACGACCTGATCGTTGACGGAAACGCAAATCGATCCCGTAAAGCCGTTATAGCCTTTGAACGTAGGAATGCCGCCGGCGTCGCGAATGCCGCGCTCGGCGAGCCGATCGAGCTCGCTGGTCGCCGTGCCGGGACGCGCCGCCTTCATCAGGCCGGTCAGAACGCGCGCGGTAATCGCGCCGCTGCGGCGCATCGCTTCGATCTCGCGCGCCGATTTCAGCGTTACCATACTACTTGCTCGCATGCTCCGGCGCGAGCGCCGACGCGATCTGCTCGGCAACGCGCGCGACGCTCGCGAGCGCGTCGATTTTAACGAGCTTGCCGGCGCTGCGGTAGTACTCGACGAGCGGCCGCGTTTGACGATCGTACACCTCGAGTCGCTTGACGACGGTCTCCGCGCGGTCGTCTTCGCGCTGGATCAGCTCGCCGCCGTCCTCGTCGTCGATGCCCGCAACCTTCGGCGGATTCGTGAGCGCGTTGTACGTGCGGCCGTTGCGCGGATTCGTCCAGCGCGACGCAAGGCGCTCCACCAGCGCCGCCCGTTCGCCCGCAAAGAGCACGGCGGCATCCAGCGGCGCGTTCCGGCGCGCGAGCAGCGCGTCGAGCGCTTCCGCCTGCGCGACGGTGCGCGGAAATCCGTCCAGGATGAAGCCGTCGCGCGCGCGTTCGAGCTCGTGTTCGATCATCTCGATCACCAGTGCATCGGGCACGAGTTGGCCGCGCTGCATGTATCCCTCCGCCTCTCGGCCGAGCGAGGTCCCGCGCGCCAGATGCTCGCGCAGCAAGTCGCCGGTCGAGATCTGCTCGAGGTTGAAGCGTTCGCGGAGCAGCCTCGCCTGGGTACCCTTGCCCGCGCCGGGCGGTCCGAGAAATACTACCTGCATCGGCCCCGGTGCACTAGCGTTTGATGAAACCGCGATAGTCGCGCATCGCGAGGCGCGCCTCGATCTGCGTGATCGTGTCGAGCGCGACGCCCACGACGATGAGCAGCGACGTGGAGCCCAAATAGAACGTCGTGATCGAGAGCCCGCGCTGGAAGATGCCCGGCAGCACTGCGAGCAATCCGAGGTAGACCGCGGCGGCGGTCGTGATGCGAATGAGGATCTTATTGAGGTAGTCGACCGTCGGCTGACCCGGCCGAATGCCCGGAATGAAGGCGCCGGTCTTCTTGAGGTTATCGGCGACGTCGCGCGTGTTGAGCACGATCGAACTATAGAAGAACGTGAAGACGACGACCAGGAAGAAATACACGATGTTGTAGAGCATGCCGTTGGGCGAGAACCAGACGTTGAAGACGCTCGCCAGCGCCGCGGCGTTGGTTGGGAACTCGAAGGGTCCGAACAGATGGAGGAACGCCGGCTGCACTCCGGTGCTCCGGTTGAACCACGAGAGGGCCTGCTGCGGCAGCAGCAGGATCGAAATCGCGAATATGATCGAGATCACGCCCGCGTTGTTCAGCCGCAACGGAATGTAGGTCGAGCGCCCGGCAAACATCTTGCGGCCGACGACGCGCCGCGCTTGCTGCACCGGCACGCGCCGCTGGCCCTGATACAGGAAGACGATGGAGATGATCACGAGGATCGCGATCGCGACGTAGAGCGCGAGGTTCACCCACGACTCCGCACCTTGGCTCGTCGAGGCGTACGTCTGACTCACGTACTGCGGATAGCGCAGCACGATGCCTATGAAGATGATGAGCGAGACGCCGTTGCCGATGCCTTTGTCGCTGATTTGCTCGCCGAGCCACATCAGGAAGAGCGTCCCGCCGACCATCGCGATGATCGCATAGAGCAGATACCAAATGCTGGTATCGTAGAAAACGCCGGATCGCTCCATCGAGATGGCCATGAAGGACGCTTGCACGGTGGCGAGCACGATCGTCAGCCAACGCGTATATTGACTGATCTTCTTGCGGCCTTCCTCGCCGCCTTTCTTCGCCATCTCTTCGAGCTGCGGCATCACGACGGTCATCAGCTGCATGATGATCGATGCGTTGATGTACGGCGTGATGCCCATCGCGATGATCGAGAGTTTCTGCAGCGCGCCGCCCGAGAGGAAACCGAGCAGGTTGTAGAAGGCGCCGCTCTGCAGCACGCGCTGCCAAGCGGCCTGATTCACGCTGGGAAGCTGCACGTGGATCATGAACACGAACCACGCGAAGGCGAAGAACACGAAGAGAATGCGTTTCCGGATCTCCGGAACGAGCACCGCGGCCCGAAGGTTATTGAACATTATCCCCTTCGATGGTCGCGCCGGCCGCAAGCAGCGCTTCGCGCGCGTTCTGCGAGAAGAGCACGTCGCGCAGGCGCAGGCCGGAGGGCAGGCTCGCGTCCCCGCCGCCGCCGAGGATCTTCACCCCGTCGAGCAGTGACTTCACGAGACCGCGTTCCTTGAGGGTCTCGGGCGTGATCTCGACCGCCGGATCCCATTGTATCAAGCGTCCAAGGTTCACCACTGCGAGCCGCCCGCCGAAATGGCCGCGGTCGCGCGCCTTCTGCGAGTAGCCGCGCCGGTGCGGCAAGCGCCGCGCCCACGCGGTCTGACCGCCTTCGAACGCGGGGCCCTTTCCGCCGCCCGAGCGAACGGTTTGGCCTTTTCCGCCCTCGCCGCCGGTCTTGACCATGCCGGAGCCGTGTCCGCGGCCGATGCGCTGGCGCTTCGGCCGGCTTCCCGGCGCGGGCTTGAGCGCTCCCAGTTTGAGGATCGTTGCGTCTGCCATCTTATGCCACGTAGATTTCTTTAACGGTCTTACCGCGCATCGCGGCAATTTGCTCGGCGGTGCGCAGCGACTTGAGCGCGGCTACCGTTGCCATCACGACGTTGATCGGATTGTTGGTGCCGAGGCACTTGGTCAGGATGTCGTGGATTCCGGCGAGCTCCAGCACCGCACGCATCGAGCCGCCGGCGATGACGCCCGTCCCCGGCGCGGCCGGTTTGAGGAGCACCGTCGCGGCGCCGACTTCGTAGCGCACTTCGTACGGGATCGTCTTCTCCACCATCGCCACGGTGACCATACTCTTGCGCGCCTGTTCCACGGCCTTTCGAATCGCCTCGGGCACCTCGCCCGCCTTTCCGATTGCGAAGCCGACCTTTCCCTTACGGTCGCCGACGACGACGAGCGCGCTAAAGCTAAAGCGCTTTCCGCCCTTGACGACCTTGGCGACGCGATTGACGCGTACGACGGTCTCTTCGAGCCCGCTTCCGTCGCGATCGCGACCACGATATTGCATTAGAAGTTCAACCCCGCTTCACGTGCCGCTTCGGCGAGCGCGCGCACGCGTCCATGGTACTTGTAACCGCCGCGATCGAAGACGACCTGCGAAACACCCGCGGCCTTCGCCTTGGCCGCGATCGCACTGCCGACCGCTTTCGCGGCGTCGACGTTCGTCTTCGAGGAAAGCTCGCCGCCGAGCGAGTTGTCCAGCGTTGACGCCGCCGCGATGGTGTGCCCGCGCACGTCGTCGACGAGGGTCGCATACACGTGATGAAGCGAACGCCGTACGTACAGACGCGGCCGCTCCGGCGTGCCCGAGACCTTCTTGCGAAGCCGTACGTGGCGTTCGCGCCGCGCTTGCGCCTTGCTCATCACTTCTTCGCGGCCTTTCCGGCTTTGCCGAGCTTCTTACGAATCCGCTCGCCTTCGTATCGGATGCCTTTGCCCTTATATGGCTCGGGCTTGCGCAGACGGCGGATGTCGGCGGCGACTTGGCCGACGGCCTGTTTGTCGATGCCGTCGATGTGGATCTTGTTCTGTCCCTCGACGGTCAGCGCGACGCCATTGGGCGGTTCGAACGAGACCGGATGCGAGTAGCCTAGACTCAAGTTGAGCCGCTCGCCCGCTTTCGCGGCGCGGTAGCCGACGCCCGTGATCTCGAGGCTCTTGCGAAACCCCTTGCTGACGCCCTCGACCATGTTCGCGATCAGCGTGCGCGTGAGGCCGTGCGCGCTGCGATGCATCTTTGCGTCGCCCTTGCGCACGACGACGACCTTGCCGTCGTTTAGCGTCACGTCGACGACGTCGGCGAGAATACGCTGCCTGAGCCGGCCCTTCGGGCCGCTCACCAAGACCTCACCGCCTTCGAACGTGACCTCGACGCCCGAAGGCACCGCGACCGGCAGTTTTCCTATCCGCGACACGACTCACCACACATACGCAAGAACCTCTCCTCCAACGCCCTGCTTTTTCGCGCGCTTCCCAGACATGATGCCCTGCGGCGTCGAGATGATCACGATACCCAGTCCGCCGAGCACCCGCGGAATCTCGGTCTTGCGCGTGTAGACGCGCAAACCCGGTCGCGAGATGCGGCGCAGCCCGGTAATGATCTTCTCCTTCTCGGGCCCGTAGCGAAGCGCGATGCGGATCGTCCCTTGCGGGCCGCCGTCGAGGCGCTCGAAACCCTCGATGAAACCTTCGTCTCGCAAGATCTGCGCGATGGCGTGCTTGACGCGGGACGCGGGTACGTCGACCGTTTTGTGATTCGCCGTGTTCGCGTTGCGAATGCGCGTGAGCATATCGGCGATCGGATCCGTTACTGACATTTTTCCGCTCCCCTCACCACGACGCCTTGGTCACGCCCGGCACGACGCCGGCGTGCGCGCTTTCGCGAAAACAGATTCGGCACATCGCAAACTTGCGCAGATAACCGCGCGGGCGGCCGCAAACCCGGCAACGGTTGTGACGCCGCACCGAGAACTTCGGATCCCGCTTCGATTTGATGATCAAACTCGTCTTGGCCACTACGCGCGCCCTTTCTGCAGCGGCAAGCCCATCGCCACGAGGAACTCCGAGGCCTCTTCGTCGGTCTTCGCCGTGGTGACGATCGTGATGTCCATGCCGCGCGTCTTGTCTACCTTGTCGAAGTTGATCTCCGGGAAGACGAGCTGCTCGCGCAGGCCTAAGTTATAGTTTCCGCGGCCGTCGAACGATTTCGGCGGCAGGCCGCGGAAATCGCGAATGCGCGGTAGCACGACGTTGAACAGCTTATCGACGAAGACGTACATCCGGTCGCCGCGCAGCGTCACCTTGGCGCCGATGTTCATGCCTTCGCGCAGCTTGAACGCGGCGATCGATTTCTTCGCCTTCGTTACCACGGGGCGCTGACCCGTAATCGCCACGAGATCGTTTACGGCCGCGTCGAGCGCCTTCGGATTCGCGATCGCCTCACCGACGCTCACGTTGACGACGACCTTCTCCAGCTTCGGGATCTGGTTGACGTTCTGGTATCCGAATCGCTCCTGAAGCTTCGGACGAATCTGCTTGTCGTACATATCTTTGAGTCGTTCTGCCATATCTCTCTCCTACGCGCCCTTCGCCGAATCGCGCGCGGGCTCGCCGCACCGAACGCAGCTGCGGTGGACTTTGCCGTCGGCGGCGCGGGTGCGCCGCAGCCGGGTCGGAGTTTTGCACTTCTCGCAGACGTACTGCAGGGCGGCGATCGGGAGCGGCGCTTCCTTTTCGATGATCCCACCCGTCTGCATGGCACCGCCCATATTGCCGGACTTCGCCCCTTGCTTCGTGTGGCGCTTCACGATGTTGACGCCCTCGATCGTTGCGGTGCGCGCGCCGACCTGCACGGCCTTGACCGTGCCGCGTTTGCCGCGTTCCTTGCCGCGCCGGATCATTACCGTGTCGCCCTTGAGAATCGTTGCCTTCATAACTTTCCTACAAAACCTCGGGTGCCAGCGACGCGATCTTGAGGAAGCCGCGTTCTCGCAGCTCGCGCATCACCGGGCCGAACACGCGCGTGCCGCGGGGGTCGAGGTTATCCTTCTCACCCTTGATGATCACGCAGGCGTTATCGTCGCAGCGGACGACCGAACCGTCGACGCGCCGAATCGGCGCGCTGGTGCGGACGACGACCGCCTTGACGACTTGGCCCTTCTTGACGGCCGCACCGGGAATCGCGCTCTTGACGGTCCCTACTACGATATCCCCTACGTGCGCGTACACGTGGCGTCCGCCGCCGCTGACATGGATTACCAGCAGTTCCCGGGCGCCGCTGTTATCGGCAACCTTGAGCCGCGTCTCTTGCTGAATCACTTCGCTCGTTCCACGATTTCGACGAGCCGCCAGCGCTTCTCGCGCGAGAGCGGACGGCATTCCACGATGCGCACGACGTCGCCGACGCTGGCTTCGTTGCGCTCGTCGTGTGCCTTGAAGCGCGTCGACTTGCGCACGATCTTTCCATACGTCGAGTGCGGGACGCGCGTCTCCGCGACGACCACGATGGTCTTGTCCATCTTGTTGGAGGCGACGCGTCCTTGCTTGATGCGACGCCGGCTGCGAACCGCGGCCGTACCGTTAGGCTGCTCCATGCTCTCCCTCGGCGAGGCGCTTCTCGCTAATGACGGTCTGGATTTGCGCGTACGAACGGCGCATCGCCCGAATCTTGCTGAAGTCGGTGAGATGTCCGGTGCGAAGCGCGAAGCGTAAATTGAACAGCTCCGACTTCGTCTCGCGCGCTTTCTGCTGCAGCTCTTTGATGGTGAGGTCGCGCAGTGCCTCAAACTCTTTTTTTTGCACTAAGCCTCCTCGCGCGAGAGGATTCTGGTGCCGATCGGCAGCTTTGCGGCCGCGCGGCGCAACGCTTCGCGGGCAACCGTCGGCGGTACGCCCGATAACTCGAAGAGCACGCGGCCCGGACGGACCACGGCGACCCAGAACTCCGGGTTGCCTTTGCCCGAGCCCATGCGCACTTCGGCCGGCTTCTTCGTCACCGGTTTGTCGGGAAACACTTTGATCCAAACCTTGCCGCCGCGCTTGATGTAGCGCGTCATCGCGATTCGCGCGGCCTCGATCTGGCGGTTCGACATCCAGCACGGCTCCATCGCCTGCAGGCCATAGTCGCCGAAGCTCAGGTTGCTGCCGCGCGATGCGGCACCGGTCATCCGGCCGCGCTGCACCTTACGCCACTTAACGCGTTTGGGTGTCAACATCGCTTATTCCCCAGCCTCCGTCGCAGGCGGCGCTTCCGTTGCCGGCGGCGCTTCCATCACTGGCGGTGCTTCCATCACCGGCGCGGTTGTTTCGGGCGGCGCAGCTTCGACGACCGGCAGCGCGCTCGTTTCTACCGGGACCGGCGCCGCGACCTCAACGGGTTCGGCGACCGGTTCCGCCGGAGCGATTGGCGCCGCCGCCGGCGGGCGTCCGTCGCGGCCTCGCCCGCGTCCGCCGCGATCGCGCCGCTCGCGGCCGCGATCGGAACGCTCGCGCATTCCGTCGCCGCGCGGCTGATCCGGCAGCACTTCGCCGCGATAAATCCAAACCTTGACGCCGATGCGCCCGAAGGTCGTAAACGCTTCGACCTGCGCGTAGTCGATGTCGGCGCGCAGCGTGTGGAGCGGCACCTTGCCGTCGGCGTTATGCTCGGTGCGCGCGATCTCGGCGCCGCCAAGACGGCCGGAAACCTGCACTTTGATGCCGCGCGCGCCGGCGCGCATCGTTCGCATGATCGCCTGTTTCATCGCGCGCCGGAACGCTATGCGCTTCTCGAGTTGGTCGACGATATTCTGTGCGACCAGACGCGCGTCGAGCTCCGGATGCTGGATCTCCATGACGTTTACGGCGACGTTCTTGCCGGTGAGCGCCTCGAGGTTCTTGCGAATGTCGTCGATGCCGACGCCGCGCTTGCCGATGATGATGCCGGGCTTCGCGGTGTTGACGATCACACGCGCCTGGTTGGCGCGCCGCTCGATCTCGATCTTGCTGATCGACGCCGAACGCATCCAACGACCGAACGACTTGCGAATCGCCGCGTCTTCGTGAAGCCAGTCGACGTAGTGCTTTTTCTCGAACCAACGGCTATCCCACGTGCGGGTGATGCCGAGGCGCATACCGACCGGATGAATCTTTTGTCCCATTAGGCTTCCTTGCTATCGGCCACGGCCGGTGAGGCTGCGGCGGTCTTCGCGGCGGCACGCTTGCGGGCGCCGCCTTTCTTACGCGGCTTCGGCGCGCTTTCCGAGGCGGCAGCTCGACGCGTCGAGCGCGCCGCTTGCACCGACGCCCCGGCACCGCGCTTACGCGGCGTGGCCGGCGCCGTCTCGCTCACCACGACCGAGACGTGCGAGAGCCGCTTGCGTTTGAACGCCGCGCGGCCCTGAGCGCGCGGATCGAGCCGCTTCGTGAAACGTCCTCCCGGGCCGCCGTCAACCGTAATGCGCGCGATGTAAAGATCGTCGGCATTCATGTCGTGATTGTTGCTGGCGTTGGCAACCGCGCTGCGAAGAAGTTTCTCGATCGGTTCGGCCGCAAACACTTCGGCGAACTTCAAGAGGACCAGCGCTTCGCGCACGCTCTTGCCGCGAATCGCATCGGCGACGCGCCGGAGTTTGCGCGGCGCGGTGCGGACGAAGCGCAGGTGCGCGACGGCCTGCGGCGTCTGTCCGGTCACGGCTTCACCGTCGCCTTCTCGCCGCCGTGGCCGCGGAAGTGACGGGTCGGCGCGAACTCGCCGAGCTTATGCCCGACCATGTTCTCGGTGACGTACACGGGGATATGCATCTTGCCGTTGTGCACGCCGATGGTGTGCCCCACCATTGCGGGCAGCACCGTCGAGGCGCGGCTCCAGGTCTTGATCACGCGCCGCTCGCGCGTTTCGTTCAGACGCTCGATCTTCCGCGCGAGATGCTCGGCGACGAACGGGCCTTTTTTGAGGGAACGCGACATTACTTCGAACCTCGGCGGCGGACGATCATTTTAGCGGTGCGTTTGTTGCGGCGGGTCTTTTTGCCCATCGTCATTTGACCCCACGGCGTCGTCGGCGGACGGCCCGACGTCGAGCGCGCCTCACCACCGCCGTGCGGGTGATCGACGGGGTTCATCGCGATGCCGCGCACGCTCGGGCGCTTGCCGAGATGACGCGAACGCCCGGCCTTGCCGATGACTTGGTTCTCGTGCTCGATGTTGCCGAGTTGGCCGATCGTCGCGCGGCACTCGATGTGAATGCGGCGGACTTCCCCGGACGGCATGCGCACTTGCGAATACTCGTTCTCTTTGGCCATCAGCTGCGCCGAAACGCCGGCCGACCGCACGAGCTTGCCGCCTTGGCCCGGACGTAGCTCGATGTTATGAATCACCGTGCCGACCGGAATATTTCGGATCGGCAGCGCGTTGCCGATCTTGATGTCGGCGCCGGGCCCGGACTCGAGAACGTCGCCCACCTGCAACCCCAGCGGCGCGAGCACGTAGCGCTTCTCGCCGTCGCGATAGTTGAGCAGCGCGATCCGGCAGGAGCGGTTCGGATCGTACTCGATCGTCGCCACCTTGGCCGGAACGCCGTCCTTCGAGCGCTTGAAATCGATGATGCGATAGATGCGCCGCGTACCGCCCCCGCGGTGGCGTACGGTGATATGGCCGTTGTTGTTCCGGCCCGAGTTTTTCTTACGCACCTCGACCAGCGAACGCTCCGGCGCGACCTTCGAAAGCTCGGAGAAATCGATGGTCGTCAGGAAGCGTTTCCCGGGTGAGGTCGGTCGATATTTCTTTACCGGCATCGCACCTATTGCTCGAAGTAGTTGACGCCGCCAAGCTCGATCTTTTGACCGGCCTTGATCGTCACGACGGCTTTTTTGAAATCGCTCTGCTTGCCTCGCGTGCGGACGCCGCGCCGCGCGAAACTCCGCGACTTGCCGCGAACGTTGACCGTGTTCACGCGCAGCACGTTGACTTTAAAGATCTCCTCCACGGCGTGGCGGATCTGGGTCTTCGTGGCGTTCGGATGCACGACGAACGTGTATTGCTGGGCGAGGGCGTCGGCCATCGACTTTTCCGTGATGCGCGGAGCGACGATGACGTCACGTGCGTCCATTAGCGGCGCTCCTCTGTCACGACAAATCGCTCGTTGAGCGCCTCGTACGCGGCCGTCGTGAAGACGATCCGCTCGAAGCGCAAGACGTCTTTGACGTCGAGTGCGCCATCGTCGGTGACGTCGACGCGCTGCAGGTTGCGGCTTACGCGTGCGATCTGGTTTGCGTGCGGCTCCTCGCGCCGGCAGACGATCAGCGTCTTCGGCCCGCTGCGCGCCGCCTTCGCGCTGCCGAAGAGCACCTTTGCGAACGCGGCGGTCTTCTCGACCGCAAAATCGCCGGGGTCGAAGAGCGCGACGGCGTCGTTGTGAAAGCGATCGGAAAGCGCCGCGAGCAGCGCGAGCCGGCGTTCCTTCTTATTGAGGCCCTCAACGTAGCTGCGCGGCTGCGGTCCGAAGACCACCCCGCCGTGACGCCATTGCGGCGACCGAATCGAGCCCTGGCGTGCCCGGCCGGTGCCTTTCTGTCGCCAGGGTTTGCGTCCGCCGCCTGAGACTTCGTCGCGTTTCTTGGTCGAAGCAGTCCCGGCACGCGGGTTGGCGAACTCGCGGTGCACCGCGCGGAACATGAGCGCGAGCTTTCCTTCAGATGGCTGCGCGAACGCGCCCGGCGTCTCCACGTCGCGAACGACCTTCCCGGTCGCGTCGATGACGTGCGGCATCAGGCGTTCGCCTTCGTCGACTTGACGCTGGCGCGGACCATCACCAGGGCGTTCTTCGCTCCCGGGACCGCCCCGCGTACGAGCAGGAGATTGCGCTCCGCATCGGCGCGGACGACTTCGAGGTTCTGCAGCGTGGTGCGGTCGACTCCGTATTGCCCCGGACGGCGGCTTCCCTTAACGGTTCGGCCGGCGTTTGTATCGCCGTTGGAGCCCGGCTGCCGATGGATCATCGAGCCGTGGCTCGCCCCGCCGCCACGAAAGTTATGGCGCTTGATGCCGCCGGAAAACCCGTGGCCCTTTGAGATCCCGACGACGTCGACCCGGTCGCCCGGCTCGAACCCGGAGACGGTAACGCTCTGGCCGACCTCGACGTCTTCGAGGCCCGCGCGAAACTCGCGGACGAAGCGGACCGGCTCGACGCCCTGCTTCTTAAAATGCCCTCCCAGCGCCCGGGTCAGCCGGTTACGCTTGAGGGGCTCGAAGCCCAGCGCGACCGCATCGTAGCCGTGCGTCTCTTTAGTCCGCCGCTCCACGACCGTACAGGGACCAGCCGCAATCACCGTGACGGGTACGGAACGCCCGTCGGCGGTGAAGAAGCTCGTCATCCCGACTTTACGGCCCAGGATGTTCTTCATATCTCTCTTTCGATCTCGGTGGGATTAGGCCACGGATCCAGGCGTATTGCTCGCATGAACCGCAACCACGGAAGTTTACCAGGACCTTCCAATCCGGTCAAGGCTGGCGCCCGCGCCGCTTAGGTGAAGGCGGAGAGGCCGGTGATCTCCTTGCCCACGATGAGGGTGTGCATTTCGCTCGTGCCTTCGTAGGTCAGGACCGATTCCAGATTGTTCATGTGGCGGATCACGGGGTATTCGAGCGTTACGCCGTTGGCGCCCAGAATCGTTCGCGCCTCGCGCGCGATCGCGAGCGCCTCCCGCACGTTGTTGAGCTTCGCGCAGCTCACCATCGACGGGTGCAGGTCGCCGCGATCTTTCATGCGTCCGATGTGCAGAGCCAGGAGCGTTCCCTTATTGAGCTCGAGCAGCATATCCACGAGCTTTGACTGCGTCAGCTGATACGCGCCGATCGGCTTGTCGAACTGCACGCGCGTCTTGGCATACTCGAGCGCAGTCTCGTAGCAGGTGCGTGCCGCTCCCATCGCGCCCCACACGATGCCGAAGCGTGCCTCATTGAGACAGGCCAGCGGCGCGCCGAGACCGTCGGCCGACGGCAACAGCGCGTCGGCGGGAAGCCGGCAATCCGCCATCGCAAGTTCGCTCGTGACCGACGCGCGCAGCGAGAGCTTGCGATGGATCTCCGCGACGCCGTATCCTTTGGTCTCGCGCGGGACGACGAAGCCGCGGATCCCGTCGTCGGTCTGCGCCCAGACGATCGCGAGATCCGCGATGAAACCGTTGGTGATCCACAGTTTCGTGCCGTTGAGAATCCAATCGGAGCCGTCGCGGCGCGCGAACGTGCGCATACCGGCCGGATTGCTGCCGAAATCGGGCTCGGTAAGACCGAAGCATCCGATCAGCTCGCCACGCGCCATCGCCGGAAGCCACGCGCGCTTCTGCGCTTCATCGCCCCAGCGATAGATGGCATACATGGCAAGCGAACCTTGGACCGAGGCGAAGCTGCGCACGCCCGAATCCCCCGCTTCTAGCTCGAGACACGCGAGTCCGTACGCGACGGCGCTTGCGCCGGGACAACCGTATCCATCGAGGTGCATGCCGAGCAACCCGAGTTTACCGAGCGCGGGTCCGAGTTCGCGCGGCAAGATTCCATCCTCGAACCATCCCGCTACATTTGGAAGCACGCGCTCGCGCACGAACGCTCGCACGGTCTCGCGGACGAGGCGCTCCTCGTCCGAGAGCAGCGCGCCGATGCCGATGAAGTCCACCGCATCCGGGCCGCGCGCGGCGGCAGCCGTCAACGCTTCAGAACCCGAGCTAGTTTATCGAAGAGCGCCTCGGTCGAGCGTTCGAACTGATCCTCGAACCGCCGCCACAGCAGCCGCCCGTCGGTGTCGGAGAGCATCGCGTCGACGCGGTACGCGAGCACGGTCTCCTTCCCTTCGGTGGCGAGATGAAAGCCATGCGTGCCGTCGAGACCTTCGTTGCGAAAGCGCCACACGATGCGCTCCTCCGGAACCGCCTCGTCGAGGACCGCGTGCATGCCCAAGTGCCACTCTTCGGTGCGGCCCGGCGTCAGCGGCCCTGGGGAACGCATGAACGGCTGCGACGCGAACGGCCAAATCTGATCGCCCGACGTGCCCATCTCCTCGAGAAGATGGTAGATTCGCCGTCGGGTTCCGTGAAACGACCGCGAGCGCACTTCGTGGAGTTCGATTGGCATGGCCGGTCGTTCGCTTAGCGAAGCGCGACGACCCCTACGCCGCCTGCAAGGAGGATCATGAGCGGCGTCCCGAGCTTTGTGCGAAGCATCAACAGCACGACGGCTGCGGTGATGCCGTAGGCGACCGCATTGGCGGGCGCGCCGCGTCCGATGGTAACGACGCTCGACCAAACGAGTCCGACGATTGCGGGCGCCAGACCGCGCGAGATCACCGCGCGCCAGGGCGAGGCGGAGAAACGCTCCCAGAAGGCATCGAATGCTATCATCATCGCACTCGATGGAACGAACATGCCTACCGTCGCAGCCGCCGCGCCGACGAACGGTCGCGTGGGGGTCGCCGCATAACCCACCAGCGCCGCGAAGATTGTCGTCGGGCCCGGCACGAGTTTGCCGATCGTGTAGAACTGCGTGAACTGTTCGGATGTGATCCAATGATAACGCCCGACCGCGTCGTCGTGCATCTGCGGAATGATCCCCTTGCCGCCGCCAAAGCCCAGCACCGAAAGCTGGCCGAACGTCCAGAGCAGATGCAGGACCGTATGCATCGTCGCGTTCACGCGCGCCTCGATGCGGCATTGCGCGAACGAACGTACTCGCGCGCGATGCCCAGACCGCCGAAGATTACCAGCACCAGCAGCAACGGCATCTTCAGCATCGAGACCGTCAGCGCCGTGATCGCGATCAGCGCGAGCTTGACCCAATCGGTCCGCTCGTCCCAGGTGAGTTCGAGCGCGTTGCCGATGGTGAGTCCGAGCGCTCCGGCCGCGCAGCCGAGCAGCGCGCCGTGGACCCACGGGTTGGCGGCAAATCGAAAGTAGAGGGCGCCGGCGACGAGCACGATCGCGAACGGCGGCAGGCTCGCACCCACGAACGCGGCGATCGCTCCGGGCACGCCGCGCACGCGCTGTCCGCAGTAGATCGCCAGGTTGAGGATGTTCGGACCCGGCAGCACCTGCGCGATCTCGAGCCCGTCCATGAAGCGCTCCTTGTCCATCCAGCCGCGGTCGAGCACCTGCTGGCGCACGCTCGCCTTTTGACCGCCACCGAACGCCGTCGACGAAATCGACGCGAAGGCTATGGCGATGGTCGCGAGCGACGGTGCGGCGGCCTTAGCTGACATCCGGCATCGGCCCGTCAACGACGGGCGACGTGTGCTTGCCGGCGAGGATGTGGACGTGAACGTGCTCGGTATGCTGATACGGCGGCAGCACGCCCATCCGGATCATGAAGCCTTTTTCGTAGAGACCGAGCTTGAGCGCGACCTTTTGAATCCCGGCGACCAAACGGTGCCACAGGCGAGCGTCGCCAAGGCCGAAGTCGAGAATCGTGGGCACCCACTTTTTGGGAATGATCACGACGTGAATCTCCCACCACTCTTCGCGGCTTTGGTCCACGTTGTGACGGAATGCGAAGACGTCCTCGTCTTGATAGACGATTTCGTCGGCCTTCGCGCGCGTACCGTCGAGACGCCCCCGAAACGTGTGATCGGGATCCGGCTTCTCCCACACCCGCTGCTCCGGACTCGAAATCATCTCCGATACCCATTGCGTCATGCGTGCGGTTTCTGCGCGGCGCGGGCAGGCGTCCTGTTGGCAGCGCTGAAGCGTGCGGCATGAGCGGCGATCGTCAGAAGAAGGTCGTTACGCCGGCCGACGTGCTGGGGGCCGAGCCAAAATGGCCCAAAGATCCAAAAGAGTGGGAGAAGCTCGTCGACGATAACGAGGTGGTGTACGAAGACCACCACGTCGTCGTCTTCCACGATCCGGTTGACGAAGAACACGAATCCGCTCGCCAAGCCGGCGAGATTCGCCTGACGCTGCTATCAAAGAAAGAGGGCGTCGAGACGTTGATGGATATCGGCGTCGCCGACGAGACGCTCAACGCGTCGGTCCTTCACGGCATCCAACAGGCGGCGCTACGCTTGGGGCTGCACCGATCGGGATTTGAGGTTCGCGCGCACATCTATCCGCCGCTCCAGCACCGGCCGGCCGTTGCCTTCAAGATCCGCGCCGGCAAACCACCGAAGAAGAGCGCTGCCGGCTGAACTACTCGTCCTGTTTCTTGACGAAGGGCAGCTTGGCCGTCAACGCCGCTTCCCTTTCCGCCAGCTTCGCGAGCGCCTGAACCACCACGATCGCCAGGATCGTCACCACCACCGCGTAGATGAGCTCGGCGAGCACGCCGCTGCCGGGCTTCAGGAAGAGCCCGATGACGTCGCTGATGAATTTATTCCACGCGCCGGCGGCGATGAGGCCGAACGCCACGGTCGCGAGCCCGATCATCGTTCCGATATAGGTCGCTCTGACTTCCACGATTGCTCCTTCCGGTAAAGAAAACGACCGGATGCTCTTGACATCCGGCCGTGTCGAATCCTGGTAGGCTGCCGCTTACGCCTTGAGTTCGATATCCACTCCGGCGGGCAGATCGAGGTGCATCAGCGCGTCCATCGTTTTGGGCGAGGCTTGCAGGATGTCGATCAATCGCTTGTGCGTGCGCATCTCGAAGTGCTCGCGCGACTTCTTGTCGTTGTTGGTCGAACGCTGAACGCAGAATCGATTGATCTCGGTCGGCAACGGCACCGGTCCGCTCACGAATGCGCCCGTGCGCTTCGCGGTTTCCACGATGCGCTCGGCCGACTGATCGAGGACCTTATGATCGTACGCCTTCAGGCGTATGCGAATCATCTGCTTTGCCATGGTGCTGCCGCGAACGCTTATTCTGCGACCGACGTCACGACGCCGGCACCGACGGTGCGGCCGCCTTCGCGGATTGCGAAGCGCAGGCCCTCTTCGCACGCGATCGGCGTGATGAGCTCGACGTCCATCTGCACGTTGTCGCCGGGCATCACCATCTCGACGCCGGCGGGCAGTTTGATCTGTCCGGTGACGTCGGTGGTGCGGAAGTAGAACTGCGGCCGATAGTTGCCAAAGAACGGCGTATGACGTCCGCCCTCTTCCTTTGAGAGTACGTAGACCTCGGCCTTGAACTTCTTGTGCGGTTTCACCGAACCGGGCTTGGCGAGCACTTGGCCGCGCTCGATCTCGTTGCGATCGACGCCGCGCAGCAGTACGCCGATGTTGTCGCCGGCGATGCCCGAATCGAGCAGCTTGCGGAACATCTCGATGCCGGTCACCACGGTCTTCTTCGTTTCCTCTTTGAGCCCGACGATCTCGACCTCTTCGCCGACCTTCACTTGACCGCGCTCGACGCGGCCGGTTCCGACCGTTCCGCGGCCGGTGATCGTGAAGACGTCTTCGACCGGCATCAGGAAGGGCTTGTCGACCTGCCGCTCGGGCTCGGGAATGTAGTCGTCGACCGTTTCCATCAACTTGAAGATTGGGTCGGCGTCGGGGTCGCCCTTCTTGCCGCTGGAGTTGAGCGCCTTGAGCGCCGAGCCGCGGATGATCGGCGTGTCGTCGCCGGGGAACTCGTACTGGCTCAGCAGCTCGCGGATCTCCATCTCGACGAGCTCCAGCAACTCCTCGTCGTCGACCATGTCGACCTTATTGAGGAAGACGATGATCCGCGGAACGCCGACCTGGCGCATGAGCAGAATGTGCTCGCGCGTCTGCGGCATCGGGCCGTCGGACGCGGCGACCACGAGGATCGCGCCGTCCATCTGGGCTGCGCCGGTGATCATATTCTTGATGTAGTCCGCGTGGCCCGGGCAATCGACGTGTGCGTAATGGCGCTTCGGCGTCTCGTACTCTTGGTGCGAGATGGCGATCGTGATCCCGCGCTCCTTCTCCTCGGGCGCGTTGTCGATCTGATCGACGCCGACTTTCTGCGCCAACCCTTCGGTTGAAAGGCAATGCATGATGGCCGCCGTCAGCGTCGTCTTGCCATGATCCACGTGACCCGTCGTTCCGATGTTGACGTGCGGCTTCTTGCGCTCGAATTTTTGCTTGGCCATTAACCTCTCCCAGCTGGAGTATCGTAAATACACGGATCCAGGCGTTTTGCCTGGCTCTGCCGCCTTACGCGGCAAACGCCCTCACCCTTGCCTCAGGGTCAGGGCGAAAGACCACGGAATCGTAACAGGCACGACCCACCCTGTCAACGCGTTCTCCGGGTCGGGCGTTGCGCGCCGCTAGGCCGGAACCGGCTTCTTGCCGGCCGACTTCGCGACGATCTCTTCCTCGACGCTCTTGGGCGCCTTCTCGTAATGCGAAAACTCCATCGTGTAGGTCGCACGCCCTTGCGTCGCCGACCGCATATCGGTCGCGTACCCGAACATCTCGGAGAGCGGAACGTGCGCGGTGATCACCTGCGCACCGCCCGGTGCCTCCTCGGTCGCGTGGATCGCGCCGCGACGGCGGCTCAAGTCGCCGTTGATGGCGCCCATGTACTCTTTGGGCGTCGTCACTTCGACTTTCATGATCGGCTCGAGCAGCACCGGACCGGCCGCTCGATTCGCTTCCTTCCACGCCATCGACGCGGCGATCTTGAACGCCATTTCCGATGAATCGACCTCGTGGTACGAGCCGTCGAACGCCACGGCTCTGAAGTCCATGACCGGGAACCCGGCGAGCACGCCGCTCTGCGCCGACTCGCGAATGCCCTCTTGCACGGCCTTCTGATACTCCTTTGGCACGGCGCCGCCGACGATCTTCCATTCGAAGACGAAGCCGGTTCCCGGCGGCTGCGGCTCGACGCGAATCCAGACGTCGCCGAACTGTCCCTTACCGCCGGTCTGGCGAATGAAGCGGCCTTCCTTTTCAACCGTCTTGGTGATCGCTTCTTTATAGGCCACTTGCGGCTTGCCGACGTTGGCGTCGACCTTGAACTCGCGGCGCAGGCGGTCGAGGATGATCTCGAGATGCAGCTCGCCCATCCCGGCGATGATCGTCTGCTGCGTCTCCTCGTCGGTGCGCATGCGGAAGGTCGGATCCTCCTGCGCGAGCCGCGCGAGCGCGAGCCCGAGCTTGTCTTGATCGGCCTTGCTCTTCGGCTCGATCGCCTGATGGATCACCGGTTCGGGGAACGTGATCGACTCGAGCGCGATCGGCGAGCGTTCGTCGCAGAGCGTATCGCCGGTTCGCGTGTCGGAGAGGCCGACCGCCGCGGCGATGTCGCCCGCGCCGATGGCGTCGATGTCCTCGCGATGGTTGGCGTGCATCCGCAGAATGCGACCGATGCGCTCTTTACGTCCGGTGCGCGAGTTCAGCACGTAGCTGCCCTTGTTGAGCACGCCCGAGTAAACGCGGAAATAGCTGAGATTTCCGTACGGATCGGTTGCGATCTTGAACGCGAGCGCGCAGAACGGCTCGGAATCGTCGGGCTTGCGGGTGAGCGCGTTGCCCGTCTTGGGATCGAGACCGACGATCGGCTTGGCCTCGAGCGGCGACGGCATATAATCGACGACCGCGTCGAGCAGCGGCTGCACGCCCTTGTTCTTGAACGCCGATCCGCAGAGCATCGGCAGGACGGTCCCTTCGATCGTTGCCTTGCGCAGCGCCGTCTTCATGCGATCGATCGGCAGCTCTTTGCCCTCGAAGAACATCTCGAGCAGCTCGTCGTCCTGTTCGGCAATCGCCTCGACCAAATGCCGGCGCCACTCCATCGCGAGGTCGCGAAGCTCGCCGTCGACGTCTTCGAGTTCCATCGTCGAGCCGAGATCGTCGCTGTAGACGATCTTCTTCATCGTGAAGAGATCGACGACGCCTTTGAACTTGTCCTCAGCGCCGATCGGCACTTGAATGGGCACGGCGCGCGCGCCAAGACGCTCGCGAATCTTTTCGACGACGTTGAAGAAGTCGGCGCCGATCCGGTCCATCTTGTTCACGAAGATGATCCGCGGCACGCGATATTTGTTCGCTTGGCGCCACACGGTCTCGGACTGAGGCTGCACCGCGGCTACCGAATCGAAGAGTGCGACCAGGCCGTCGAGGACGCGCAGCGAGCGCTCGACCTCGACGGTAAAGTCCACGTGACCGGGCGTATCGATGATGTTGATCCGCGTGTCGCGCCAAGTGGTCGCGGTCGCGGCCGACGTGATCGTGATGCCGCGCTCCTGCTCCTGCACCATCCAGTCCATCGTCGCGGCGCCGTCGTGCACTTCGCCCATCTTGTGGACGCGCCCCGTGAAGAACAGGATGCGTTCGGTGCAGGTCGTCTTGCCGGCGTCGATGTGCGCGGCAATGCCGATATTCCTCGTGCGTTCGAGCGGATATTCCCTTACAGCCATGGTGTCAGTCTGGAGTGGTTACCAACGATAATGGGCGAAGGCTTTATTCGCTTCCGCCATTTTGTGCGTGTCTTCACGCTTCTTGATCGTCGCGCCGGTGTTGTTCGACGCGTCCAGCAGCTCGCCGGCCAGCTTCTCTTCCATCGAACGTCCGCCGCGAGCGCGCGCGAAGCCGATCAGCCAGCGCATCGCCATCGCCTGCCGGCGATCGGGGCGAACCTCCATCGGCACCTGATACGTCGCGCCGCCGACGCGCCGCGGACGTACTTCGACCAACGGCATCGCATTGGAGAGTGCCTGCGAGAAAATCTCCATCGGATCGCGGCCGGTCTTTTCGGCGACGATAGTGAGCGCGCCGTAAGTAATGTGCTCGGCGGTCGACTTTTTGCCGCACAGCATTACCTTATTGATGAAACGCGCGAGCACTTTGGAGTTGTAGCGCGGATCCGGTAGAATCTGCCGCTTCGGTGCCGGCCCTTTACGTGGCACTACTTCTTCTTCTCCCGTTTTGCGCCGTACTTGGAGCGGCCTTGCTTGCGATTCGCCGTGCCGGCCGTATCGAGGGTACCGCGGATGATATGGTAGCGCACGCCCGGCAAATCTTTCACACGGCCGCCGCGCACGAGCACCACCGAGTGCTCCTGCAGATTGTGGCCGATGCCGGGAATGTACGCGGTCACTTCTTCGCCGTTGGTGAGTCGGACGCGCGCGACCTTACGGAGCGCCGAGTTCGGCTTCTTGGGCGTTACCGTCTTCACTTGCGTGCAGACGCCGCGACGCTGCGGATTGCCCGTCACCTCAAAGGTACGAGTCGGCAAATCCGGATGACCCGGCTTCGGGCCGGTCAGGATCACGCGAAACGCCCGCGTTTTGACCTTTTGCTCGGTCTTCTCGCGCCCGCGGCGCACCAGTTGATTGATGGTCGGCAAAAAAGAGCTAGCTCCTCACACAAACAACGGCCTCACCCGCAGGTGGGACCGAGCCTCAACTATACCAAGGCCCTATTTTGCAGTCAAATCCTTTGACTCGCTTGGCTCGCTTCGGACTCGGCTCCGCCTCGCCCACGGCGGTAAGCCTTAGCGGGCGTAGACCCCGTCGAGGAAGGACCAGAGGGCATCGCACGCCGCTTGGGTCGCCGCCAGGACCTCGGCCTGCTTCGCCGGCGAGTCCGCGGCCCGCTCGATCAGCTCCCATTCCGCTGCCGAGTGCCAGACGTCCGCTTGCTCGTGGACCGTGAAAAACTCGACGCCGGCGGGATCCTCGATCCCATAGAGGCGTCGCAGGCCGTCGATCTTCACCGCGGCGATCGCCGGCACTTGCGACTCAAAGGCGTGCAGCGCGGCAAGCCCGGCGTAGTACGGCCGGTTCCGGCAGAGGTCGGTGAAGCTGTCGATCAGCCGCTGCGTCGCCGGCAGCGGCGCGGCGGCCGCGAGATCGTCTTCGGTGACGCCAATCGCGGCGGCGAACTGCTTCCAGAGTGCCGGATGGTTCTTCGGCCCGGACTCCTCCTCGACGAGATTTTGCAGAATCGTCTGGCGTGCGCGCAGATCGCTCGTACCGTCGGCGTTGTAGTGCGGCGTGTTCGAGTGCACCGCGCTCAGATACGTCGGCTCGGCGAGCACGTAGTGCATGTACTGCTCCGCGTACTGCCGGAGCTGATCCAGCGTGAGCTCGCCGTTGGTCCACGCAACGTAGAACGGGTGGCCCAGCAGATGGCGCTCGGAGACGATCGAACGCACCGAATCTTTGAAGGAGGTTACTGCAGTCGTTGCCATGACGCGCGATGTTTACGCATTGCCCTGACGACTCCTCGTATCGAAGAAACGCCCAAGCTCCGAAGCGATCTCGTCCAATGTAAATCCGCGATGCTGCAACGACGCGACGAACCTCTCGGTCGCATCGCGCAGGCTGCGCATCCGGCCGCGCCGGTTGACGATGACGTCGCCCGCGACGCGCGTTCCACGCCGTCCGTCGCCCACGAGCCAGCCGTTGGACTGTAGCTCGCCGTACGCACGGGCCACCGTGTTGGGTGCGATGCCTAAATCCCCCGCGAGTTGGCGGACCGTCGGAAGGGGCGAGTTCGGCAGCAGGTCGCCCCGTTCGATTCCCGCCCGGATCTGTTCGACGACTTGCTGATACGGCGGGATTTCGAGATCGGGATTGACGACGAGATACGGCGCGCTCACGCCGCCAAGATCGGCCGGCGTAAAGGAAGGATACTCGCCGCGAGCGAGATCGCGAAAGCGACTCCCGCCACCGCCATCGCCACGTTCCCCGCGGTCGCGTACTCGGCGGGCAGCGTAGGCTGCGCCAACGCCACGAGCGCGAAGGCCGGCGCGCAGGCAAGATTGGCGACGGTGCGCGCGCGGCCGACCCGAACGCGCTCGTCGACGGCGTATTCCCACGCGGGATCGGTCCCGACCAAGAGGGCCGGCGTGACCGCGATGCGCCACGCGATGATCCCGAGCGCGATGGTGGATGCCGCAACGACGATTGCGCCGAGCCGCTCCGGCGGATACGCGGCCACGGCCAGCGATGCGGCGAAACTCCCCGCGACGGCGACGATCACCGCCGGCGGCAGCGCGGCAAACGGCGAGCGGCGGACGAGCGGCGCGACGCGGCGCTCGGCGGCATGCCGGTACTGCAGATAGGCCAGCAGCGTCGTGATGGCGCCGGTGAGACAGAAGAGCGCGTACGGCAGAACGAACGGCATCGCGCGAACGAACTCAAGTCCGGCGAGTACTACGGCTGCAACACCCAAGTATCGTCCGTAGGCCGGTGAAATGCCCTCCGCGTCCTCGCGCGCCGAAACGACGCGATTCAGTCGCTCCTGGTCCGCCGGCGGCAGCTTCGGCGACCAGCGGGTGAAGTAGCCGGCAACGCCGGCAAAGCATCGCGGCATTGCAAACGCGGCGAGGCCGACGACGACCAGAGCGAACGCCATCGCGAACCGCGTCAGATCGTCACGCAAGATGTGCTCGTGCAACATTGTAGCACCACCATAATACAATAGCTGGCTTTGTGTCAACCGCTTGGTTCAAAATAGCGCCTGGCTTGAAAGACCCGCCGGCGCACCTCCCGTATCCGACGTGATGGCGGCAAGCGAAGCGCCCGGCGCTCGGCTCGGGGTCCTGGACGGTTTGCGCGGCGTGGCGGTGTTGCTCGTCGTGTGGTACCACGCCTGGGAGATCTCGTGGCTCGCCCCGTGGCCCTGGCTGACCTTCGTGCCGGCGACCGGATTCATCGGAGTTCATCTTTTCTTTTTCTTGAGCGGGTTCGTGATCGTCTATCCGTTCGTCCGCTCCACGGCCGCCGGCACTCAGCCGCCGGGTTGGGGTGATTTCGCCTGGCGGCGCTTCGTCAAGATCGTGCCGTCGTACGTCCTCTCGATCGCCGTCGCCTATGCGCTGGGATATGCGCAGGCGCAGCCGAACGCGTCGCTCGTCCCCGACCTCGTCACGCACTTGCTCTTCATTCATACGTGGTTTCCGCTCCGGTACGGAACCATCGACGGGGTTCTCTGGACGCTCGCCGTGGAGGTAGAATTTTACCTCATTTTTCCGGTGCTCTGGTGGTCGTTTCGGCGACGGCCGTGGCTTACGGCGGCCGCGATGATTGCAATTGCCGGCGTTTGGCGCGCGGCACTCGAGCAATGCTGCTTGGCAACCCTCTTCACGCAGTGGTCCGAGAACTTGCCGGGCTACCTCGACCTCTTCGCGTTCGGAATGCTGAGCGCGTACGCATATGTGCGCTTCGGAAACGTGCTGCGCGCGCGCGTTCGCTACGCCGGGCCAGTCGTCGCGATCGCCGGCGTCGTCTTGCTCGCCTCGCTAATGGAGAATCTCTACGCGTACGGCCGGCACGATTTGTGGTCGGCGGTGTGGCAAGTCGACCGGCGCCCGTTGATCGGCGCATCGTTTGCCCTCGTCGCGCTCGGCTGGCTCGTCAGCCCCCGCTGGTGGCAGCGCTTGCTGGATAACGTTCCGCTGCGCTTTCTGGCCGCGATCTCGTACAATCTCTATCTGTATCATCAGATCGTCGCGCGCGAACTGCTCGCGCATCGCATTCCGCCGTATGCGGGCGATCCGCATCGCGACGCGGGGTGGAGGCTCCGCTATACGGAGGCCGCCTTCGCGCTGAGTATCGCGGAAGCGGCCTTCGTCACCTATTGCTTCGAGCGTCCGCTGCTGCGGCTACAGCCGCCGCGGCTTCGCCGCTAGCCCAACTGGGACTTGAAGATCGCCTCGGTGAGCGAGGCGACGCCCGGGACTCGGACTTCCTTGCCCTGGAAGGCTGAGATGAACGTCCAGAGCCACACCCCGAGCCCGAGGAGCGGCAGCACCCAGATCACCAGGAGCAACAGCAGCGCGAAGACCCACGCGTGTGCGAGGAACCCGATCACCCACCAGAGCACGAACCAGAGCGCCCAGAGCGTGATCGACTGCGCCGCAGCCCACTTGACGAATCGATTCGATCCGCCGCCGACGAGCATCACGATGCCGCCTAACAAACAGAAGAGATAGGCGAGCCCTGCCGCGACGTTGGGTTCGAGGCCGAACGGCGTATCTTTCGGGGGTTGGGTTACCGACATATCGATCCTTTCGCTTTCGAGAGTTCCCTCGGAGCTTTGGCGCCTTGCTTTGCTTCGCGAAGGGTGCTGACCTCTCGTTGCTCGCAAGACTTAAGAGGCCGCGCACGCAGCCTGCGTGAAACGACGGCGCATGCGCCGCGGCTGGTACGCGCTGTTGATCTTGCCGTTCTTAGGCACGCTGCTGCCGGCGTTGTACAACCACGCGCGACCCGCGCTTCTCGGGCTTCCGTTCTTCTATTGGTATCAGTTGCTCTGGGTACCGCTCACCGCCGTGCTGCTCGGCGCGGTGGTCGCGCTGACGGACGAGCGCTGATGTCGGTCGGTGCCGCGATCCTCGCGTTCGCCGTCGCCGCGGTCACCCTGATGGGCTTTCTTGCCTCACGATGGGGCGATGCCGACCTGCGCAGCCTCGAGCAGTGGGCGCTCGGAGGGCGCAGCTTCGGAACGCTCGTCTCGTGGTTTCTGCTCGGCGGTGACCTCTATACCGCGTACACCTTCATCGCCGTGCCGGCGCTCGTCTACGGCGTCGGCGCGCTTGGATTCTTTGCCGTTCCGTATGCGACGATCGCCTATCCCATCGCGCTCGTCGTCTTGAGCCGATTTTGGAGTCTCGCGCGCCAACGCGGCTACGTCACGGCCGCCGATTTCGTTCGCGACCGCTACGGCGACCGCACGCTCGAGATCGCCGTCGCCGTTACCGGCGTCATCGCGGCGCTACCGTATGTCTCCCTCCAACTCGTCGGGATGCGTGCCGTCTTCGGCGAGTACGGTGTGCTGAGCGCGGGCGGTTCGGTGCCGGCGCTGACCGTCGCGTTCATGCTCCTCGCCGCCTATACGTTCACAAGCGGCCTGCGCGCGCCCGCACTCATCGCCTTCGTCAAAGATACGCTGATCTACGTGACCGTGATTGCCGCGATCGTCGTAATTCCCGGCCGGCTGGGCGGATGGGCGCACGTTTTCGCAGTTTCGGCGACGGCGCTGGCAAAACGCCCGCACGCCTCGTCGATCTTTCTGACCCCGCCGCAATACTTTACGTACGCGAGCATGGCGTTTGGCTCCGCGCTCTCGCTGTTCATCTATCCGCATTCGATTACGAGCGTGCTCGCCGCACGCAGCCGCGCGGTCATTCGCCGCAACGCGGCGCTGCTGCCGATCTATTCGCTGCTGTTGGGACTGCTCGCCCTTCTGGGCTACTGCGGGATCGCGGCGGGCATCGCGCCGCGCGATGCGAGCAGCGTGGTGCCGCTCCTCTTCGCACGATATTTCCCGCCCTGGTTTGCCGGGATCGCCCACGCGGCGATCGTGATCGGCGCGCTCGTCCCGGCCGCGATTATGTGCATCGGCGCCGCCAATCTCTTCGCGAGCAACGTCTTTCGCGAGTTCTCACCGCAACGCTCGCCGGTCGAAACGATCATTGCAAAGTTCATAACGCTCGCGATCTGCGTCGTCGCGCTGCTCTTCATCTTCTTCGTCCCCGTTCCATACGCGATCGACTTCCAGTTGCTCGGCGGCGCCCTCATGCTGCAGATCTTTCCGGCTTTCGTCGTCGGCCTCTGGACGCGGTGGTTTCATCCGAAAGCGCTGATCGCCGGCTGGGCGTGCGGACTCGCGGCCAGTTGCGCGATGGCGTATGCGAGCGGCTTCACGTCGAACCTGACGGTGCACGCGTTCGGCGTCACCGTCACCGGCTTCATCGCCCTCTACGGGCTCGTTTTCAACCTGATCGTCAGCACGCTGCTGACACTGCTGCTGCGCGCGGGAGAGCATGCATGAGCGACACGATCAATCCCCCCGGCTGGCCTCGCCCGAGCGGTTACGCCAACGGCATTCTGGCGGAGGGACGCTATCTAGCGATCGCGGGACAGATCGGCTGGAACGAGCGCAACGAGCTTGTCGCAGGCGGCTTTCTCGCGCAAGCTCGTCAAGCGCTCGCCAACGTGCTCGCGGTCTTGCATGCGGCGGGCGGAGAGCCGGCGCACTTGGTGCGGCTCACGTGGTACGTCACCGACAAGGAAGAGTACCGGCGCAACCTCGCCGCGCTCGGCGCGACCTATCGCGAGATCGTGGGCGCCCATTATCCTGCGATGGCGCTCGTCCAGGTCGCAGGCTTGCTGGAAGAAGGCGCGCTCGTCGAGATCGAAGCGACCGCCGTCCTTCCGGCTAGCCCGGCATAGCCGTCGCCTCCCGCAGCTTGTAGCGCTGTAACTTGCCCGTCTCCGTTCGCGGCAGCGCACCGACGAACTCGATCTCGCGCGGCGCCTTGAACGGCGCGATCTGCGCCTTGCAAAAGTCGCGCAGCTCGTCGGCCTTCTCGTCGGTCGCGGCGCATCCGTCGACGAGCACGACGTAAGCCTTCACGACGTTGGTCTCTTTTTGCGCGTCAGGCTTGCCGACGACCGCGACTTCCTTGACGTCGCGGTGCGCGATGAGGGCTTGTTCGACCTCGGGGCCGGAGATATTATACCCGGCGGAAACGATCATGTCGTCGATGCGCGAGACGTACCAAAAATAGCCGTCGGCGTCGCGCCGATACGCGTCGCCCGGATAGTTCCAGCCGTTGCGAACGTAGTTGCCTTGCCGCTCGTCCTGCAGATACTTGCAGCCGGTCGGGCCCTTGACCGCCAGATGCCCCACCGCTCCGTCGGCAACGGGCCGGCCGTCATCGTCGTGGATCTCGGCGACGTAGCCGCGCACGACGCGTCCCGTCGATCCGGCTCGGGCCTCGGGCGCCGCCGAGCCGATGAAGATGTGAAGCATCTCGGTGCTGCCGATCCCGTCGAGAATCGGCAGACCGGTTCGCGCGTGCCACGTTTCCCACACCGATTTCGGCAGCGTCTCGCCGGCCGAGACGCAGGTGTGCAGCGATTCAATGGCGCGGCCGCCGAGCGATTCGCTCATGCTGCGATAGGCGAGCGGTGCGGTAAACAGGGTCGTGACGCCATAGCGCTCGATCGCGTCGAGCAGTTCCGCCGGGCCGGCTTTCTCGAGCAGCACGGTCGCGGCGCCGGCATGCAGCGGGAAGAGCAGCAATCCCCCCAGGCCGAAGGTAAACCCAAGCGGCGGACTCCCGCAAAAGAGATCGCTTTTGCGCGGCCGCAGCACGTGCGCGCCGTAGGTCTCGCACGTCGCGAGCAGATCGCGATGAAAGTGCATCGCGGCCTTCGGCGTGCCGGTCGTCCCCGACGTAAACGCGATGATCGCAACGTCTTCGGCCGCGGTGTCGACGGTGCTGAAACTTCCGGACTTCGCCGCCATGCGCAATTCGAGCGACTCCGCCGACGGCTCCGCGTCGTTGAAGTAGACGGCGCGCACGCCTTCGTACTCCACGCACGCCCGCTCGAACTCGTGGCGCAGCCGCCCGTCGCAGAGCACGTGCTTGACCTGGGCCTTCTCCATCATGAAGCGCAGCTCGCCGGCGCGATAGAGCGGCATCGTCGTCACCGCGACGCCGCCCGCCTTCAGGACGCCGAGCCAGCATGCCGCAAGCATCGGCGTATTCGGCGCCCGCAGCAGTACCCGGTTTCCCGGCTCGACGCCAAGATCGTCGACCAGTACGCTCGCGATCCGGTTGGCCGCATCGCGCAGCTGCGCGTAGCTCCAGGCGCCGCCGCCGGGCAGCACGATGCAGCGCGCGTCGCCGCGCCCAAACTCGACGTGACGGTCCAGCAGATGCGCCGCCGCGTTGAGCCGTTCCGCGTTGCGCTGCGGGAGCACGTCGAGCAGCGCCTCCGGCAACTGCTCGGCGCATGGCAGCCGCTCTTCCGCGAAGCAGTCTACGTGCCCGGTGAGCCGCCCGCTCATCGCGCGAGCAGCTGCTTTGCGATCACAACTTGCTGAATCTCGCTCGCACCCTCGTAAATGCGCAGCGCGCGCACGTCGCGGTAGAGACGCTCGACGATCTCGCCGCGCGTCACGCCGCGCCCGCCGAAGAGTTGAACGGCGCGATCGCAGACGCGCCCCGCCGCCTCGGTGGCAAACCACTTGGCCATGGCCGACTCGCGCGTCACGCGCGCGGCGCCGCTATCCTTCTCCCACGCGGCACGATAGACGAGCAGCGCGCTCGCGTCGACGTCCGTCGCCATCGCGGCGATTGCGGCTTGCGTGAGTTGGAGATCGCCGAGCGTGCCTCCGAAAAGCCGCCGCGACGCGGCGTGCGCGACCGACTCTTCGAGCGCCCGCCGCGCGAAGCCGAGGGCGGCCGCGCCGACCGTGCTGCGAAAGACGTCGAGCGTCGCCATCGCGATCTTAAAACCCGCGCCTTCCTCGCCGATCCGCTGCGTCGCGGAAACGCGGCAGTCGCGCAGGCGCACCGTTCCCAGCGGATGCGGTGAGATCGTCTCGATGCGCTCGGTTACGGTACAACCCGGCGTCGCCGCATCCACCGCAAAGGCGGTCAGACCCTTTGCGCCCGATTCGCCGGTTCGCGCGAAGACGACGTAGCAATCCGCGATGCCGGCGTTCGAAATCCACGATTTTTCGCCGTCGATGACGTATGCGTCGCCGTCGCGGCGCGCCGCGGTCGTAAGCGCGGCGACGTCCGAGCCCGCTTCGCGCTCCGAGAGCGCGAAAGCGGCGATGCACGTGCCGTCGACCACGCGCGGCAGATAAGCCTGCGCGAGCGCGTCGCTGCCGAAGAGCGAGATCGGCGCGCTTCCGAGTCCTTGCATGGCGAAGGCAAAATCGGCGAGGGCCGAGCGCGCGGCGAGGGTTTCGCGCCCGATGCAGAGCGTGCGAACGTCCAAGTGGTCGCGCACGCCGCCGGCGCTGCGCGGAACGCACGCCCGCAGCCAGCCGGCGTCCGCGAGCGCGCGCACCCACGCGCGCGTGCTCGCATCGGCGTCGCGCTCGTCGTCGGCGACGGTTGCCGCGCGCAGCCACCGCTCTAAATCGCCGGCGAACGTCCGGTGCGCGTCGTCAAAAAACGGCCATCGGACGAACGACACGCTAATCGCCTTCGAACGCCGGCGGCCGCTTTGCGACGAACGCCTCGTACGCACGGCGGAAATCGGCGGTCTCCATGCAGCGCGCCTGCGCGCGCGCTTCGGCATCGATCGCTTCGTCGAGCGGCATCGCCCACTCCGCGTGCAGCATCCGCTTCGTCATGGCGTGCGCGCGCGTGGGGCCATTCGCGAGCGCGCGCGCGACGCCCGTCGCGCGTTCGAGCAGCTCGTCCGGCGCGGCGAGGTCGTTGTAGAACCCCCATTCGTGCGCTTGACGCCCCGCCATCGCGCGGCCCGTGTACAGCAGCTCCGCCGCCCGGCCGAGCCCGACGATGCGCGGCAGCATCGCACAGGCTCCCATGTCGCAGCCCGCAAGCCCGACGCGCACGAAGAGAAAAGCCACCAGCGACCGGTCCGTACCGTATCGAAGATCGCTCGCCATTGCGAGGATCGCCCCCGCTCCGGCGCAGACCCCGTCGACCGCCGCCACGATCGGTTGCGGTGCGGCGCGCATCGCTTTGACGAGGTCGCCGGTCATCTGCGTGAACGCCAACAGTTGCTCGGGGCTCGATCGCGTGAGCGGTCCTATAATCTCGTGCACGTCGCCCCCCGAGCAAAAGTTCCCGCCGCTGCCGGTCAAGACGACTGCCGCGACCTCACGCTCGTCGCGCAGCGTGGTAAAACGATCGCGCAGCTTGGCGTAGAGCTCGAAGGTCAACGGGTTCTTACGCTCGGGCCGCTCGAGCGTGATCGTGAGCACCTTTCCGTCGACGTCGAACCGCGCGCCCGTCATCGCAGGTCGAATGGCACGTCTTCTTCGTACGCGGTGCCCGCGCTATTGCGCGCGATGACGCGCAGGCGATAGCGGCGCACGAAGATCGGCGGCGTGTCGAGAACGTCGAGCGTGAAGGTAAAGCGTCCCGGCGCGCGTTTGGGCACGTTGATCGAGAACAGGTTCGTCCGTACCTCGAGGCTTGCGACGTTCGTACCGGTTACGAACGCACCCGACCAGTGCTGTCCGCGACGCACGTCGAGGGCAGAAAACTCGGCGGCGAGGATCTGCGGCGGCGCATCGTTGGGCTCGGTCGGCGGCGCGGGCAATCGCGCCGTTCCGACGGTGACGTTCTCCGGCGGCTCGGGAACGTGCGGCGCGCACGCCGCGAGCAGCGCGGCGAACGCGAGCGCTCCGATGCGAAGCAGCACGCACTCATCGTACGAAACTTCCGACGGGGCCACCTGCTCCGAGAGAAGGCGCCCGCCATACTCGCGCGTAAGGCTTGCCGTCATCTATGGCGCAGCATGCCGCTCCGCGAAGCATCGCGCTCGATTATGCAGTCGGCATCTGTACCATCTCGATCGGCAGCGGTTTCTTTTTCGACGCCTGGGCGCACGGTCACGTCCCGGTCGAGAGCTTTTTCACGCCGTACCACGCCGTTTTCTACTCCGGCATGCTTGCCGCGATACTGGTCATCGCCGCCTTCGCCGCGAGCGCGCACTCCCGCGGCTACGCTTGGCCTGACGCGCTGCCGCGATGCTATCGGCTGGCTGCCGTCGGCATCGGCGTGTTCGTGCTGGGCGGGATCGGCGACTTTCTTTGGCACCGCATCTTCGGCATCGAAGAAGGCGTCGACGCGCTGCTGAGCCCAACCCATCAGATTCTCGGCCTCGGGATTTTCTTGCTCGCGAGCGGACCGATTCGATCCGTGCTGAGCGACCGCCGCGCGACGACGCTCACGCGTCAGCTGCCCCTGGTCCTCGGACTCGCCGCCTGGCTGATCCTGGCGCACTTCGGGACCGCTTATGCCTTCGATCCGGCCGCGGGACGGACCAATGCGCCGCCGCCGGTCGTTCCATTCACGCCGAACTACCTCACGGCGCTTTCAATCGGGTACTACAAGCTCGCCACGGGCGTTCTCATCGTCATCTTTCAGAGCACGCTCATCGCCGGATTCGCGCTCTGGCTGGTCTCGCGGATGCATCCGTCGCCCGGGGTGTTCACGCTGCTCTTGACGATCGGCAACGCGCCCGCCGCCGCAGCCTTCACCAACCAGACGCCGCTGCTGGCGATCACGCTCGCCCAATCGCTGCTCGCCGGCCTGCTGGCCGACGCGCTCGTCGCGCGATACGATCCGCGCCCGACCAGCGGCGGCATCACGGCGTTTCGATGGTTTGCCGTCGCCGTGCCGATGACGTACGTCGGCATCTACCTCATCGGGATCGGATTGACCGGCGGGATCTGGTGGACGTGGAACGTCGCCCTCGGCTCGTGGATATGGTCGGGAGTCTGCGGTTTCGCACTCAGCCTGCTGATCGTCGCCCGCCGCGCGGCGTGATCGCGCTCGCGGTCGCCGCGCTCGCGCTGCTCCTTCACGCGGCGACCGCCTTTCGCTACGGCTACTTTCGCGACGAGCTCTACTTTATCGCTTGCTCGAAGCACCTGGCGTGGGGCTACGTCGACCAGCCGCCGATGGTCGCGTTCGCGGCGTGGCTGGCCGCACCGGTGGGTTACGCGCCGGTGGCCTTGCGCGCGCTGCCGATCGCCGGCGCGGCACTCACGGTCGCGCTCGCCGTCGAACTGGCGCGCTACGTGGGCGGCGGGCGTTACGCGCAGATCCTCGCCGGTACGGCAACCGCACTGATGCCCGCCTATCTCTTGCTCGGCAACACGCTGACGACGACCTCGTTCGAACCGTTGTTTTGGACGGCGGCGTTTTACTGCGCGATTCGCATCGTTCGCGATACCCCGGAACGCCGTCCGCAGTGGTGGCTGCTGCTCGGGTTCACCGGCGCGGCCGGTACGTACGCGAAGTACTCGATGCTGCTCGCGCTTGCCGCCATCGTGGTGGGACTGCTTGCGACCCCGCAGCGCCGCGCTCTCTGGTCGCCGTGGGCTGCCGTCGCCGTCCTTGGAGCGGCGGCCCTCGTTTTGCCGAACGCGGCATGGCAAGCGTCGCATGGGTGGCCGATCGTCGAGGTACTGCGCGGCGACGCGGCGCACCGCCCGGCCTTTACCAACGGACTCGCGCTCGAATATCGTGGTGCGATCGCGAACCTGCTTCCGTTCGCGCTCGAACAGCTCGTCTACACCGGTCCGATTGCCGCCGTCGTGTGGGCGGCTGGCGCAATCGCACCATGGCGAAGCACGAAGCTCGCCGATCTGCGATTCGTCTCCGTCGCGTATGCCGCGGTCGCGATCGTTGCAATCGCCGCCGCGGCCAAGGGGTATTATATCGCCGGCATCTATGCGACGCTCTTTGCCCTTGGGGCGGTCGCAATCGAAGGCGCGGCGCGAACGCTGCGCGCCTCGCTCCTCGCTGCCGTCGTCGCAATAGGTGTCGCCGCGCTCCCGCTCGCGCTTCCGGTCTTGCGCATCGAAGATCTGATCGCGTATACGAAACTGCTCGGATTGACCGGCCACGGCGGCTCCGCACCGCATCTCATCCAGCCCGTCTTTGCCGAAGAGTTCGGTTGGCGGCGACTGACGAGCGACGTCGCTTCCGTCTATTTCACTCTGCCGCCGGGCGTGCGCGCGCGGACGGCGATCTATGCCGATACGTACGCCGACGCAGGCGCCCTCGACTTTTTCGGTCCGCGCTACGGGCTGCCGCCCGCGATCTCCAGCCAAAACAACTACTATCTTTGGGGGACGCGCGGCTACGACGGGAGCACGCTCGTTGCCATCGGGGCAACGCGCATCGATCGGTTGCGGCAGTTCTACCGAAGCGTCACGCTGGTCGGCGTATCGACCGAGCCGTATAAGTGGATCGTCGAAGGGCCGTCCCCGATCTACCTCTGTCGCTTCCCGGTCGCGCCGCTCTCGCGGATTTGGCCGGTGCTCCGCTGGTACGGTGCCTAGGATTCGCTCAGCGGGCTCGGGACCGAATAGCCGCCTGGTATGACGATGGCCAGCCCCGTCGCGTCGCCGTTGATGAGCTCCAGCACGCTCTGCGCGACCTCGTCGACGGTTGCAATCCGTCCGCCGGGGTTCCCTCGCGCCATGAACTCGCGGGCTTCCGATTCCGTTCGGCTCGTGCGTGCAGTGATGTTGCGCAACGAACGCGTCATCATCTCCGTCTCCGTGTAGCCGGGGCAGATCGCGTTCGCCGTCACTCCGGTCGACGCGAGCTCTGCGGCGATCGCACGCGTGAAGCCGATGACGCCGTGTTTGCTCGCACAGTAGGCGGCAAGGTACGCCGCGCCCGCAAGACCCGCCGTGCTCGCGACGTTGACGATTCGCCCCCAACCAGCGGCGATCATCGCCGGAACCACCTCACGCGTGCAGAGAAACGTTCCGGTGAGATTCGTCGCGAGGATCCGGTCCCACATCGCACGATCGGTGCGCTTCAACGGAGCGGATTCGGCGATGCCGGCGTTGTTGACGAGGATGTCGACGGGGCCGTTGACCTCGCAACATCGAGCGAATGCCGCGCGCACCGCGGCCTCGTCGGCGACGTCGGCTTGGGCGCTCGTGAACGGCGCCGTCCCCGCATCGAGCGCGGACCGGCTCACGACGCTCACGCGCGCGCCGTTGCGCGCGAGGAGCGCGGCGATGCCGAATCCGATCCCGCGCGCACCCCCCGTGACGAGCGCGTGCTTCCCGGCGACGCTCATGGTGTCGTCGCTCGGGCGCGCGCGGCGAGCCGTTCCAGCTGATCCTTGCCGGGAAGATACTGCACGGGCCACGCAACGTCGGCATATCCGAGCCGCGCCGCCGCGTGGAGCGTCCAAAACGGGTCGGCCAAATGCGGACGGCCGAGCGCGACGAGATCCGCGCGTCCGCCGGCGAGGATCGCGTTGACCTGATCCGTATCGGTGATGTTCCCTACCGCCATCGTCGCGATGCCGACATCGTTGCGAATCTGGTCAGCGTACGGCGTCTGGAACATGCGTCCGTAGACGGGACGTGCATCGGGCGACGTCTGCCCGGTCGATACGTCGATCAGATCGGCGCCGGCCGCCTGAAAGGCGCGCGCGATCTCGACCGAATCCTCGCCCGAGATGCCGCCCTCGACCCAATCCGTCGCCGAGATGCGAATCGAAATCGGGCGTTCCTGCGGCCAGACGGCGCGCACGGCCGCGAAGACTTCCAGGGGATAGCGCAGGCGGTTGGCGAGCGTGCCGCCATACTCGTCGGCGCGGCGGTTGCGCAGCGGCGTCAGAAACGACGAGAGCAGATAGCCGTGCGCGCAGTGCAGCTCGAGCATATCGAATCCGGCGTCGACCGCCATCGCTGCCGACCGTGCGAACGCATCGCGGATCGCATCCATCTCCAACCGCGTCAGCTCGGCCGGCGTTTGGCTGCGCGGCGAATACGGAATCGCCGACGGACCGACGACGGGCCAGTTCCCGTCGTCGAGCGGCTCGTCCATCCCATCCCACATGAGTTTGGTGGAGCCCTTCGGGCCCGAATGTCCGAGCTGCAGGCAGATCTTCGCTGCCGAGTGCTCGTGCACGAACCGCACGATCCGTTTCCACCCATCGACGTGCTGCGAAAGATACATGCCGGTGCATCCGGGCGATATCCGCCCCTCGCGCGTCACGCACGTCATCTCGGTGAACACCAGTCCCGCCCCGCCAAGGGCGCGCGCGCCGAGATGAACGAGGTGAAAATCGTTCGGCGTACCGTCCCGGGCGCTGTACATGTCCATCGGTGAGACGACGACGCGATTAGGCAGGTCGAGCGAGCGCAGACGAAACGGCGCGAACATCGGCGGAACGACCCGGCCGGCAAACCACTCCTCCATCCGGTCGACGTAGGCGTCGTCGCGCAGCCGGAGGTTCTCGTGACCGATGCGCTGGCTGCGGGTCAGCAGGCTGTAGGCAAACTGCTCGGGCGGAAGCGTCGCGTAGCGCGCGACGTTTTCGAACCACTCGGTCGAGTTGCGTGCGGCGTTCTGCAGCTTGAGCACCTCGATCTTGCGAAGCTCCTCGTATCGCTCGAGGGCGAAGCTCGTATCGCCGGCACTCAGCGCGTCGGCCAGCGCGATCGCGTCTTCCATTGCGAGCTTCGTCCCCGAGCCGATCGAGAAGTGCGCCGTGTGGGCCGCATCGCCGGCAAGCACCACGTTGCCGTGCACCCAACGCTCGTTGGCGATCCGCGCAAAGACCAGCCAATCGCGTCCGCGCAGATGCGAGCTGTTGGCCATCAGCCGATGTCCGCGAAGGTACGGCTCGAAGAGCCTCTCGCAGAACGCCAGGGTCTGCTCGGTATCCGCGGTATCGAGTGAGTGCGCGCGCCACGTCTCTTCTCGGCATTCTACGATGAAGGTGCTCGAATGCTCGTCGAAGCGATAGGCGTGTACGGTGAACCACCCATGCGGGGTGCGCTCGAAGATAAACGTGAATGCGTCGAGCGGCAGCGTCGCGCCCAACCACACGTACCGGCACCGGCGCTGCTCGATGCTCGGGCCGAACGCCTGCGCGTAGGTCGTGCGAACGCGGCTGTTCGCGCCATCTGCGCCAACCAGCAGATCGCAGGCGGCGCGCTCGGCGGCGACGTCGACGACGTCGCACTCGAACTGCAGCCCTACGCCGAGCTCCGCGGCGCGATGCTGGAGGATCTCGAGCAATCGCTTACGCGCGATCCCGCAGAATCCGTGACCGCTCGACCGTAGAGTACGTCCCTCGAAATGTATTTCGATATCGTCCCAATGCGCGAATGCGCCGGTGATCGCGCGATGCGTCGGCTCGTCGGCCTCGCGGAGATTTTCGAGCGTCGCGTCCGAGAAGACGACGCCCCAACCAAAGGTATCTCGCGGCCGATTACGCTCCATCACTCGAACGTTCCACGCCGGAAACCGGCGCTTGACGAGGATCGAGAGGTAGAGCCCGGCCGGACCGCCGCCGATGCACGTGATCCGCACTCGCTGAAACTTTGATGAGAGGCGCTAAGGAATCCCGCTCGCTATGGTACCCTACGCTCGAGCCGAGATGAAATCGCTTCCGTTCCGCGCGTTCGTTCTGCTGCTATCGCTCGTCGCCGGCAGCGCGGCCATCGCCGCGGCGACGCACCGTGCCGCGGCCTCGGCGGCGGTCGTGATCGCCAGCGGCACGAACGCCACGCGCACCACGATACCCGTCAGCGTCGACGGTTTGCACGCGACGTGCGTGCTCGACACCGGGACGTCGGCAATCATCGTCTCACCCGCGCTCGCGCAAGCGGCGCGTCTGGCGTCACGGGCTGGAACGTTCGAGCTCGCGCCCGACGGCCGGACCTACGTCGACCGTCAGACGAGCATTGCTCGATTCGGAGTCTCGAGTTACTCGCTGCACGACGTCGCAGCATTGATTTCGCCGAACCTCTACGGCACCAACGCCCTTTGCGGGTACGACTTCTTCTCGCACTTCCCGACGCTCATCGAGCGCGACCGCCGGCAAGTGACGCTCTTTCCGGCCCCAGCGCGACTGACGCATATGCGCTGCACGCCGGTCGACCTCTCACCGCGCGTGCCGCTCGCAACCGTCGAAATCAACGATACCTGGCTCGCGCACGTCGTACTGGATTCGGGAATGGCGGGCGGCGGCGCGCTCTGGGACGGCGTGCGCTCCCAGTTGCGGCAGCCGCTCGTCGCCGACGCCGAGTACGACACCACGCCCGCCGCGGTACGCGAAGGTTTTGCTTGCGGCGCGACCGCCGCGGTGCGCTACGCCGGCGGAACGCCGGCCAGCGCTATGCCGATCTGCACCGAGCCGCAGCGACCCGACGGCTATAACGGAATCATCGAGACCAATCTCGCTACGGTTCGCGCGATGGCCGTCGACTATCCCCACCACCGCATCTGCTTCGACGTTCATGGCGAAACCGGCGGTGCGTGGGCTCGCTTTAACGCGCTGCGCGCTCCGAACCGCTGACGGTCGCGGCCTCACGTTTGCGTGCGATAAGGATCCCGTCGCAGACCGGAACGAGTGCGGCGTCGACACGCGCATCCTTTCCGGCCTTCGCGCCGATCGCCCGCAGCGCGAGCGTAGACGGATCGGTCGCCCCCTTGTCGAGGACGGCGCCGTCCCAAAGCACGTTGTCGATAAGAATGAGGCCGCCGGGACGGACGAGGTCGAGCGCCGCTTCGTAATACGCGTCGACGTTCGTCTTGTCGGCGTCGATGAACGCCATGTCGAACGGTTCGATCCCCTCCGCGCGAACCTGTGCGAGCGTTTCCAGCGCCGGCGCGATACGCAGGTCGATCTTCTCCGCCACGCCCGCCGACGCCCAATGGCGCCGCGCGACGCTGGTAAACTCGTCGCTGACATCGCATGCGAGAATGTAGCCGTCCGGCGGTAACGCGAGCGCCATCGCAAGCGAGCTATATCCGGTGAAGACGCCGATCTCCAAGTATCGCCGCGCGCCGACGGTGCGCGCCAGCAGCGCCATGAGCTGACCCTGCTCCGGACCGATCGCCATAGTCGCGTTCGGGCGCTTCGCCGTCTCCACGCGCAGCCGCGCGAGCAGCGGGTCCTCCCGAACCGCGTTTTCGACGATGTACGCTTGAATCGCGGGATCGAGAATCGAGCTCTTCGCGGTCATCGTCGTATCGTACCCTCGCTGGATGCAAGCCACGCGTCGAGCGCGCTCGCGAACGCCTCAAACTCCGTACGGTGAAGGTTGTGCCCGGCCCCGGGAAACTCGACGATTCGGACGTTGAGCGGCAGCCCGCGCGCGATCTCTTCCAAGGTTGCATCGTCGTTAATGCTCTCGCCGCGTGCGGCGAGCGCCAGCAGCAGCGGCTTGGGATACCGCGCGAGCGCGGCTCGCAGGTCCCACGTTTCGAGCGGATTCTCGTCGCGCAAACCGGCGATCGGCGCCGTCGTCATGGCGTGCACGGCATGGACTTTCGCCTCGACGTCGAGGGGCGACCACGCCGCGTACTCTTCGCGAACCCGCACGTCGCGCGCATCGCCGCACAGCGCGAAGAGATCGTCGAGCTCCTGCAGAAACTCGCCGTACCACTGCGCGTCCACCTGACGAATCATCGGATCGATCGTCGCAACGCGTGCGACCGGCAGCGTCGCGCCTGCGACGATCGCGACCGCGCCGCCCCACGAATGACCGAGCAGCGCGTCGACCTGCTCGCCGAGCGCGGCGGCGACCTCCGCGGCATCGGCCGTGCCGCGGCGCAGCGCCATCGGGCCGGTGACGGAAGCGCTATCGCCGTGCCCGCGCTGGTCGTAGGCAGCCACGCGAAAGCGCCCGTCGAGATGCCGGGCGAGCCGCTCCCACGACTTGCGCGAGCTCGTCATGCCGTGCACGGCGAGCACCAGCGGGCCGCGGTCGCCCCAGACCTCGAGCGTGGTCTCGGCGCCGTCGCTGAGGACGACGCGTTGCGTTCGGGGAATTATCGGCCCGTCAGCTGTTTGTGGACTTCGTCGAGATCCTCGATCGTATTCAAGGAGACCGCGTCCTTCACTGAATGATCGTCGATCTTCGAGGCGGCGCGCATGCTCTGCCCGAGCTCGTCGCTATGATGGTAACCGCGCACCGCGGCGTTATGCGCCTCGATCGTCGCCCGGTCGGTCTTGCCGTTGGCGACGACCCACTTCTCGAACTCCATATACGAGGGTTTGTTCTGCCGCACGAAATCGATCGTCTTCTGACGGTCGAGCCCGAGCGCGGCCAACGTCATCCCATCAAATCCGGCGCCGCACTCATCGTAGCCGTCCGGCAGCGCACCGACCGCGCCGAGCGTGAGCTTGAGCCACAGGCGCGGGAGATGGATGGCGCCGAGCGGTCCGGCGGTTCCCGAGCTGATCAGCGGTACGACTTTGCCTTGAGTATCCGCGGACATGCATTCCTCCAGAATCAAGCGTGCGCCGCGACTTCTTTGCCGCGACGCGATTGAAAGGTGAGTTCCGATACGCCGGACTTGTCGAGCTCGCCGATGCCGAGCTCCTTCATTTTCTCGAACTGTTCGAACGTCGCCCGCGCGAGCGGAAGGTTGAGGCCGGCTTCGCGCGCGAGCTCGAGCGCGATCTTAGAATCTTTGGCCGCGTGCGCCGCCGAAAAGTAGACGTCGTGCTCGCGGTTCTGCATATCGGCGCCGTCGGTTTCCAGCACGCGCGAGTTGGCGCCGGTCTGCGAGAAGACCTCACGCAGCACGTCGAGATCGATCCCGAGGGCGTCGCCCAGACCGAGCCCCTCGGCAAGACCGGCCGTATTGACGTTCATCACCATGTTCACGAGTGCTTTGACCTGCGCAGCCTTACCCGCTTCGCCGATATATTTGAGCGACGCGCTCATCTGCTCGAGCATCGGCTTGACGCGCTCGAAGGTCTCTCTGCGTCCGCCGACCATGAGATAGAGCGTGCCGTTGCGCGCCTGCGGAATCGAGCTGGCCATACAGGCCTCGAGCGCGCCGGCGCCGCGTTCTTCGGCCAAACGCTCGACGTCGACGTGCACCTTCGGCGAGATCGTCGCGCAGTTCACGAAGATCTTCCCGCGGGCACCCTCGAGCAACGAGTCGCCGCTCGATGCGAAGATCCGATACATCGCGTCGTCGTCGGTCACGACCGTCAGGATGACGTCGGCGAGCTCGGTTACGCGCGCGAGCGACCGCGCCGCTTCGCCGCCGGTCTCCGCCGCGGTCGCCCGAGCGAGATCCGGATGCACGTCGTAGAGTGCCGCGATCGGATAGCCGACGTCGTGAAGACGCCGCGCGATGTTCGTGCCCATGCGGCCCGTACCGACGACGCCGATCTTCGGAAGCGCGCTCATCGTTCGACGCGAATTGCCAGCAGGTTGGTCCCGCGATGCCCGGCCGAGCCGGTGAAGCCGATGACGCAATGCTGCTTCACGGAGGCAACCGGGCGCACCATCCAGAGCGAGGCGTAGCGATTAACGTAGCGTTCGAGCGTGACGCTCACGCCGGGGCACTGGTTCGCAACCGCGTAGCGTCCGGCAAATCCGCGCTGCCAGACACGCACCGGCTGCGCCGGGCTACGCTTTCCGCTGCGAAATGCGATGGCGAACGGCTCGATGTGCAGCGCGCCGACAACAACGTGAATCTCCGGCGCACTCGCCGGTCCGGTGGATGATGCGGGCATTTGCCCGGGAGCGGCACACGCACTCATGGCCGCGAGTATGATCGCAGCGACTCCGGCGATTCTCAACATAGGATACGCCTCCAAAACAGCAGCCGAATACGATACCACGCCGGCCGGGCCCGGCACCTGCTACCGCCGTGCCGGCGAAGCAGGCGTGGCCGTAACCGCTGCAAAACCCGAAGGACTAACCTGTTTGCTGAGGAGGTGCCCCCGTGCGCATATATCCGGCCCTTGCCGCCGCCGCCATTGCCCTGGCAGCGGCTCTTCCGTCCTACGCCCCCGCTCAAGTGGAGAGCACGCCGATTCCAGCACCCCAGAAACCGAACTTTTCCTCCATGGCCTTTTTGGTGGGCACGTGGAGCTGCAGCACCAAGAGCGCTCGCCGTCCGGCGCCATACATGACGACCTCAACGTATGCGATGGACTCCACGGGCTACTGGCTCGAGGAAACCTCGACAACGAGCACGACCTCCTGGATCAACCGGAAGCTGAGCACGTGGGATAAATACACCTACGATTCCGATACGCATCGCTGGGTCGACGTCTCCTACGGCGATGGCGGAGCGTACGGGCTCTCGTTTTCCAAAGGTTGGGTCGGCAACAAGATGGTCTGGCATGACGTCAGCTTTGCCGCCGGACCTGACATCGCGTCGCAAACCGACAACACGATCGTAAAGGTGAGCCCGACGAAATGGACGTCGTCGTCGTCGTTCACGGAGACCAAGACCGGCCGCAAAGTCGCCGTCACCGGCGTCTGCACGAAGCAATAGCATACATAAACGAAGAGGCCCCGGCGATGCGGGGCCTCTTCATCCAGGTCGTCTAGTACTCTTCTTCCGGGGTGCCGCTCTCAGTGAACGGCGGTTCTTCTTCGTCGCCTTCATAGGCGGGCTTGTCGTCCTCGTAGGTTGATTCTTCGTCTTCTTCCTCGAGCTCGTAGCCCTGCGCCCCCTCGATCTCTTCTTCGGGCGTCTCTTCTGCTTCGAAGATTTCCTCCGATTCGATTTCGACGGCGCGCGGAGCCGGCGGCGGTGCCGGGATTGCGGCAGTCGCATCGAGCGGCTTGCTGTCGTCGATCTCTTCCTCTTCCTCTTCTTCGGCCTCGGGTTCGCCTTCCGCCGGGGCTTCCGCGACGGTCTCGTGAGTTGCCACCGCGGTCTGCGAAACGGCCGTCTGTTCGTCGCCCATCAGCAGTCCGTACTCTCGCCGCTCGGATTCGCCCATTTCGTCCTCGGGCGTCTTGATCTCGACCTCCTCGCGGTTCTCGGTCAGCACTTTAACGTCGAGCGCCAGCGATTGCAACTCTTTGATCAAGACCTTGAACGACTCGGGTACGCCCGGCTCCATGACGTTCTCGCCCTTGACGATCGCCTCGTACGTTTTCACGCGTCCCACGACGTCGTCGGATTTCACGGTCAGCAGCTCTTGGAGCGTATACGCGGCGCCATAGGCTTCGAGCGCCCAGACTTCCATCTCGCCGAATCGCTGGCCGCCAAACTGAGCCTTGCCGCCCAGCGGCTGCTGCGTGATCATCGAGTATGGTCCGGTCGAGCGCGCGTGGATCTTGTCGTCGACGAGATGCGCGAGTTTGAGCATATAGATCAACCCGACGGTGATCGGACGCGAGAAGCGCTCGCCGCTCCGTCCGTCGCGCAGCCAGGTTTTGCCGTCCGCCGGCAAACCGGCGTCTTGCAGCCACTCGGCGATGTCTTCGGCGTGCGCGCCGTCGAAGACCGGCGTCGCGACGCTCATCCCGAGCATGCGCGCCGCCCATCCGAGATGCGTCTCCATGATCTGACCCAAGTTCATGCGCGACGGCACGCCCAGCGGGTTGAGCACGATGTCGACCGGAGTCCCGTCTTCCAGATACGGCATGTCCTCTTCGGGCAGTACCTTGGCGATGACGCCCTTGTTGCCGTGACGGCCCGCCATTTTGTCGCCTTGGAGAATCTTGCGCTTCTGCGCGACGTAGACGCGCACCAAATGGTTGACGCCGGGCGAGAGTTCGTCGCCGTTCTCGCGCGAGAACACCTTGACGTCGATGATTTTGCCCTTCTCGCCGTGCGGCACTTTCAGGCTCGTGTCGCGCACCTCGCGCGACTTCTCACCGAAGATCGCGCGCAGGAGCCGCTCCTCAGCGGTGAGCTCGGTCTCGCCCTTCGGCGTGACCTTACCGACGAGAATGTCCTCCGGGCGAACTTCCGCGCCGATCCGGATGATGCCGCGCTCGTCGAGATCCTTGAGCGCGTCCTCGCCGACGTTGGGAATGTCGCGCGTGATCTCTTCGGGCCCGAGCTTGGTGTCGCGCGCTTCGCACTCGTACTCCTCGATGTGAATCGAGGTGAAGCGATCCTCCTTGACCATGCGCTCGCTGATGAGAATGGCGTCTTCATAGTTGTAGCCTTCCCACGGCATGAACGCGACCAGCACGTTTTGTCCCAACGCCAGCTCGCCTTGATCCGACGACGGTCCGTCGACGATAACTTGGCCCGCTTCCACGGCGTCGCCGACCGCGACGATCGGACGCTGGTTGATGCACGTCCCGGCGTTGCTGCGCACGAACTTCAAGAGATCGTACGTGCGCTCGACGCCCTCGCGATTCTTCACCGTCACGGCCTTTGCGTCGACCGACATCACGCTACCGGCTTCGTCGGCGACGATCAGGCTGCCGGAATCCTTGGCGGCGCGATACTCCATACCGGTGCCGACGATCGGCGCCGACGGGCGAAGCAGCGGCACGGCCTGACGCTGCATGTTCGCGCCCATGAGCGCGCGATTGGCGTCGTCGTGCTCGAGGAACGGAATGAGCGCCGTCGCGACCGAGACGATCTGCTTTGGCGAAACGTCCATCAGCTGCACGCGCGAGGCCGGCTCCTCGATGTACTCCTCGGCGTAGCGCGAGACGACCGAGTCGGTCGTGATTCGGCCCGAATCGGAATCCACGGGCGTGTTCGCCTGCGCGATGATGTACTCGTCTTCCTTATCCGCGGTGAGATACTTGATTTCGTCGGAGACCACGCTCTCGCGCACGACGCGATACGGCGTTTCGATGAAGCCGAACTTGTTGACGCGTGCGTAGGTCGCAAGCGACCCGATCAAGCCGATGTTCGGACCTTCCGGCGTTTCGATCGGGCAGATGCGGCCGTAGTGCGAATGGTGAACGTCGCGGACCTCGAAGCCCGCCCGCTCGCGCGAGAGACCGCCCGGCCCGAGCGCGGAAAGCCGCCGCTTATGCGTCAGCTCGGCCAGCGAGTTCGTCTGGTCCATGAACTGCGAGAGCTGCGAGGATCCGAAGAACTCCTTGATCGCCGCGACGACCGGGCGAATGTTGATCAGCGCTTGCGGCGTGACGGTTTCGATATCCTGAACCGTCATGCGCTCGCGCACGACGCGCTCGAGGCGCAGCAAGCCGACGCGGAACTGATTCTGCAGCAGCTCGCCGACCGAGCGAACGCGGCGGTTGCCGAGATGATCGATGTCGTCTTTCTGCACCATTCCGACCGCGACGTGAACGAGCCGACGGATCACCGCGATCATGTCTTCGCGCAGGAGGCATCGGGCGCCGTCGCCGACCGTGTCGCCCTTCTTGACGCTCTGCCCGCGCTGGATGCCCGGCGCGACGCGCGGACGAACGCCAAGCACCTTTCGGATGCCCAGCTCGCGATAGAGATCGTACGCGACCGTCTTGCCGTTTTTGTAGCGGATCGTGACCGCGCACTCCGATTGCTCCGGGTGCTCCTTGTCGAAGACGTCCGCGACCTCGACGACTTCGCCGTCGTCGCTCGCGGTGACGATCGCCCTCGGCTCGGTCAGCCCGGCGTCGGAGTACTCGTTGATCGCAACGTGCGGCGTGTCGACGCGCGCCTCGGGATCGGGATTCTGAATCCGGTATTGAAACTTGCTGCTCAGCTTGTAGCGTCCGACGCCGGCCAAATCGTACCGCTTATCGTCGAAGAAGAGCGATTCGATGAGTTTCTCGGCGTTCTCGGCGTTTTCGGGCTCGCCGGGGCGCAGCTTCTTATAGATCTCTTTGAGCGCGTCTTCGCGCGTCTTAATGTCGCGATCTTTCTCGATCGAGTTGCGAATGATGGCGACGCCCTGCGGCGGCAGATCCTCGAACAGCTTGAGAATAGCTTCGTCGCTCTCCCAATCGTAGCCGAGCTGCGGACGCGTGAGCGCGCGGATGAACGTCGAAACGTAGATCTTCCGGTTCTTGTCGATGCGGACGCCGATCGTGCCCTCGGTGTCGTCGTTCTTAGTGCCGTTGTCGGTCTCGAACTCGATCCACGCGCCGCGGTTGGGGATGATCGTGGCGTTATAGGTCGGACGCGAATTTGTGTCGACGTCCTGGCTGTAGTAGACGCCCGGCGAGCGCACGAGCTGGCTGACGATGACCCGCTCGGCGCCGTTGATCATGAACGTGCCCTTGTCCGTCATGAGCGGGAAGTCGCCCATGAAGATCTCTTGGTCGGGGATGCCCTTGATTTCGCCCGACTCGGCCGTGATCAAGCGGACGCGCACGCGCAGCGGCGCGCTGTAGGTCATGTCCCGCTCGCGGCACTCCTCGATCGAGTACTTCGGCTCGCCCAGCGAGTGCTCGCCGAACTCCAGGATCAGGTTGCCGGTGAAATCTTTGATCGGCGAGATCGAGGCGAACGCCTCAGCCAGGCCTTCCGTCTTGAACCAATCGAAGCTGGCCTTCTGCAGCTCGATCAGGTTGGGGACCTCGAGAACGTGCGGAATCTTCGCGAATGTGTGCCGTTCGCGCTTTGGACCCGGCTCGGGCCGCTGCTCGACGGTAAAGGCGCCCGTCGGCATCGGAAAGGTCGAGGGCATGACCGTCGAGGCACCGTTGTCGGTCGTAACCTTGAGCGGCGAGACGGCGGAGCGTCTGGTTCGGGTCTTGCTAGCCCTCGGCGAGCTCGGGACAGTCTCCGGTGAACTCTTTGATGCGGACTTCGGAGCTGTCGTCTTCGCCATTACTCTCTTTCTCTGCGGATAAATCGTCTATCAATAAATACGGCCGTAGCTCACCCCGCTTTTGGGCACACCAAAAAGACGAAACACGGGCTCCGAAGATGGAGGTGTCTCGCCCTTCTCTTTTCGGCGGCTTTCATGCGCCCCGGGGCATAGGCCACGAGTTTAACACCCGTCGCCAGCAGCGTCAAGAAACCTGCTTGGTCCGCGCAAAGGGCCCGACCTAAGTCGCTAGCTGACGGCAGCGAGCCTGCCCCTAGACTGCCTCCCGAGCCGGCGCGGCGGGCGATCCCGCGAGCTGACGGATCCGCGCCGCCAGCGACTCGCCGTTGAGGCCGAAGAGCGCCCGCTGCTTATCCTGGGAATCGTGCTGCACGAGGACGTTCGGGACACCGATCCGCTCGACGCGCAGCCGGAGGCCGTGGTCGGAGACGAACTCGGCGACCGCCGAGCCGAAACCGCCCGCCAGCGAATGCTCCTCGAGCGTGATGATCAGGGAATGATCGCGTTGTAGTTCCAGCAGCAGCGCCTCGTCGAGCGGCTTGGCGAAACGCGCGTTGACGACCGTTATGCCTTCGACGCCGGCGTCGAGTGCGACGTCCACCGTGGTTCCGTACGCAAGCACCGCAACGTCGCGGCCGCGGCGCAGCACTTCGGCCTTTCCATGGACGAGCGGCGCGAGCGGTTCGTCGTGCTTCCCGCTGGTCGAGCCTCGCGGATAGCGGATCGCGGCCGGGGCATTGAGCGCGAGTGCGTGCTCGAGCATCGGCTGCAGCTCCGCCTCGTTGCGAGGCGCCATCAGCGTGACGTTCGGCAGCGTTCGGAGGTACGCGATGTCGTAGAGTCCCATGTGCGTCGGTCCGTCGTCGCCGACGAAGCCGGCGCGATCCATGCAAAAGATGACCGGCAAGTTCTGCACGACGACGTCGTGCACGATCTGATCGTACGCGCGCTGCAAGAACGTCGAATAGATCGCGCAGACGGGGCGGAATCCGCTCGTCGCCAGGCCGGCGGCAAAGCAGACCGCATGCGCCTCGGCGATGCCGACGTCGAAATATCGCTCGGGGAATCGTTTGCCGAACTTCGCGAGTCCCGTGCCGTCGGGCATGGCGGCGGTGATGCCGACGACGCGCGAATCCTTTTCGGCAACCGCGATCATCGCGTCGCCGAAGACGTCTTGAAACTTCGGCCGCCCGGCCGGACCGCTTTTCTTCGTACCGTTGCTGGGCTCGAACGCGTTCGCGCCGATGCCGTGGAACGTGCGCGAATCGCGCTCGGCGGGTTCGTAGCCCTTCCCCTTGACCGTTCGCACGTGCAGCAGAACGGGGCGCTCGATATCGGTCGCGGTCTGCAGCGCATCGACGAGCACGTCGTAGTTATGACCGTCGAGCGGACCGATATACCGGAACCCGAGCTCTTCGAAGATTACCGCCGTCTTCTCGGAGGGGCCGATGAAATGCATCGCGCCGATCTCGGCGCCTTCGATCGCCTTCTTTGCCGCGCTTCCCAGCGGAATGCGTTTGAGCATTTCTTTCCCGGTGCGGCGGACGAAGTTCGCGAAGGGCTTGCTGCGCAGCACCGACAGATACGACGCGATCGAGCCGACGTTCGGCGCGATCGACATCTCGTTGTCGTTAAGAATCACCAAGAACTGGCTCTTGAGCGCGCCGGCGTTGTTGAGTGCCTCGTAGGCAAGACCGCCGGTGAGCGCGCCGTCGCCGAGCACCGCGACGACCGTTTCGCGACCGCCCACGAGATCGCGCGCCGTCGCCATGCCGAGCGCCGCCGCGACCGCGGTGCTCGCGTGACCGGCGCCGAACGGATCGTACGGCGACTCGCTGCGCATCGCGAACCCGGAGATCCCGCCGCCTTTGCGGATCGTGTCGAACCGGCCGCGGCGGCCGGTAAGAATTTTATGGACGTATGTCTGATGGCTCACGTCCCAAACGAGCCGATCCGAGGGCAGATCGAGGACGCGATGGAGCGCCAGGGTGAGCTCCACGACGCCGAGATTCGGCGCCAGGTGTCCGCCGTTGACGGCGCACGTGCGAACGAGCAGGTCGCGAATCTCGCTGGCGAGGACGTCCATTTCGTCGCGCCGCAGGCGCTTGACGTCGGCCGGCGAGTCGATCCGCTCGATTACCATTGGCGCGTTATACGCATCCGCTCGCCGATGCCCTGCGCCCCGGCAACCACGCGCGCGGCCAGCGCCGCGGCGCGCGGCGCCTCGCGCGCGAGCCATGCCGCCTGCGACCAGTTCCGCGGTTTGAGCAGCGCACTCACGGGACGCTCCCAATCGCGCGAAAGCTCGCGTCTCGGCGTATCCAAGATGACGCGCACCGCGGCGAGGCGACGCGCGACGACGAGTGCCGTCTCCATGTCGGCGCCGGCATAGCCGAGCGCCGACCATTGCGCGCGCGACGCGCCCGTGACGACGCTCGTCGACGTGATCATCGGATCGAAAACGGGCGTAATGCCGAGGCGACGGGCGCTCTGGGCAAAGAGCTCGACCAGCTCTGGATCGCAGCGGCGCGTGCTGCCGTCGGGCGCGCGCACCTCGCGCGGAATCAAGAGCGTCCCAGTCGGCAGTCCGTCGTGAAGGCCGCCCGCGAGTCCGACGCTGACGACGACCTCACCGAGATCGCCGCGCAGATGGCGAAGCGCGATTCCGGTTTGGACGACCCGCGCGTCGGGCGCCTCCCGCCGCAGCGCTTTGTATTCGAGGGACGTTGCTGCGATGTACGTCACGCCCGCATGCGCCTGCCGATTCACTGAGGGTTTCTTTTGCGTGCGGTCGTAGCCTCATGCTCCGTTCGGGGAGGAGGCCACGGCAAGGCCCGCCGGATGCGGTCCCCCGGCGCCGGCGTGTCGCCGCGACCGAGTACGGCCCCGCCGACAAGCTCATCGACATGATCAAAGAAAACTCATCGCCGAACGCATCGCGGTCGAGCACTACCGGGGGCTGGTCCGCTTCTTCGGCGACAAGGATCCGACGACGCGCGTGATGCTGGAAGGCGTTCTCGCGCAAGAAGATTCTTAGACTCGGCCGGTTTCCCGAAACCACGCGACCGCGCGCTCGAGCGCGGCACGGACGGATGTGGGCGCGTAGCCCAGATCGCGTTGCGCGAGCGACGAGTCCGCGTACATGGCAATGCGCGCCAGATGCACGCCTTCGACCGGGATCTCGGGCGTCGCCCCGGTCACTCGGCAGCGCAGCTCGTCGGCATATGCCGCGGCCAACGCGAGCGCGTACGGAGCGCGCCACGCCGGCATCGGCTTGCCCGTAACCTCGGCGAGCATCGCCCAGACTTCGTCCATCCGTAAGTTCTCGCCGCCGATCACGTAGCGCTCGCCCGGGCGTCCGCGGTGCAGCGCCGCCACGTGCGCGCTGGCGACGTCCTCGACGGCGACGAGATTCATCCCGCCGTCGCCCGGCGATTTGGCGACGATCTTGCCGCGCGCGAAATCGAGCACCAGCTTCCCGGTCGGCGTGGGTTTGTGATCGCCCGGGCCGACCGGCGCGCACGGGAGCAGTGCAACCAGCGGCACGCGTCCGCCGAACGCGATTCGCTCCTGATCGAGCTTAGAGCGATGGTAGCCGCTGTTCGCGTGACCGAGCGTTCCGGAGCTCGACGTCAGAACGGCACGCTCGACGCCGGCGACGTCCGCTGCGCAGAGTAGGCTCGCGGTGCCGCCGACGTTGACGGCCTGCAGCGCGAGCCGGTCGCGCGGCGCAAACGAGTAGAGCGCGGCGCAGTGGATGAGATACCGGCAGCCGTCGAGCGACCGCGCGAACCCGCCGACGTCGCGCAAGTCGCCCGCAATCCACTCCACGCCCTCCTGCGCCTGCACGGCGCTGAGATCGCGCGCGAGCGCCCGCACCGGAAAGCCGGCCGCGCGCAACTCGCGCAGGATGTGTCCTCCGATAAATCCGCTCGCGCCGGTCAGAAAGACGCGATCGCCAGATGCCATTACGCCGTGATACTGCCGCAGTTCGAAGGGCTCCTCGCGGGATGCCCGGTAGTACGTGCGCGAGGTGACGCTGATGACACGTTCCATTGCCGCGCTTGCGGCGCTTTCGGTCCTTTGGCTTTGCGGCTGCGGCGGCAATACGGTTTCGACCACCCCGTCGGAATCGTCGGCGAGCGCCGGCGCAATCCAGCAAGCCTACGACGTTCCCGACGAAGCCGGGGCCGCCGCGTATTGCGTGAAGACGCACGGCGCCGTCGAAGTCCGGCACGCCGTCTACGGCAGCAACGGCCCGTCGCTGCTCTTTCTCGCGGGCGTCAAAACATTTTGCCAGTATACGAGCAAGAAGGACGGCTCTCGCATCCACATTCTCCTGAGCACGCTCTATACGACGAAGCCGACGCTCGCGGCGCTCGCGTACTATCAGAAGCCCTCGATGGGCTCGTGCGGCGGGAACCCCGCGTCGTGTTATTGCTCGCAGCTCGGCGCTTCCGATCAGTTCGGCGGCACGTACGGCGCCGGCGGCGGTTGGTACAAGAAAAACTCGATCGACCAGACGCTGGAGGCCTGTATCTTCCCGGACATATCCTCGATCGATTCGTGGGGATTAGCCTATCACGCCAACGGCATCATCCGCGGCATCGATCTCGAGAAGGTGATGCGGTATAAGTATCCCCCCGCTCGTTGACGGCTATCACCCCGTACCGCCGGGGAAGCTCGCCGCCGTCCAAACCTTTCTCGAGATGCGCTCGAAGCCGCCGCTACGTCCGTCGCCCCAGCGCCCCGACTGGCGGCTCGAGCACTTCGAAGGAGGTGATCTGGAGCGCTATCGCGCGCTCTTCCACCGCGTCGGCGACGAGCATCTGTGGACGCTGCGCATGCTGCTGCCCGAACCGGAGCTGCGCGCCCTGCTCGCTGATTCCAGTCTTTCGATCTACGTGATGGTGACGGACGACGGCGACGACGGCCTGCTCGAGCTCGACTTCCGCCAACCGCGCGAGTGCGAAATCGGCCTCTTCGGCGTCGCTCCCCCGCTGGTCGGAACCGGCGCCGGGCGCTGGCTGATGAATCACGCGCTCGAGATTGCGTGGTCGCAGCCGATCGAGCGCTTCTGGCTGCATACCTGCACGCTCGATCATCCGCGCGCGCTCGATTTTTATCAGCGTACGGGCTTCGTGCCGTACGAACGCAAGGTCGAAGTCTTCGACGACCCGCGCGCGCTCGCGATCACCCGGCACAATGCGGCGCCGCAGGTGCCGATTCTTTAGCGCCCTACCGGCCGATGGCGAAGAGCGCCATCGCCAGCACCAGCACGAACGCGACGACGCCGGAGGCATGCACGGCGTGCGCAGCATGATATTGCCGCGATTGCCCGTGATGCGAAACGATCCGAAAGTCGGCGGCCGATACGACGATTCCGGCGATCGCTAAGACGATCAACAGGGGCAGCGAGCGCGCGTAGGCCGTCGCCCCAAGCACGACGCCGATCGCGACGTCGCGCACGCCGGTCGCGCGCACGAAGGCGGCGCCGTCGTGGCCGTGCACTGCGACGCCGTACCGGCGCGCGAGTTCGTGCGGGGCGGCAATCGCCACCAGACCGACCGCCACCAAAACGACGGCGAGGATCCATCCCAACAAAAAGGCGACGCTCATCATGCCGCGACCGGTTCGGCAATGGAAAGCCCCGCCCCCGGCGAAGGGGGGCGCCGAAGAGAGGTGGGTATGGGTCGATCTCTAGCCATCACGCTCGCGGCGGCGCTGCTGATCGCCGGCTGCGCCGGAGCACAGCCGCCGTTGCTACGGAATGCCGACACCCAAACGCGGTACGTCGCGCCGGCCAAGACGGAAGCGCTGCTATACGTGGGCAACCCCGCCGAGGGAACGGTCGAGGTCTACTCGTACGCGCAGCACGCGCATCTCCAGACGCTGACCGGTTTCGAGAGTCCCGCCGGGCTCTGCGCCGATACGCACGGGAACGTCTTCGTCACCGATGCCCGTGCGCGCACCGTCGTCGAGTACGCGCACGGCGGAACCTCGCCCATCGCAACGCTCAAGACCACGCTCTATTATCCCGACGCCTGCGACGTGGATTCGCGAACGGGGAATCTTGCGGTCGCGGCCTCCTCAAGCACGTCGGGGACCGGCGGCCTCTTGGTCTTCCCAAAAGCGCGCGGGAATCCGCTGGCATATCTCGATCCTTCGCTCTATCACGACGCGGCATGCGGGTACGATGCCGGCGGTGACGTTTTCGTCGACGGCGAGAGCCGGAACGGCACCTTTGAGCTCGCGGAGCTGCGCAGCGGCGAAGGCTCGCTGATACCGGTCACACTCAATGAAACGATTGCCATTCCGATCGGAATCCAGAACGAAGGCGGCTATCTCGCGTTTGGGGCCGGCGGTTCCGGCGCACGCCGCGGAGAGCAGAGCGCGATTCTCCACGTGATCGTCACCGGGAAATCGGCACGCGTCGTGCAGACGACGCACATCCAAGGCGCCGAGCGCGCATTCTTCATCGACGGTTCGGCGCTCGTCGGCAGCGACGGCGCCGACGACCGGGTTCGCTTCTTTACCTATCCCAAGGGCGGCCTGGAAAGCACGCCCATCCACCTCGTGCAGCCGTCGGGCGTAGCCGTGAGCGCCGCGAAGGATTAGTTCCCGAACGCCGCCCGCAGCGACTCTTTGATCGAGTTGGTCGTGCGGATCACCGCCGTCGGCTCGTACCCGCAGTGCGCCATGCAGTTCTCGCACGACTCGTGTTTCCCGCGGCCGTATTTCGACCAATCGGTCTCTTCGAGCAGCTCCTTGTAGGTACTCGCGTACCCCTCTTTGCTCATCAGATAGCAGGGGCGCTGCCACCCGAAGACGGTGTAACAGGGAATTCCCCACGGCGTGCACTCGAAATCGACTTTGCCTTCGAGAAAATCGAGATAGAGAGGGCTGTGATTGAGCCGCCACTTGTTCCGCTTGCCTTCGGCGAAGACTTGACTGAAGATCTCACGCGTCCGCCGCACGCCGAGGAAATGCTCCTGGTCGGGGGCTTTCTCGTACGCGTAAGCCGGCGAAATCTGCATCATGTCGACTTTGAGGTCGTCGTTGAGATAGTCGAGGACCTCGCGAATCGACTCGGGACCGTCCTGATCGAAGAACGTCGTGTTCGTATAGACTCGGAAGCCGCGCTCTTTTGCCTCTTTGATCGCCTCGATCGCTTTATCGAAAACGCCCTGCCGGCAGACCGACTGATCGTGACGCTCGCGCATGCCGTCGAGGTGGATCATCCACACGAAGTAGATAGACGGGTTGAAAAGATCGATCTTCTTTTTGAGCAGCAGCGCGTTGGTGCAGAGAAAGACGAACTTCTTGCGTTTGACGAGTTCCTCGACGATCTGCGGCATCTGCTCGTGCACGAGCGGCTCGCCGCCGGCAATCGAGACCATCGGCGCGCCGCACTCTTCGACTGCGGCGATGCATTCTTCGACGTTCAATCGCTGACGCAGAATCTCGTCGGGATGCTGGATCTTGCCGCAGCCGGCACACGCTAAGTTGCACTGCAGCAGCGGCTCCAGCTCGAGGACGAGCGGATACTTCTTCTGACCGCGCAGTCGCTTACCGGCGATATATTTGGCGACCGCGATCTTTTGCTGGACGGGCATGCTCATATGTGGGTTACCGGCTCCTTCAGGGTGTCGTCCACGGGTCCCTCGCCGTTGCGCGACGTGGGCGTAGGCGCGCAAGCGTCCCGACAGAGTTTAGCATCCATGGCAAGCGCCATCGCCGGGAAGAGATGCCGGTAGAGGTGATAGTTGATATAAAAGTCGCGCGGGAAGCCCGTCCCGGTGCACTCCGGCTCGTCCCAGGTCCCATCCGGCCGTTGCCGCTCGCACAGGTAGCCAAGACCGCGCGCGACCGCCGGATGTTGCGGGCGGCCGGCAAGTTGGAGCGCGAGCACGGCCCAGGCGGTTTGCGAGGCCGTGCTGCGGCCAATCCCTGCAAACGACTCGTCGGCATACGAGTGGCAGCTTTCACCCCATCCGCCATCCGCATTCTGAACCGTAAGCAGCCAATCGGCGGCGCGCTCGACCATATCGTCGCCGGTGCGCAACGCGGCGAGTGCCGAGATGACGCACCACGTTCCGTAGACGTGATTGACGCCCCAGCGGCCGTACCACGAGCCCCCAGGCCGCTGGGTCGCGCGAAGGTACTCGAGGCCGCGTGCGACGGCGCGATTGCCCGTGTTGTAGCCGAAGCCCGCTAGCATCTCCAGAACGTGCGCGGTGACGTCTTCCGTCGGCGGATCGATCATCGCGCCGAAATCGGAGAACGGCATCCGGTAGAGCAGCTCGCGCGTGTTGTCGCGATCGAACGCCGCCCACGCGCCGTTGCGGCAATCCATCGCGAGCGTCCATCGGCGCGCCCGTTCCGCCGACGACGCCACTTCGCTACGCTGGCCGCCTTCGAGCAGAGCGAGCACGACGATCGTCGTATCGTCGATGTCCGGGTACGCATCGTTGTCGAACTCGAACGCCCAGCCGTTGCCGCGGGTCTCGCCGCACTTCATCCGCCAGTCGCCGGGAGCGTCGTCGGCAATCTGCTCGCGCAGCAGCCACTGCACCGCGCGGCGCATCGCCGGATGCGCGGAGTCGAAGCCCGCCAGGGCGAGCACGCGCACCGCCCACGCCGTGTCCCAGACCGGCGACATGCACGCCAGGAACCGCCAGCCTTGCGCGTCGTCGATCGAAAAGCGCTTCATTCCCTCGATGCCCTTGCGCATCGCCGGATGATCGAGACCGTAGCCCATAAGATCGAGCGCGATCAACGAGTAGACCCACGGCGGTTGAATGCCGCCCCAGCTCCCGTCGGCCTCCTGGCGCTCGACCACCCATTGCGCGATGCGCCGCTGCGCCTCGTCGCGATACGGCTGCTTTGGCAGCCGCTCGTAGAGTTTGAGCAGCTTCTCGGCGTAAAGAAGCCAGTGCCGGCGCCCCCTGACCCGCGTCATCTCGCCCTCGCTGCCCGGCGCGACGATCTCGCCCACGTCGACGCCGAGCTCGCGCACCGGCTTCTTCGTCAGCACGATCGTCAGCGGCGCTACCGTACCGCGTGCCCAGCACGCGAAGTCGTAGAGATTGAACGGAAGCCAGAGCGGAAAGAAGACGATTTCCGGAGGAACCGACGGGACGCCCGACCACGGATAGACGCCGAACAGCGCAAGCCAAATCTTGGTGAAAACGCGCGCGTTGACGACCCCGCCCTGCTGCAAAATCACGGCGAGCGCCTTACGCATCTCCTCGCGCGACGAGTCGACGCCAAGCACTTTGAGTGCGACGTACGCCTCGATCGTGGTACTGAGATCCGCAGGTCCGTCGTAGTAGAGCGCCCACGAGCCGTCACTGCGTTGATGGTGCAGGATATGCGCGATCGCTCCGGCGCGAAACTCGTCGAGCGGCAAACCCAAGAAGCGAAAGAGCAGCACGTGCTCGGCCGTCATGGTAACGTTCGTCTCGAGTTCGCCCGACCACCAGCCTTCGGTCGACTGCGCCTGCAAAAGCCATCCGATCGCGCGCTTGAGCGCGTGATCCAGGGCGGATTGCGAACGGGCCTGAGGCTCCCGCTCGGACGCTCGTCGCTCCACCTCCATGTGCAGCTCCTGCTGCGCCACGTTTTTGGACGAGCAAGCTTCGAAGCGGCCATCCACGGCCGGTCCAAAAACGTTGGAGCCCTCGCTCGGAGCCTCAGGCCCGTTCGCATCGCGCGTCTCAAGCAGATGCGATGCCGCGGCGTCACCGCTGCGGACCGCAGCCTCCATGGTGTCGGCCCAGCCGGTATCGGTCCACGAACCGGCGATCGCAACGCGCGGATGCGCGGTGCGCTGCTGCGTTCGTCGTGCGCCGAGC
>Ga0302325_10001506_pt1 | contig 59325 bp, 55 predicted proteins | sample Palsa_T0_2_FD_201948 | JGI IMG/M metagenome (GOLD analysis project Ga0302325, IMG submission 201948) | Peat permafrost microbial communities from Stordalen Mire near Abisko, Sweden - Palsa_T0_2 | ecosystem: Environmental > Terrestrial > Soil > Palsa > Peat permafrost | place: Sweden: Abisko... | reverse complement strand
TGGCGTAATCTTTGAGAACTGCTCGTCCGTAAGCCAGAAACGGTCCCGATCCATCGAAGCTTCCTTTCGGAAGCCTTGAATCACAAGCGTTTGTCCGCGCCAACTATTTTATGGGTCCGCACCCTAGCACGGCGGAGTGGGACGATCGCCCGCGCTTGATCCCAGTTCGGCCCGGTGCGCCAGCGGCGACGCAGCAGGCCACATTTCCAGCCTAGCTCGAAATTCCACTTAAGATTTGAAATAGAGAAGAAAGTAGAACCCGGCGAGGCGGCCGATCGATCAGTAGTCGCCTCCCGCGTTGGCCTATTTGACGATTATGCTTCCGTTTACCTTAACAATTATGCTTCCGTTTAGATCAATATTGTAAGTTAAGGACGCGGACGGTCACAGCGTAGCGTTATAGAAAAGGCCATGAAGCGGATCGCGAAAAAGCGGGCGGCAAACTCTGAGACGGCGGCGCTGGTGGACGTCGAGGCGGCGCCCGACTCAATCGTCAGCGCCCCAATCGGCGACGAACCGAAAGTCGCCGCGCTCGTTTTTACGCGCCCGAAGGCGCCGAAGCGGGCCGAGCTCGCCGAAGCCAAGGGGCGCGCGCGCCGCGCCGCCGAACTGGCGATGAAGCGCATCGCAAGCGGACCGGCGCTGGCGCCGGCGCCCGAAGAGAGCGACATGGGCCGGTTCCTCGCCTGGACGCAACAGGCCGAGCCCGACCAGCGCGCGAGAGCCGCAAGCGCGCTGGCGCGCGCCTATCTGCGCAGCCATTTGCCGGGCCCGTTGCGGCGCGGCGCGGAATCCGGCCGCATGGGCGCGCTCGACGACTTGCGGCGGGACGCGGAAGTCTGCCTGACGGCGATGGTCGAGGATCGTTCGCCGCTGGTGCGACGCGCCTTGGCCGAGGCGCTGGCCGGCGCGCGCGATGCCCCCCGGCATATCCTCACCCTGCTGGCGGCCGATCAGCCAGAGATCGCCGCCATCGTGCTGACGCGCTCGCCGGTGCTGAGCGACGCCGAACTCGTGGAATGCGCCATAATCGGCGGCGAGCCCCTGCAGGTGGCGCTGGCGCGCCGTCGCCGCGTGAACGCCGACATCGCCGCCGCGCTGGCCGAAACCGACCGGCGGGAGGTCGTGCTGGCGCTGGCCGAAAATCCCGGCGCGCATCTCAGTCCCGTCGTCGCGCACCATATCGCCGAGCGTTTCGGCGAGGACGGCGAGGTATGCAACGCCCTTTTGGCGCGGTCCGGATTGCCGGCGATCCTGCGCTACAGCCTTGTCGCGCGGGCTCTTCCGCCCTTCGCCGCGTTCGGCGCCGGCGAAAAGCGCATCGAGCAAACGACCGCCGATTGCTTGCAAGGTCACGCAATCCGGGTGGCCAATTCGTGCGATCCCGGTGAAATTCGCGATCTTATGCATCATTTGCGCGAGAACGGCGCCCTGACGGCGGCGCTTCTCGCGCGAGCGTTGGCCTCCGGCGCCACAGACTTCTTCACCGCGGCCGCCGTCGAGCTGACCGGCCTGCCGCCCGAACGCATCGCCGGCTTCGCGCGGGAACCCTTCGGATCCGGCTTTGCGGCGCTCTATCGCCGCATGGGGCTGCCCAAACCATTCCTCCGGCCGTTCCGCGTCGCCCTCGCGGCGCTCGAGTCACTTGGCGAGGGATATGCCGACCGAGTGTTGCGGCCGGTGGTCTCTCAGATGATCGCCTGCTGCGAGGCCGAGAGGTCGCCGGCCCTCTCCAGGCTGCTGGCGCTGCTGCGCCGTCTTGAGGCGGAAGCGGCGCTTGAAGAGACACGCGCCCTGGTCGGACGCGCGGCCCGGCGGCCTTCGGCGCTTGCCTGGAACGAAGGCGCCTTCGCCGCATCGATCGTCGCGATCGAACCCAGTCTTTCCAGCCTGCTTTCAAGGCTCGGACGCCTCGAAGCGGAATCGGTGCTCGACGGGCCGGTCGACGCCGCGGGCTCCTTCGAAGCGCAGCGCGAGGTCTTGGACGCTTCGATGGGCGCGATCCTCGCCGTTTTCCGCAAGGCGCCGATTTCCGAGTTTCTGGAACATGCCGAGCGGCCGATCTGGGTCGCGAGCCGGGCTTCCCGATCGGCCGCGGCGAGGGCCGGCGCGGCTCGGCGCTCCTATTGCCAGGCCGTCTGAGCGCGACGCCTCATCGCGATGACGATCCTGGAGGCCCGGCGTACGAGATTCTACCTTCAAATTATCCGATAGTCCATTGATTCATTTTGCATGAACAAAGGCGTGGCGCCGCAACTATCCGCATCGTCAAGGCCGCAAAACGGACCTGGCGCCCCTGCCCTCAGACCAATTAAGTCGACTTTGAAAAAGCGGCCGCGCGCTTGTTCAACGGACTTCTCCTTGCCCGTCCGGACGCCGCATGTCGGTGAATGAATGGATAAGGCTTCGCATAATATTCGTTCGAGAGTGAGTGGAGAAAATTAGCCACGAGAGCGAAACTTCGGCTCGGTTTGGCGATCTGGTTTGATTTTGTTCATACGGACCGTGACTTTATTGGCCTAATGGAACGAGCCAGACCGCCAATCTAGAGAGCCCTCCCCGCATGCCAATAAGAGAGCCACTCCTCGGATTCAGCTTTGGACGCGGGCACGCGCCGCTTGGCTATGAGGCCCCCCCGGCGCCGCCTAGCGATGGCGAATGGGACCGGCGCCTCCAGGTCGGCGTGGCGGCCAACGAGTTGGCGCGGGTGGCGACGCTCGGCGACGGCCTGCCGAAGATAGATTTCGATTACGCCAGCGTGCGGGCTGAAAACCTCGCCGAGATCAACAAACTCGTCTCGCGAATTAAAGCCTCTCGCAAGCGGCATCTGGAAGCTATATTCGAGATCGGCGCCGATCTGGTGAGGGCGAAGGAACTGCTTGGGCACGGCAACTTCCTGCCATGGCTGCAGGCCGAGTTCCGCTGGAGCGAGCGGACCGCCAATATCTATATGAAGATCGCGCAGCGGTTTCAGGGCAAATCCGCAATTCTTGCGGATTTGGATGTCGGCACCGCCTATGCGGTCGCCAGCGCGCCGCCCGAAATTCGCAACGAAATATTTGAGCGCGCCAAGACCGTCGGCAGCATCAGCCGGGAAGAGATCAAGGAGAAGATCGCCAAACGCCCGCCGCGCGCCGGGCGCATTACCGTCGCGCTCGCCACGAAGCTGCGATCCATGGCGCCGGAATATCAGAGCGTCGTCATATCATCCGAGCGTCCCGCCAAAGCCCTGAAAGTCGTCGACGCCTATCTCAATCTGATCATCCCGGACCGGCCGTCGCTACCCGAAGATTCCACCGAGACGCTGAAGGGCGACATCGCCGCGCTTCGCAAGGCCGCCGAAGCTTGGGCGCGCCAGCGCCGGGCGCTGGCGACGCCTGCCCCGGACCCGGCCGACCAACCGGCGCCGGCGGCGGCGCAGACGCCGCTGGATCGGATCGATCCGGCGCCGGAACAGCCGCATCTGGCGTCCATCGATCGTCGGGCCAGGATGATCTTGCAGGATTTGTTGCGCATTTCCTCGGAGGTCGCGGCCGAGCGATGGTCCAACGTCGCCGACGAACTGGCCGACCCGGCGCATGCCAGCCAGAACGAGCGATATTTGTCGGACATCCGGCAGACCGTTGATGAAATCAGCCAGGTTTTGGACCGGATCGCCGGCGGCGACAGATTTCAAAGGACGCTGGACCTGCGGGTAGCCTGAGGCGGCGGCCGCCCCGCCCGATCGGCGCCCGGCTTTGCGCCTTATCAAATCCTTAGCGGTTTCGATCTATTCGTCTTGTTCGCTCGGCATCGCCCGCGAGGACCTGTCCATGTCGATATTTTCATCCGCGGCGATGGGTGGTCATGCCCTCGGCCGGCGGCTGCGGACCGCGGCTTTCGCGCTTGCGGCCGGCGCGCTGGTCCCGCTCGGCGGGTGCCTCGACAGCGGCGACATCACGGGATCGATCGCCCCGGTCAATGAGGCCCTGCCGACCTCCAATGCGGAATGGCGCGTCTATGCCGATACCTGGGGCAAGCGCTATGACGCCAACCCCGGTGAAAAAACCGCCTCGATCAATTACGCCAAGGCGTTGCGCGCCCTGACGCAATATTCGCAGGCGGCCGCCGTCATGGAGGCGGCGGCGGTCAAAGCGCCGCAAGACATGGAAATATTGGCCGCCTATGGCAAGGCCTTGGCCGACGCCGGTCAGTTGCAGCAGGCGGCCGACGTGCTGACGCGCTCCTATACGGCCGAGCGGCCGAACTGGTCGACCATGTCCGTGCAGGGCTCGATCGCCGATCAGCTCGGCGACCACACGCAGGCCCAGCAATATTATCGCGACGCGCTGAAGATCGCGCCGGGCGAGCCGACTGTCTTAAGCAACCTCGGCCTCTCCTACGCGCTGACCAAACAATTGGATCAGGCCGAACAGGTTCTGCGCCAAGCGAGCGAAAGTCCGCGCGCCGATCAGCGGGTGCGCGACAATCTCGCGCTGGTTCTCTCGCTACAGGGCAAGTTCGCCGAAGCCGAGAAGGTCGAACAGCAGGACCGCTCGCCGCAGGCCGCCGCCGTCAATGTCGCGGCGATTCGCCAGATGATCGCCCAATCCAATTCCTGGCGCGATATCCAGGCGCTCGATTCCAAGAAGCGCCCCGCCAAGCCGGCGCCGGGCGCGCCAGGCGTTCCCCCGCCCGCCGGCAATGAGCCCGCCGGTTAAACGCGCCGCCGCGACGCGCCGAAATGACCCCTTCGCGTTGGCAATTCCGTAACCATGAGGCGCGGATGCTTCCGGTTAGGTAATGAGCGATTAACCAGCGCGACCGATAACCTTCTGGGTCTGCGGGCGCCGAGCGTCCAAAACCCCGCCACCGGAGCCAATGATTGTGCGCCTCGACGCCTTGCTATTCGAGACCCGGTTCGAAGGATGCCGTCAATACGACCGCATCGAGCTGAAGCTTCCCGGACGCTACATGCTTCGCGACCGCTGCGAATATCCCTGCTGGACGATCGACGTATCGGCGACCGGCCTTTCCCTGGAGGGCAGTCAAAAGGGAGAGATCGGCGACCCGGTCGTCGCCTATATCAACCAGCTCGGCCGGATCGAGGGCGTGCTCGTGCGCCAATTCCCCAACGGCTTCGCGATGAAAGTAACGGCCCCGACGAACAAGACGGAAAAGCTCGCCGCGCGGATCACCGAGGTTGCCGACAATCAGATGTTCCTCGGGTCCGGCGTCCGCCTCGATGGCATGGCCCCGGTCGGCGGCCTGACGACGCTGACGACGCCGGAAGGGGTCGAAAGCGTCGCCACGGTAATCGACATCACGAACCAGGGCGCGGCGATCAACGTGGAGACCGCGCCGCCGATCGGCTCACGAGTGGCCGTCGGCCGGATGTGGGCTCGCGTCGTTCGGCACTTTGCCGGCGGCATCGCCGTCACGTTCCAGGGACGCATGCGCGAACCCAAGCTCTGACGAGCTTAAGCTTCGGGCGATGAAAAGCGCGGCGTTGCGGGATCGCCGCCAAACCCTTCCCGCTCAGTCTCTGCCCGTCTCCCCCATGCTCAACACGCTGAGAAAGCTGATCGCCGCCGCCAGGCTGACGTAATAGCCGACCCAGGGCAGACCACCGCGCTCGAACAGAAGCTGGGCGAGATAGGGCGCGAGCGAAGCGCCGAGAATGCCGCCGAGGTTATAGGCGCTCGAGGCGCCGGTATAGGCGACCCGCGTTGGAAAGAGTTCGGGCAGCAGCGCGCCGAGCGGGGCGAAGGTGAGGCCCATGACGCCAAGGGCGAGACAGAGGAACAGTTGCATCTCCATCGCGTCGCCGCCCAACAGGCTCGGCAAGGCGAAGCCGGTCAGCGCGGCCAACAGGCTGGCGCCGAGCAAGACCGGGCGGCGGCCGATCCGGTCGGCAAGCGCCGCCGAGAGCGGCGTCGCCAGCGCCATGAACAGCACGGCGACGCACAACATGCCCAAGAAGTCGGTGCGCGGGATGTGCCGCGTATTGACGCCGTAGCCCAGCGCGAAAACCGTCGAGATGTAGAACAGGGCGTAGCAGACCACGATCGACAGCGAGCCCTGGATCAACGGGCGCCAGTGCCGGGTCAGCACTTCGAGCAGCGGAACCTTGACGCGTTCGTTGCGCGCCAGAGCGAGGCGGAATGCCGGGGTCTCGCTGATCGACACACGGACATAGAGCCCGATCGCCACCAGCACGGCGCTGACCAGGAACGGAATGCGCCAGGCCCAGGCGACGAACGGCGCTTCGCCAAGGCCGAGCAGCAGCGCCAGGAACAGGCCGTTGGCGAGGAGAAAGCCGAGCGGCGGCCCAAGCTGGGGAAACATGCCGAACCAAGCGCGCCGCCCGTTCGGCGCGTTCTCGGTGGCCAGCAGCGCCGCTCCGCCCCATTCGCCCCCGAGCCCGACGCCCTGGCCGAACCGCAGCAGGCACAACAGCCAGGGCGCCAAGGCCCCGGCCTCGGCATAGCCCGGCAGGATTCCGATCAGCGTCGTCGACAGGCCCATCACCAGCATCGAGGCGACGAGCGTCGACTTGCGCCCGATGCGGTCGCCGAAATGCCCGAACAGCACCGATCCGACCGGCCGCGCCACAAAGGCGATGCCGAAGGTCAGGAAAGCGTTGAGCGCCTGCGATCCGGGCGCCGATTGGGGAAAGAAAGTCTGGCCGATCACCAGCGCGGCGGCGGTGCCGTAGATATAGAAATCGTAGAATTCGATCGTCGTGCCGACGAGACTGGCCAGGACGATGCGGCCGACGCTCATCCTCTCCTGCGCCGCGCCGCTGGCGGCCGCGGCGACCGGCGTCCTCAGGGTTTCCGCCATTTCCAGTTTTTCCGAGCTTTTGGCGATTCCCTCGAATCGAACCGCGCGTCACAATAGCGCGATCGCGATGGGTTCGCGACGGGGCGATCGGCCCCAGCCGGGCCGGGTCGGAACCATTCGTCCGACATTCGCGTTGATCCTTCAACCAGAAGGAGAACAACATGCGCATTCAAACTTTAGCGGGTATCGCCATTCTTGCGGCGCTCGCCTTTCCCGTGTCGGCCATGGCCGATGAGACCGGCCTAGTGGGCGGCGCGGTCGCCGGAGCGGTCGTCGCCGGCCCGGTGGGCGCGGTGGTCGGCGGCGTCGTCGGAAACTCGATGACCAACAACCATTATCATCACCGCTATTACGCCCAGCGTCATCCCTACTATCGCGACTGACGCACGACCGCTGCGGGCGGCATCGGCGATCGCCGACCGCACGCTTTCACCGCGCCGCGTCGCCGCGGCGGTAATCGGCCGTCAGCTCGTCGAGCTTATGCTTGAGCGCCGGGTCGAGCCGGTATGTCGCCGCCGCCAGCGAATCGTCCAATTGTTCGGGGCGGCTGGCGCCCAGCAGCGGCGCCGTGATGGCGGGATTGGCGAGCGTCCAGGCGACCGCCAGCGTGGTCAGCGAGACCCCCGCTTCCGCCGCCAGACGCTGCAGGCTCTCGACGGTCGCAAAGGCGCGCTCGTTCCAGTAGCGGTCCTGATAGCGCTCGGCCGCCGTTCCCAAAGTGAAGCGCGTGCCCGGCGTCGGCGCGGAGCCGGGCCTGTGCTTGCCGGTCAACAAGCCGCCCGCCAGAGGATTGTAGGGGATCACGCCGACGCCCTCTTCCAGGGCCAGCGGCAGCAATTCGCGCTCGATTTCGCGGAACAGCAGGCTATAGCGTGGCTGAATCGAGACGATGTGCGCCCACCCCTTGAGATCGGACCGCCCCAAAGCCTTGGCGACGCGGTAGCCTAAGAAATTCGACACGCCGATATAGCGCGCCCGGCCGGACCTCACGATCGCGTCGAGCGCCTCCAGCGTTTCGTCGAGCGGCGTTTCGGCATCGTCGGAATGCAGCTGGTACAAATCCACGTAATCGGTCTGCAAGCGGTGGAGCGAGGCGTCGATGGCGTCCAGCAGATGCTTGCGCGAGGCGCCCTGATCCCACGGATTGGGCCCCATCTTGCCGACCGCCTTGGTGGCCACGATGAAGGATCCGCGCTGGCCCTTGAGCCAGCGCCCGACGATTTCTTCGGTGCGCCCGACCGTCGCCAGCCCGCCGCCGAGCGGATACACGTCGGCGACGTCAAGAAAATTGACGCCGGCCGAAGCCGCTTTGTCCAGGATCTGATGCGCGACGGATTCCTCGGTCTGCAGGCCGAAAGTCATCGTGCCGAGCGCAAGGCGAGAAACATTGAGGCCGGTGCGGCCAAGGCGGGTGGTGGGCATGCTCATCGTTTCAAGCCTCGCATGGAATTTTGGACGCCTATGGCCACGGCCGGAGCCGATCTTCTTGCCACGCGAAGGGCGCGGCGCGGCGGACGATCGACAAGCCGCCGTCGACCGACCGCGACAGACGGTCGCGCGACGAAGGGATCAATGCAGCCGCGGCTTTTTGAGATAGCTGTCGCGATCGGCGGATTTGACGCGCAGCCAGAGGCTGCGTTTGTCGCGCACCACCTCGATAGGGATCTCGACGCCGGCGGCGCCGCAGGCCCAGACCTTGCGGTAGAAATCGCTGAGGCCGTCGACGCCCGAGTCGCGAACGGCCGAAATGATGTCGCCGCGGCGCAGGCCGGCGATCGCCCCCGGCCCGGGCTCGGCCACATCGACCACGATGATCCTGCCTTCGGCCTCGGCCGAATAGACGCCGAGCCACGGCCGCGCCGGCTTGTTGACGCGGCCATAGGCGAGCAGATCGTCGAGGATCGGCGGCAAGAGGTCGATCGGCACGATCATGTTGATGTCCTGCTGCCGGCCTTCGCCGGTCACCTGCTGGACATGGAGCGAGCCGATGCCGAGCAGCTTGCCGTCGCGGCCGATGAGCCCCGCCCCACCCCAGAACGGATGGGCGGGCGCGGTGAAGATCGCCTCGTCCAGCAGATATTCCCAATAGCCCGCGAATTCCTGCTTGCCGACGATGCGGGCGCGCACGGATTGGCTGCGCCCGCCGCTCGCCACGACGACCGCGTCGCCGGGCTTGGCCTCGCTCGCGCGGCCGAGCTGCAGCGCCGGCAAGCCGAGCCGGTCCAGGGCCTGCACCAGACCAAAACCGGTTTCCTGGTCATAGGCGAGGGCATGGGCGGGAACGACGCGCCCATCCGCGCCGGTGAGCCAGACGCTCTCGGCCTCGGTGATGAGATAGCCGATGGTGAGCACGAGCCCGTTCTCGCCGATCACCACGCCGCTTCCCGCCCGCTCGGCGCCGAGGATGGAGGCGGTGAAGGCGTCCAGCGGAATCGCCGACCGCAACGCGACGATGGATTCGAGCGCGCGATCAAGATCGAAGGCTAGGTCTTCGGGCCTCGGCTGGCTCGACGGCGGCGCTTCCCAACGGGACTTCTCGACCATGCGCCATTCCTGTCGGCGGCAAGCTGTGATTCAGCGCGCATATTACCGCGTCGGCGCGAGGGCTGCAATTTCGGATATCGAATGCGAGGCGTTCGTTGCGTCGCCGCGATGAAAGCGGCCGCGTCGGCAAGGCGGCTGCGACTGTTGCGCCTAGGTATTTTCCGAACCTTCCACGAAAATCTCGTTCGCGCTATCTTAGGCCGTCGGAGGCGAGGGCGCGGAATTTCGCCATGTCCCGGCCTCTGTTCGAGATCGTCAGGAGAAGTCGTCAAGCGCAGACAAGCTTAGACAAATGTTGATCCCGGCGGCTCTCGTCCGGGTTTTTGGCAGGGAGGCCCTCGATGATTGTCCGCGAGATCGTTCGCACCTGCTCCAATGTCCATGTCGCGAACGCCGCGCTCGCCTCGATCGGCGGCGATTTTGCGGCGCAATTCACCGCCGAAGCGCAGCGGCGCAACATGTCGGTGGGAATGCTCGCCGCCGCGCTCGTCAAGGAATTCTCGATCAAGGCGGCCGACGAAGAGCACGAGCGCGTCGCCGCCGCGGCTCGCGGCGCCGACCAGCCGATCCTGTCGGGCTTGCGCCATATTCTCTCCCAGTCGTCGCCCTTCCGATAAAGCGCTTCGGGGTCGCGCGCACAGCTTTGCGAACGCGGGGATCGCTCAATCCGCCCTCAACAGCGCCATGCGGAATGTCGCGCGAAGCGTCGAGCCCTGGCGTCGGAAAGACCGATTGCCTTCCGTCAACGTCAGGCCTGCGTAGATTCCGACGCTGACGCCCGCGTCGGTTGTCGCCCAGATTGTAGAGGCGCCGAATCAGCGAATGCGATCGGACGAAAAGTAAAGCGGGAGTAAACTTCAACGACGAGGGCGCCCAACCATAGGAGGTCCTCATGTTGAACAAATTGTGTATCGCCATTGTCGGCGCTCTGACGGTCCTGCCGCAAACGGCGTTCGCCGCCGGCAACGCCCCCAGCCTTTGCATCGACATCTCCGTGCCGAAAGGCGCCATCATGGCGCATAACGGCAAATGGATCGAACTTACAGCTGAGCAATGGGAGTTCCTTCGCGGCATCTACGCGATGAACCCGGCGACGCCCGCCGGCCTGCCCTATGGCGACAAGGCCGTGCTTGCCGAGGTCGAAGGCAATGCCGGCGGGTTGATTTTCTTCATCGACGGCGACAAAGCCTGCACGCCGATGCCGGTCCCGCGTGAGCTCGTGGCGATGATGGAGGATGTCGCAACCGCGACGATCACCCATGAAACGGGCGGACTATAGCCAATTGCGGCCGGCTTTCCCCGGATAGCCAGCCGGTTTCTATGCCGAAACGCCCAGGTTCCGGCCCTCCCGCCGGACTTGGATGACCATCTGGAACGCCCCCGAAGCGCCCGCAAAAACGCGCGAGAGCCCGTAGGCCGCGCCTCGTCGCCGGCTGCGGTTCCCCGCTAACGATCCGCCGCCGATTCCCTCGACAGTCCCGCAAGGCTTCGTCGCTGTCGGCCTTTGCAGACGGCGGTGGTCTTGCCCGCGCCCTTATTGTAAGGGATCGCCAATGCAAAAGACGAGGCACAACCAGGGCGGCGCCGGTTCGGCGGCGCGCCGCGCGCCCCCTCCGGAGGGCCTGCGGACGGCGTTCCTGGCCTATCGGGACGGAAGCCTCGCCGAGGCCGAAAAGCTGTGCCGGGCGGTGGCGGCCTCCAGACCGGATTTGTTCGACGCCTGGCATTTGCTGGGCGTCATCCAATCGGGGTCCGGGAAAGCCGAGAAAGCGCTGACGAGCTTTGCCCGGGCTCTCGCGCTGCATCCGGACGCCGTCGAAGCGCTGACCAACCGCGGCGCCGCGCTGCATGACCTTGGCCGGTTCGCCGAGGCGCTGGCCGATTACGACGCGGCGCTCGCGCGCCGCCCCGACTTCGCCCATGCCCTGACCAATCGCGGCATGGCGCTTCATGCGCTGGGGCGCTTCGAGGAAGCGCTCACGAGCTATGACCGCGCGCTGGCCGCGCAGCGCGATTACGCCGAGGCGCATGCGCGGCGCGGCGCCGCCTTGCATGAGCTCGCCCGATACGAGGAAGCGCTCGCCAGTTTCGAGCGCGCCCTCGCCTTGCGCCCGGGCGACGCCGAGACGCTCTACAACCGCGGCAATTCGCTGGGCGAACTCCGGCGCTTTGCCGAGGCGCTGGCCAGCTATGACCACGCGCTCGCGCTACGGGCGGACTATCGCGAAGCGCTCGCCAATCGCGGCGCGGCGCTTTATGCGCTGAACCGGTTTCACGAGGCGCTGGCGAATTTCGACGGCGTGCTGGTGGGGCGCCCGGACGATCCCGAGGCGCTGTTCAACCGCGGCAACGCGCTGCACGAATTGAAGCGCCTCGAGGAAGCGCTGGCGAGTTTCGACCGCGCGCTGGCGCTGCGTCCGAGCCATGTCGAGGCGCTCTATAACCGCGGCAATACGCTTGTCGCGCTGAAGCGGTTCGAACCGGCGCTCGCGAGCTTCGAACGGGTGCTGGCGATGCGTCCCGATCACCCGCTGGCGTTCGACGCGGCCGCCAATTGCGCGATGCAATTGTGCGACTGGGACAGGCGCGAGCCGTTCGCCGCGCAAATGGCCGCCCGGATCGCCGAAGGCCAATCGATCGTCTCGCCCTTCACTTTGCTCGGATATAGCGGCGACCCCGAACTCCAGCTGCAATGCGCGAAAAACTATGTCGCCTATCGCATCCCCGCGCCGCCGCAACCGTTGTGGACCGGCGGCGCCTGGCGCGGCGAGAAACTGCGTATCGCCTATCTCTCGGCCGATTATCGCAAACATGCGATCGCCTATCTCGTCGCCGAACTGATCGAGCGTCATGACCGCTCGCGCTTCGAGATCATCGGAATATCGTTCGGCCCCGACGACGGCAGCGAAATTCGCGGGCGTCTGGCGGGGGCCTTCGATCAGTTCTACGACGTGCGCGCGCTGAGCGATCGCGAGGCGGCCGAGCTCCTGCACGCCCAACGGGTCGATATCGCCGTCGACCTGACGGGCTACACCCAGGACTCGCGCTTTGGCGCGCTCGCCCATCGCCCGGCGCCGATCCAGGTCAATTATCTCGGCTTTCCCGGCACGATGGGCGCCGACTTCATCGACTATATCCTGGCCGACGCGACGGTGATCCCGCCCGAGCATCGGCAATTCTTCACCGAGAAAGTCGTTCTCCTGCCCGATTGCTATCAGGCCAACGACACCGGGCGGAAGATTGGCCAGGAGACGCCCTCGCGCGCCGAGGCCGGGCTGCCGCCGACCGGTTTCGTGTTCTGCTGCTTCAACAATGTCTGGAAGATCACGCCCGAAGTCTTCGACGTCTGGATGCGGCTGCTCAAAAAAGTCGAGGGCAGCGTCCTGTGGCTGCTGGCGACCCATGCGGGGGCCGAAAGCAATCTTCGCAAGGCGGCGCAGGCGCCCGGGATCGATCCGGCGCGTCTCATCTTCGCCCGCCCCTTGCCGCTCGAGGAACATCTGGCGCGCCATCGCCTCGCCGACCTGTTCCTCGACACTCTGCCCTATAACGCCCACACGACGGCGAGCGACGCCCTATGGGCGGGGCTGCCGCTGGCGACACGTATCGGTTCGGCCTTCGCCGGCCGGGTGGCGGCGAGCCTGCTGCGCTCGCTGGACCTGTCGGATCTGGCGACGCGCGATCTTGCGCAATATGAAGCTTTGGCCTTGCGGCTGGCGCAGGAGCCGGCGGCGCTGAGCGAATTTCGCGACCGGCTGGCGCGCAATCGATCGACGGAGGCGCTGTTCGATATCGCCCGCTTCACCCGCCATATCGAGGCGGCTTATCTCGAAATGTGGGCGATCTGGCAAAGGGGAGAGGCGCCAAGAGGTTTTGCCGTCGCGCCAGGGGCCTGAGAAACCGACGGAGGGGGAGAGCAAGAAGCGGGCGGCACTCGGTGTCGGTTCACGGCTTTGCAACCCGCTCGCGGAAATATCGGATCGTCTCGCCGAGCCCGTCGCGCAACGATATCTTCGGCTCCCAGTCCAGGACCTTCTTCGCCAAGGCGATGTCGGGCTGGCGCTGTTTTGGATCGTCGGCGGGCAACGGTTCAAACAGCAGTTTCGAGGGGCCGCCGACCAGCGAAAGCACCGTTTCGGCCAATTCCAGCATCGAATATTCGCCCGGATTGCCCAGATTGATCGGACCGGCAAAGCCGCGCGGAGAGGCGTTCATCAGGCGCACGATCGCCTCGATGAGATCGTCGACATAGCAGAACGATCGGGTCTGGCGGCCATCGCCGTAGATGGTTATCGGATCGCCGCGCAACGCCTGGACGATGAAATTGCTAACGACGCGCCCGTCGTTGGGATGCATGCGCGGGCCATAGGTATTGAAGATGCGGGCGACCTTGATGTCGAGATCGTGCTGGCGGCGATAGTCGAAGAACAGCGTTTCGGCGCAGCGCTTGCCTTCGTCATAGCAGCTGCGCATGCCGATCGGATTGACGCGCCCCCAATAGCTCTCGGGCTGGGGATGAATCTCCGGATCGCCGTAAACTTCCGACGTCGAGGCTTGAAAAATCCGCGCGCCGACCCGCTTGGCGAGGCCCAGCATGTTGATCGCCCCATGCACGCTGGTCTTGGTCGTCGCCACGGGATCGTGCTGGTAATGCACCGGACTTGCCGGACAGGCGAGGTTGTAGATTTCGTCGACCTCGACATAGAGCGGGACCGTCACATCGTGGCGGATGAGTTCGAAGGCCGGATTGGCGTGGAGATGGGCGATGTTGCGCTTCGAACCGGTGAAGAAATTGTCCATGCACAGGACCTGCCGGCCGTCGGCGACCAGCCGCGTGCAGAGATGCGAGCCGAGGAACCCGGCCCCTCCCGTGACGAGAATTTCGTTGTTCGTGGTCTGCCGCATCGCGCTCTCGTCCCCGCCATCCGCCTGATTCGTCACCCTATTCGCCGCGGACGGACTGCGCCATGCGGACACTTATTGGGCGGGGCCGGTCAGAACCCGACCTTGTCGCCGCCCTTCAGCGACAGAATGGCGCGCGCTTCATCGGGGCTCGCCACGCCAAGGCCGAGCCCCTCGATGATCTGGCGCACGGCGCGCACCTGCTCGGCGTTGGACGCGGCGAGCTTGCCGGGGCCGGCCCATAGCGAATCCTCCAGCCCGACGCGCACATTGCCGCCCATCGCGGCCGCTTGAGCGGCGATCGGCAGCTGGTTGCGGCCGGCGCCCAGCACCGACCAGCGATATTGATCGCCAAACAGCCGGTCGGCGGTGCGCTTCATATGGAGGACGTCTTCGGGATGCGGCCCGATGCCGCCAAGAATGCCGAACACCGTCTGCACGAACAGCGGCGGCTTGACGAGGCCGCGCTCCAGAAAATGCGACAGATTGTAGAGATGGGAGGTGTCGTAGCATTCGAACTCGAAGCGCGCGCCCGAGCCGCTGAGCTTGTCGAGCACGAATTCGATATCCTTAAACGTATTGCGGAACACGAGATCGCGCGAATTCTCGAGCGCCTGCGGCTCCCATTCGTGTTTGAAATTCTTGAAGCGGCCCAGCATCGGAAACAGGCCGAAATTCATCGAGCCCATGTTGAGGGAAGCCACTTCCGGCTTGAACGTCTCGGCCGGCTTCACGCGCTCCTGCACGGTCATGAAAGGCGCGCCGCCGGTGGTCAGGTTGATGACGGCGTTGGTCGCCTGTTTGATGCGCGACAGGAAGCGACCGAACGCCTCGGGCGACTGGTCCGGCCGGCCGGTGACGGGATCGCGCGCGTGCAGATGGACGATCGCCGCGCCCGCCTCGGCCGCCCCGATCGCCGCGGCGGCGATTTCGTCGGGCGTCACCGGCAGATGGGGCGACATGGACGGGGTGTGGATCGCGCCCGTTATCGCGCAGGTGATGATGACTTTTGCGTTTGCCGCCATTTTATCGCGCTCGCCTAGGTTAAGCCGCAGGGAAAGTCAGCGTCCGATCTCGCTTTCGGCGCGCCGTTTATGCGCGGCCAAAGCCATCAGGCGCCGGTCGCGCCAGGCCTGGCGCTCCCCAAGCGCCGTCGCCGGCAAGGCGGCGCGCCGCTCGGCCTCGATTCTGTCGAGAACCGGCCCGGTCCAGTCGGCGCGCCATTGCACGGTCGGGAAAATGCCGGCGTAAATTGACTGGTAGCGCTCGGCGTAATCGCGCACGCCCGCCGGCGCATTGAGGTCGATCGTCTCGAACGGCCCCATGAAGGACCAGCGCAGGGCGAGCCCCTCGCGCAGGCCGATGTCGACATCCTCGGTCGAGGCATAGCCGGCGGCGACGAGGCGGAACGCTTCTTCCAGAAGCGCGCCTTGCAGCCGGTTCATGACGAAGCCGTCGATCTCGCGCTTCATCACGATCGGGGCGTGTCCGGCCGCGCGCAGGAAGGCGGCGACGCGCTCGACCACCGCCGGATCGGTCCAGGGCGCCGGGACGACCTCGGCGGCGGGGATCACATAGGGCGGGTTGATAGGATGGACGACGAGGCAACGGGCCCGCCCGGCGAGCGCCTCGGTGAATTTCGAGGGCAGGATCGCCGAGGTCGAGCTCGCCAGCACCGTCTCGGGCCCGGCTACGGCGTCGAGCCTGGCGAATATTTCGCGCTTGAGGGCGAGATCCTCGGGCGTATTTTCCTGGACATGTTCGGCCCCGTCGAGCGCCGCCTCGAGCGTCGGCGCGACCCGCATCCGGCCGCTTATTTCAGCCGGCGTCGCGCCGCCGAGAAGATCATATTGGGCAAGATCGGGCAGCAGCGCCTCGATGAAGCCGAGCGCGGCGGCGGGCGCCGGCGCGCTGGCGTCCCATAGCGCAATTTCGTGGCCCGCCCGCGCAAAGCTGATCGCCCAGGCGCGACCGATGAAGCCCGTTCCGATAATCGCGACCTTCGCCACGCGCGTTTCCTTCCGTGAGGGTTGTCTTTGGGGATCGAACCGCCCGCATCAGAACGGCGTCGGCTGCGGCAGCACGAAAATCTGGCCGGGATAGATCAGCCGGGGATCGCGGATTTGCGAAGCGTTGGCGGCGTAGATCTGCTTGTAGCGCACGCCGTTGCCGTAACGCTGGCTGCTGATGCGCCACAGGCTGTCGCCGCGCACGACCTTGGCCGTATCGACGTCGCGCACGATCGCATTGGCGCCGACCGGCGCCGCGTTTGCGGTAGCGGCCGGCGGCGGCGCGGCGGCGGGCGGCGCCTTGGACGGCGGCGCGTTTGCCGTGGCGTCCGCCGAAGGGGCGGCCGCGGCGACCGGAGGGGAAGCGACCTCGGGCCGCGGGACGACCGGCGGCGCCGGCGCGAGGGGCGCGGGCGGTGGAACCGGCGTCGGCGCCGAAGCGACAGGCGCAGGCGCGGGACCGGGCGTCGGCGCCGAAGCGACCGGCGGCGGCGCGACGGGCGCGGGTGAAGCAGAGGGGGACGTCGCAACGGGCGCCGGCGCCGGCGGCTTTGCGCTGAGATCGGCGACGCGTTCGGGATAGTTGAAGGGCACTTCCGCCCGGGCGGTCACCGCATCTTTCGTTCGGTCGATTTCGTCGGCGCGGATCGTATAGGCGCCGCCCTTCATGCCGTGCTCGACGGTGAGCGACCAGCGCCCGTCGAGCCCGCTCGTGACATTGGCGAGGAACGAGCCGTTGAGATAGAGGCGCAGGAAAGCGCCCGGCGGCGCGGCGCCGCTCGCCACGAGGCGCCCGGCGTCTTCGACCGCGACGCCGGTCACCGCGACGCGCGGCGTCGGCGCCGCAGCCGCCGGCGCGGGAGTTGCGGGCGCTGGCGCGGGCGTCTCGGTTTTCGCCACGACGACCGGCGCGAGCGGAGCTTTGACCGGCGGCGCCGTGGCCGGCGCAGGCGGCGGCGCGGGGGAAACAGGCGACGGCGCGCTCGCTTTCGCGCTCGGCTGCGCGGCGGCGACGGACTTGGGTGTGGGCGCCGCCTTGGCCGGCGGCTGCGGCACGTCGATCGGCACAGCGGAAGCCGATTGGACAGGCTTGCCGTCTTCGCCGCGAGCAGTGAGTCCAAGGCTGTGGCTGCCGGGCGCGAAGGCCGGGGGAACCAGCACGAATTGTCCCGCCTCGTCGGCGTTCGCTTCGGCGACGGTCTGGCCGCGATCGGTCATCGTCACTTTGGCCTTCGGGGCGGCATGGCCGGCGATCACCGCCTCGCCCGTCGGTTCGACGCGAACGATATCGAATTGGGGGGCCGGTGTTTCCTTTTCGGGGGCGGGTTCGGGCGGCTTTGGCGGCTTAGACGCAGGCGCTGGGGACGCAGCGGAATCGGCGCCGCGCATGGGACCTGCCGCGACAATGGCGGCCGGCGCGCTCGGACCGGCCGGGGCCACAGCCGCCGGCGGGGAAGCGTTGGAGGCGGCCGGCGGCGGACTCTGCGCTTGGAGCGGCGGGAGCGCCGGAGCGGCGGGGCGGCTATAACGCCAAATTGTCGCGCCCGCCCCGACGGCGGCCGCCATGCCAAGCGCCGCCGCCCAATATATCGCTCCCTTTTGCAGCATCGCCTGACCCTTGACGCGATTTCTTACATAAGTCGTTTCAAGGCGACTCTGCACCCGGACCGGGTCGGCCACAACCCTAAATTTGGTCAGTTCGGGCGGGCGCCCCGCCCTTTCACGCGCGCCAACCAAGCGTCGAGCGACCAGGCGCCGGCGCCATGTGCCGCCAGAACGAGAAAGCCGCCGGCGATGACGAGGTTCTTCTGGAATTGCACCGTCTGGTCGGCGCCCATATGGAAGAAAAGCGCCGTGAGGATCGCATATCCCGAGAGCGCGATCGCCGCCCATCGCGTCGCCAGCCCGGTCAGGATCATCAGGCCGCCGCCAAGCTCGGTCAGGATGACGAGCGGCAGCAGCGCGGAAGAGACGCCATGGTCCAGCATGTAGCCGGCGACATCGGAATAGCCGCCGATCTTGCCATAGCCCTCGACGATGAAAATATAGGCCATCAACAGGCGCGCGACAAAGACGACGGGGTCGGCGAGCGTTTGCATCAAGGAGCGGTTCGGCTCGGGATTTTTCATTTCGCCAATCGACATGTCCGGCCCTTCCTATGCGCCGTGTCGGCGCGCGCCGGCGCCGGGCGGCCATTTCCGCCGCCCGGCCCTCAAAACGCGCCGCGATCCTTCCCGACTACAGATTTTGCGCTTTGTCGATCGCCCGCGAGAGATCCATATATTCCTCGCAATCGGTCGACCCGCACAGTTTCTGGATCGTCTGCAGTTGGTCCTTGGCGAGATCCAGCTTGCCTTGGATCACATAGGCTTCGCCAAGATATTCGCGCACCTTGGAATAGCCGGGGTCGAGGGCGACCGCTTTAAGGTAATAGCCGACCCCCTCTTCGGTGCGCCCGAGCTTGCGCGTCGCATAGCCGCGATAGTTGAGGGCGTGGGGCGTATTGGGGTTCTCCAGCGTGTCCAGAATGTCCAGCGCCTCCTGATAGCGTTCGGCCTTGGCGAGCGCATAGGCGTATTCGGTCAGCTCCGGATCGGGCAGCACGCCGCTATGCTTGGCGACGCATTTGTTGCGTTTGGCGTCCCAGACCATGCCCTTGTCGCAGGTCGTCAAATCGGTGTTCTGCTGACCCGCCGGGGGACCCGAGCCTCCTCCTCCTCCTCCGCCGCCTCCTCCACCGCCCCCGCCGCCCGATCCCATGGCCATGGGAACGGCGACGAACAGGCCGCTAAGGACAAGAGCAAGATATGCGGCGGGCAAACGAATGCGTCTTTGTGATAGGTTTGGTGTCATGGCCAATGCCTCCTTGTCGACCAACGCAAGGACAAACACGCCGGGATCGCGAACTATTCATTCGACTTGGCGGATTTTTTCCGCAATCGGTCGGCGGTCGGGACAAGGCGCGCCGATGAATCCGCGAGGATAGGGCCTGATGAAGGCGATCGCTCGTCAAGAGGTGAAGCTCGGCCTCGCGCCCAATCTGGCGCGGCTGTGGCGCTACGGCCTCGTCTTGTCGGGCGCCCGCGACGTGGCGGACGATCTCGTTCAGGCGACCTGCCTGCGCGCCATCGAGCGGGCGAGCCAGTTCCAGTCCGGCACGCGGCTCGATCGCTGGCTGTTTTCGATTCTCCGCTCCATCTGGCTCAACGAGCTGCGCTCGCGGCGCGTGCGCGAGGGCGGCGGCTTCGTCGACGCCAGCGAGGCGCTCGTCGTCGATGGCGGGCGTGAGATCGAAACGAATATTTTCGCCGCCCAGGTGTTGAGGGAGGTAGGCGGGCTTCCCGAGGCGCAACGGGAAGCCGTGTTGCTCGTTTACGTCGAGGGCCTGAGCTATCGCGAGGCGGCCGAAGTTCTCGCCGCGCCGATCGGCACGGTGATGAGCCGGCTCGCCGCGGCGAGGTCGGCGCTTGCAAAATTGCGGGCGGCGCCCGGCCCTTGAGAGGCGCGCCGCGGATTGGGATTGGAGGGGGGAATTGAGATATCCAATGGCGATGGGATTCGTGCATGAACGGGGATGACTGGGATGACCAGCTCGTCGCCCATATCGATGGGGAGCTTGACGAAACCGCGCGCCGCGCCCTCGAGGCGCGATTGGCCGCCGATGCCGATCTGCGCGCCCGCCTTCATCGCTTGCAGGAAGGCGGCCGACCCTTCGCGCCGGCGTTCCGGGCGCTCCTCGACGAGGCGCCCGTGCAACGGCTCCAGGCGAATCTTGCCGCGCTTGTCGAGGCCGATGCCGGCCGGGATGCGCCTCTGCGCCATCGACCGGCGGCGCCGACCGTCCGCTTCGCCGCCGCGATCGGCGTCCTCCTGTTCTGCCTGGGATTGGCGATCGGCCGCTACGCGCCCATCTGGGGCGCCCCGTCCCCGCAGATGGCGCAGCCGGCAAGCGATCAGCATGAGGATTGGCGCCAGGCGGTGACCGAATATATGGCGCTCTACACGCGCGACACTTTCGCCACCGAGTCCGCCTCGCAGGAAAAAGAACTCGCCGCGCTCGGCGCCAAGCTCGGGCTCGCGCTGACGCCGGAACGGGTCGGGCTGGCCGACCTGCAATTCAAGGGCGCGATGATCCTGAACTTCCAGGGCGCCCCGCTCGGTCAGCTCGGCTATGTCGATCCTTCGAGCGGGCCGGTGCTGTTCTGCATTATCCGCGATTCCGAGCCGGACGCCGCGCTGAAGGCGGAAAAGCGCGGCGACTATTCCCTGGCGTCCTGGGCGCGGGCGGGCCGCGGCTACATGCTGATCGGCAAGCTGCCGGCCGATGAGACGGCCGAACTCGCCAACTCCCTCGAGAAGCGGTTTTGAGCGGACCGGGCTCGATACTCGCCTCGCGCATCGAATAATTCGGCCGCATGGGTTGTTCTCACAACAAAGGACCCCCAGCGGCCGCTTGCCCACCGGCGCATCCCAACCGAGAAAGTCGGAATCCTCATGTTGTCCTCGTCCTCGTCGCTCGCGCCGAAATTTCGCCGGCGCGCCAGCGCCCTCGCGCTGCTGATGGCCGTCGCCGCGCTCGCGCCGGGCCATGCGTCGCCGCGCTCCAACTGGGCGATCGATCCGTCGCGCACCCACATATCCTTCTCGATCGACGCGATCGGCTATCCCCGCACGCAGGGCGAATTTCGCCGCTTCGACGGCCGCCTCAGCGTCGATTTCGATCATCCCGCGCAGAGCCGCGTCAGTTTTCGCGTGCAATCGCAGTCGGTCGACGTCGGCTCAGCCTCGTTCAGCGACTATCTGCGCTCCGACGCGTTTCTCAATGCGAGCCATTTCAGCGAGATCGTGTTTTCCTCGACGGCGGTGGAGAAGATCGATGAGAACGACATCCGCGTCACCGGCGACCTCACCATGCTCGGCGTGACGCGGCCGCTGACCGTCGACGTCGAGGTGCGCCGCCCCGACGCGCGATCGCGCGCGCGGCTCGAATTCACCGCGCGCGCCAAGATCGATCGGCTTGAATTCGGCATGAATTCGGGCTTTCCGGTGATCTCCAAGGATGTCGATCTCGTCGTCGCCAGCGAGGCCGAGGAGCAATGAGGAGGGACAGCGCATCGGCGCTACGGGCGGCGAAAGCCGCGCCGCGACGCTGGAGCGCGGCGACGATCGCGCTGCACTGGCTGTCGGCCGCGCTCATCCTCGGGCTCATCGGTCTTGGCTGGTTCATGGTCCATGGCGACATCGACGCCGCGACGAAATTCGATCTCTACCAGCTGCACAAATCACTGGGGTTCCTCGGCCTCGCCTTGTTGCTGCTGCGCCTCGGCGCGCGCCTCGTTCAGGCCTCGCCGCCGGCGCCCCCGGCTATGCCGCCTTGGGAGCATCGTCTCGCCGGCCTCGCGCATGCCGGGTTCTACGGGCTGCTGCTCGCCGCGAGCCTGACAGGCTGGCTGCTGGTGTCGGCGGCGGTCATCGCCATTCCGACGCGGTTCTTCGATCTTTTCGTCATTCCCAATCTTCTGCCCAGCCTTACGCGGGCCGACGCGTCGCTTTCGGCCGCCATGGCCTTCTGGCATTATGTCATCGCGCGCCTCATCCTCGGGCTCCTGGTCCTGCATGTCGCGGCGGCGCTGAAGCACCATTTCGTCGACCGCAACGACGTCCTGACGCGCATGCTGCCCTGGCCGACGCGGCTCAGGGCGGCGCCATCAAATCGTCGTGAAGATCGCCTCGAGCGTAACAAAGTCGGACCGCCTTCGTATTAAACATCAGAACGTCTCTGTCGCCCGTTCGAGGGGCCGAGGGGAAGACCCATGCTGAGCCGAAGATCCCTGTTGATAAGCGGCGCCGGCGCGCTTGCCGGATATCTCGTCCTGTCGGCCCGCGGTCCGATGGCCCAAAGCGCCGAAATCAGCCATACCGACGAGGAATGGCGCAAATTGCTGACGCCCGAGCAATATTCGGTGCTTCGCGAAGACGGCACCGAGCGCCCGTTCACGAGCCCGCTGAACCACGAGAAGCGGCAGGGGCGTTTTTCCTGCGCCGGCTGCGATCTTGACGCCTTCTCCTCAACGACCAAATTCGACAGCGGCACGGGCTGGCCGAGCTTCTGGGCGCCGCTCGATGGCGCGATCGCCACCAAGCAGGACACGTCGTTCGGCATGGCGCGCACCGCCGTCAATTGCCGCCGCTGCGCCGGCCATCTCGGGCATGTGTTCGACGATGGCCCAAAGCCGACGGGACTGCGCTATTGCATGAACGGCGTGGCGCTGAAATTCACGGCAGGGCCGGCATAGCCCAAGTTTCGAAACGGCGCCGACCCCCAGCGAGCGGCGCGCGTTTCCCCTGAACAAAAGGAGTGGATCGATGAAAACCTGGCGATTTGAACCCAGCGCGACGGCCGCCGCGAAACTCACCCGATGGGGGCTGTTCGCCGCCATTGTTCTTGGCGTGGCGGCAAGCTTTCACCTCACCGCGCCGATCGCCGCCGAACAGCCGCGCGCCCTGCCCGCCCCGCTCGTCGACGAGCAGACGAGCGCGGCCTCGGAATTCGCGGTCTTCGCGGGAGGGTGCTTTTGGGGCGTGCAAGGCGTGTTCCAGCACGTCAAGGGCGTGACTAATGCAGTCTCGGGCTATTCGGGCGGCGAAAAAGGCACGGCCGAATATGAAACGGTCAGCACCGGCACGACCGGCCATGCCGAATCGGTGAAGGTCAGTTTCGATCCGCGGCAGGTCAGCTACGGCCGGCTGCTGCAAATCTATTTCTCGGTCGCCCATAATCCGACCGAACTCAACCGTCAGGGTCCCGACACCGGCACGCAATATCGTTCCGAGATTTTCGCCGCAAGCCCCGATCAGGCCAAGATCGCCAAGGGCTATATCGCGCAGCTCGACAAGGCGGGCGTGTTCGGCGCGCCGATCGTCACGCAGATCAGCGCGCTCAAGGGCTTCTATCCCGCCGAAGGCTATCACCAGGATTTTCTGACCCTCAACCCGACCTATCCCTATATCGCGATCAACGATCTGCCGAAGGTCGAGGCGCTCAAGCAGATGTTCCCCGATTCCTACCGGCCGGACCCGGTGCTGGTCAGCGCGATGGGAACGACCAATTGAGATCGGCGCGATTAGGAGTCGCGTAGCCCGGACGAATGATCTGCATTCGCCTAGACTTGTTGGCGGCTCGGCGGCGTGGCCCGCCCCGCCAACAGAAATAGGCGCCCTGTCGCCGAATTCACGGTGTGTCTACCGAGAGGGCGCAGTCCATCCTCGCGGCCCCCAATTCCTGGGTTAGGCGCGTCATACGAGAAACGTCGGTGTGCCGCTCGCTTTCCAGCTCCCTGTAGCCGATCCAGGATTTGTTAACTAATCTTCAACGCCGCGACCTGCATTCTCTCAGGCGTCAGAGGTCGGCGATGAATTGGAAGCTCGGCAGCGTTCTCGCCGCGGCGCTCTTGGTTTTTGGGTCGCCGGGGCGGGCGGACGACGCGGCGCCGGCAAGCCGCGGCGCGGCGCTGCTGGAATACCGGCCTCCCGCGCAGATTCCCTTCCCCGACGACAATCCCTATTCGGCCGCCAAAGCCGAACTCGGCCGCCGGCTGTTCTTCGATCCCGTCTTCTCGAATTCGCGCACGATGGCCTGCGCCACCTGCCATGATCCAAAATTGTCCTGGGGCGACGGGCGCGCGCATGCGCAGGGCGACGACGCGAATGACATGTCGCTGCGCTCGCCGACGCTGCTCGATGTCGCCTGGATGCCGCATCTGGGTTGGGACGGTAAGTTCCGCAATCTTGAATCGGTCGCCTTCGCGCCGATCACCGCGGCGGCGAACATGAACCTGAAAGAGGACGCGCTCCTCGCGCGCCTCGACGCGCTGCCGGACTATGTCGCCGCTTTCGCCGCCGCCTTTCCCGATCGCGCGATCTCCCGCCGCAACGTCGAACTGGCGCTGGCGACTTACGAGCGCACGATCGTCTCGGGCGAGGCGCCGTTCGACCGCTGGGTCCAGGGCGACGAGGCGGCGATCGACGAGGCCGCCAAACGCGGTTTCGATCTTTTCAACGGCAGGGCGCATTGTTCGGGCTGCCATAGCGGCTGGACGTTCAGCGACGGCTCCTTCCACGATATCGGAACGGCCGGGGGCGACGATATCGGACGCGGGCGGTTGTTTCCAACCTCGGTCAAGCTTCGCTACGCCTTCAAGACGCCGACCTTGCGGGACGCGGCGCGCCGGGCGCCCTATATGCACGACGGCTCCGTGCCGACCCTGCGGGCGGTGATCGATCTCTACGATCGCGGCGGCGTCGCGCGCCCGAGTCGCTCCGAATTGATTGGCCCGCTGAATCTGACGGAGGGCGAAAAATCCGACCTGCTGGCCTTCCTGCAAACGCTGAGCGGCGTTCAGCCGCCGGGCGCGCCATCGCTCCAGCCGCATTGAAGGCCGGGCGCGGCTTTCGCCGAAATCAGGGAACGATCGGCAACGCGCCGCCGAGGCAGACGCCCAGCAAAGCGAGCCCGGTCACCAGCAATCCGCCGCCCCAGCTCTCCAAGGCCGCGACATGCGAAGGCGCATAATCGGCCGCGCAAGCGGCGCCCACGCCGCCGATCAGGCTTAACAAGCTGAGAAACGCAAACATCAGTCACCCCGGCTCCGGACAGCGGCGATATCGATAGGGCACAAAAGTTATCAAACCCTCATCGGCGGCGCTTGTCTATCGCTTTCCCCAGCGTCGTTTTCCATTTCCCCAGCGTCGTTAAACGCGACTGTTAATATTAACCATTCCCTGTGAAGGTTAATGAATCTCCTACCAAACTCTTAACGAGAATGGTAATCTTCCCCTTAACATAAACCAAGTTGACCGGCCCAGAGGAGCAATTATGCTTGCCCCTATACGCAGCCTATTGCCTAAATTCCTGATTGTTTGCCTGGGCATGGGCGCAAGCCTCGTCGGCGCCGGGCCGGCCAGCGCGCATGTCAAATGGTTCTGCGCTTTCGACGTCGCCGGCCAGCCGCGCGGCCTCGAAAACGTGCTGTGCCCCGACTTCGAGCTTCTCGTCGGCCTGGCGCTGTTCGCCCTGGTCGCCGGCTGCGTCACCGAGGGAACGATGGTTGGCGCCGCTCTCCTGCGCGCGCTCAACCGGGTCACCGACCGGCTGGCCGACGATCCGGAATTTCTGTTGCGCGTCATCTGCGGCTTTTTCTTCGTCGCGCTATGGACCACCGGCGGCATTCTGCTGACGCCCGAACTCAAGACCGATTGGGCGTTCATCCCCTGGCTGCAACTGGCCATCGCGGCGGGAATGACGTCGCGGCGCACCCTGCCGCTGTCGGCTCTGGGCATCGTGTTCCTGTTCGGCGCGGCGGTGTGGAACTACGGCCTGTTCCATCTGATGGACTATCCGATCTTCCTGGGCGTCGCCGCCTATCTCGCCCTGAGCGGATTGCGCCGCGACTATTTCGGCATCCGCCCGCTCGACATTGTGCGCTGGGCGACCGCCATCACGCTGATGTGGGCCTCGATCGAGAAATGGGCCTATCCCGAATGGTCCTTCCCGCTGTTCCTCGCCCATCCCGCGCTGACCATGGGCTATGACGACGAATTCTTCATGCGGGCGGCCGGCGTGATCGAATTCACTTTGGCCTTCGCGCTGATCTGGACGCCGCTCGTGCGGCGCGTGGCGGCCATTATGCTCGCCGGCATGTTCGTCAGCGCGATCTTCGAGTTCGGCAAACTGGACGCGATCGGCCACGCCCCGATCATCGCGGTATTGCTCGCCGTGGTCGGCGACAAGGCGGCGGCCCCGACGACCGGCCGCATCCGGCGGCTGGCGCTTGCGCCGGCCTGTTTCGCCGCAGCCCTCGCCCTCTTCCTTGGGCTGTATTACGTGTTGCACGCGGCGCTGTTCGGGACGGCGATCGTCTGAAGATCGCCAGACGGCGGCTGGCTCAGTCGACGCGGACGACGAGCTTCATTTTGGGATGAATGCCGCAAAGGACGGTGAAACTTCCCGCCATGGAAAAGGCGATATCGACCTTGCTGCCGGGCTCCTGATCGCCTGAATCGAAGTTGAACTGGTCCGATTCTATATAGGCATGGTGCAGCAGGTCGCCGTCGTCGTTGACGATGGTCACGACATCGCCGCGATGGAGGCTAAGTTCGCCCGGCTGGAACGCCCTGCCCCGCTGCGAGACCTGAAAATGCCGGGCGCCCAATTCGGCCCAGGCGAGCCCCCCTAACAGACTCAAACTGAGGGCTGCGACGGCGATGAACGCTATCCCCCGGCGTCTCGGGCTGGCTGCGCGCTCTTGCATCGATCCCTTCCCCCTCGCCGGCGCCATGCGCATCCAACCCTCGCGCAAACGCCGCGTCGGGAGGCCTCGCCGCGGAGCGCCGCCGCCCCCGTTGAATCGCGCGAGAATTTAAATCGCCTTGCTTAAGAGCGCTTTAACGGACGGCGCCTATTTTTCGTTTCGGGCAGGGACAGATCATAAGCTTATGGCCGACATTTTGATCGCAGGCAGACATCCGCATGGCCCAGATTGGCGGCGGTGGACGATCGCACGCGGCGTTTCGCTGCTGAGCACGATCCGCGGCCGCATCCTTATCGCGTTTCTCGCCATGAGCGTCATCACGGCCGCGCTCGGCGGCTATGCGGCCCTCGGCATGAAGCACGCCGGCGTGCTCGTCGCCAAGACGTTCGACGAATCCTTGATGTCGATCAATTACGCCCGCGCGGCGGCGGCCGATTTTGCCGCCATGCAGGCGGCCTATATGCGCCGCTCGATTACCGCCGACGCGGCGGTTCGCGCAAAACTCGACCAGACCATCGACGGGCTTAGCCAGTCGCTCGGCGAGGATCTGCAGATCGCCGCCGAAAGATCGCATTCGGCCCGCGCCGCGCAGGCGGCGCAGAATGTGCAGCGCGCCGTCGACGCCTGGAGCGGCCAGCGCGGCGCATCGATCGAGACCATTGCGCCGGAGGCCTCGTGGGGCGCGCTCGACCGCTATGCCGAAACGGTCAACCAGCAGATCGATCTCCTGGTCAATTACACCGCCGGCGACGCTTTCGCCAACCGGCAGCATGCGCTGGCGAGCGTGGCGAACGATCTCAAGCTTAATCTTGTCGGCGCGACGCTCGCCATATTGCTTTCGGCTTTTGTCGCCTGGCTGCTGGCGCGGCGAATCATCGGACCGGTCGCCGCCGCCTCGGCGATCGCTGCGCGCATCGCGCTCGGCAAGCTCGACGGCGTCATTCCGCGCGGCGGCGCGGACGAGCTTGGCGCGCTGCTCGCCGCCATGGGGATCATGCGCAACAAGATAGCCACGATGATGGAGCGCGAGGTCGCCCAGCGCCGCTCGGCGCAGACCCGGCTCGCCGACGCGCTCGAGGGCTCGCGCGAAGGCGTGGTGGTCGTCGACGCCCAAGGCTCGATCGCGCTCGCCAATTCGCAGGCCGCCAATTTCCTCGGCGGCTCCTCGCATCTGCTGCGCCAGGGCGTCGCGGTCACCGATCTTGCCGCCGCCCTCGCCAACGCCGTCGAGGAGGACGGCGCGCTGTTGCGCCTCGACGGCCCGCTGCCGGCGACCGGCGAGGCGCGCCTGCGCGACGGGCGCTGGCTGAGGATCAGCCAGAGCGTCACGCAGGACGGCGGCTCGGTTGCCGTGTGGAGCGACATCAGCGAGCTTAAGGACCAGGAAGAGCGGCTCAAGGCGACCAATGTGCGGCTCGACGCGGCGCTCGGCAACATGTCGCAGGGCCTCTGCCTCTACGATTCGCAGAACCGGCTGAAAGTCGTCAACCGGCGCTTTTGCGAAATCTTCGAATTGCGGCCGGATCGCGTGAAGCCCGGCCTCACCTTCCGCGAAGTGCTCCAGCTCAGCATCGCCGGCGGCGCCCATGCCGGCAAGAGCGCCTCCGAACTGATCGCCGAACAGGCCGCCTTCGTCGGCCGGGCTTCCGGCGGCGCCTATCATCAGGAGCTCTCGAACGGTCGTGTCGTGGCGATCGTTCACCAGCCGATGGCCGGCGGCGGCTGGGTCGCGACCTATGAGGACATAACCGAGCGGCGCCAGTCGGAGGCGCGCATCGCCTTCATGGCGCGCCACGACGCGCTGACCGGTCTGCCCAACCGCATATTGTTCGGCGAGAAGATCGAGGAAGCCATCGCCAACGCCGGGCGCGAAGGCGGCTTTGCGGTGCTGTGTCTCGATCTCGACCGTTTCAAGCAGGTCAACGACACGCTCGGCCATCATGTCGGCGACGAATTGCTGCGCGCGGTGGCCCAACGCCTGCGCGATTGCATGCGCGAGGGCGATACGGTGGCGCGGCCCGGCGGCGACGAATTCGCCGTCGTGCAGCGCAAGGTCGAGCGCCCGGAGCAGGCCGCGCTGCTGGCCCATCGCATCATCGAAGTCCTCAGCGCTCCTTACGATGTGGTGGGGCATCGCATCACCATTGGCGCGAGCATCGGCATTTCGCTGGCGCCCGGCGACGGCGCGACCTGCGATAAATTGCTCAAAAGCGCCGACGTCGCCCTTTACCGCGCCAAGGCGGACGGCCGCGGCACCTGGCGATTTTTCGAGGCGGAAATGGACGCGCGCCTGCAAGCGCGCCGGCTGCTGGAGCTCGACCTGCGCGAGGCGCTGGAGAAGGACGAGTTCGAAGTCGTTTATCAGCCGATCTACGATCTCAAGCACGATCGGATCTGCGGTTTCGAGGCCCTGCTGCGATGGCGACATCCAACGCGCGGCCTCGTCATGCCGGCCGAATTCGTGACGCTCGCCGAAGAGATCGGGCTCATCATCCCGATCGGCGAATGGGTGCTGCGCCACGCCTGCGCGGAGGCCAGCGACTGGCCCGCCCATATCACGCTGGCGGTCAACGTCTCCGCCGCGCAGTTCAAAGGATCTTCGCTGGTCGAGACGGTGAAGGGCGCGCTCGACGCGGCCGGCCTCCCCCCGCGCCGGCTCGAGCTCGAAATCACTGAATCCGTGCTGCTCGCCGATAGCGTGGCGACGCTCGCCGTGCTGCACACTTTGCGCGATCTTGGCATCCGCATCGCGATGGACGATTTCGGCACGGGCTATTCCTCGCTGAGCTATTTGCGCGCCTTTCCGTTCGACAAGATCAAGATTGACCAATCTTTCATCCAGGATTTGACCAGCCATGGCGGCCCCGGCGCGATCGTGCGCGCCATCCGCACGCTCGCCGATTGCCTGGCCATGCGCACGACGGCCGAAGGGGTGGAGAATTTCGAACAGCTCAAATGGCTGCGCGACGAAGGCTGCCACGAAGCCCAGGGCTATTATTTCAGCCGCCCCGTCCCGGCCGCCGAAATTGCCGAGCTGATCGAGCGCGTGCGCGGGGTGGCGCTGGCGGCCTGAAGCGCCCGGGCGCGCGAGCGTCCCGCCCGACCCGGCTAAGCGGCTTTGGCCCGCGGCAGCCAGCCATTTCTGCGCATCTCTTCGATTGTCGCTGGAAAACCTTCGCGCACGCTGGAATAGCGAGGCGACCATTGCGTCGCCAGGCGAAGCTTGCCGTTCGACATTCGCTGCGATCGCGCGAGCAATTGGCCGACCGAACCGAACAGCCGCGCGGTCCAGGCGGGGGGAATGCGCGGCGCCTTCAATCCAAGCGCTTGAGCGAGGGCGCCGAAATATTCCGTTCGACGCAACGGCTCGTCGTCAGCGACATTATAGGCGCCGGCTGGCGCATCGAGGGCGGCGACGACCGCCGAAGCGGCGTCGTCATGCGAAACCGACGAGAGGAACGCGTCGGGGCGGCTCGGGATCGGCGCCCAGCCCACGCGGAGCGCGCGCGCAAAATCCGGGATCTGAAAGGAATCCGGCCCGTAAAAGGCCGCAAAGCGCAGCACGATCCCGACGCGGCCGGCTTGCGTGAACCGCCGCGCCGATTGTTCGGCGTCGGCCACCGTCCGGTTATAGCGGACCGGCGCAATCGGCACGGTCTCGTCGATCCACGCCTCGCCGCAATCGGGATAGACCGGCGCAAAGCTCTCCTGAATGAAAAGCCGCGCGCCGGCCCCGATCGCCGCCTCGACGAGACAGGCCGAAGCCTCGCGGCGGAGGCGATCGTTCTGAGCCCAGGCGGCGGGCTGTAAGGCGGCAAAGCTCGATTTTGGCATATGCGTCGCCAGGTTGATCACCGCGTCATGACCGGCGACGACCCGCTCGACGGCTTGCCTGTCGAACAGGTCGAGCGCGATGCGTCTTGCGCCCGGTTGCGCCGAGCGCGAAGCCGCCGTCACCTCGTGGCCGGCGGCCTGCAGCATGGGGATGGCGCGGGAGCCGATGACGCCGGTGGCGCCGGTGACGAGAATCTTCATGGGATTTGCTCCGTTGCGTTCGATCGCGTCATTCGGGCGACATGCCCGAGCTTGTCGGGATTGACCACGATATAGATCGCGGTGATGAGCCCGCCCGCCATCTGCAGCGCCGTGGTCTGCAAGCTGCCGTCGCTGAAGGCGGCGACGATGCCGGGCGAGCCGTTGACGCGGGCGAACCGCGTCTCGACCAGCAGCGGGAGGATGTTGCGCACCGCACCCACGACGGCCTGGACGATGGGATCGCGGCCCGCGATGATCCTCAGCGCGGCCTTCCTCTTGCCGCCGCCGTCGCTGTGCAGCACCGCGTCTTCGGCGAGCAGCCGACCGAGCGCCGTCGAGTCGCCCGAACGGGCGGCCGCGACAAACGCCTGCGTGATGGCGATGCCGCCGTCGGCCGGCATTTCGAAGCGGGGCCGGGCGGCGCGCACATTGGCCCGCGCGCGGGCCGCCAATTGCCGGCAGGCCGCCTCGTTGCGTTCGATGAGCTTGGCGACCTCGCCGTAATTGACATCGAATACGTCATGCAGCAGGAAGGCGGCGCGCTCCAAGGGCGAGAGCCGCTCCAAGGCCAGCATGAGGCCCACCGAGAGATCGTGGGCGTATTCGCTGGCGCTTTCGGCCGACAGTTCCGACTCCTGAAATACCGGCTCGGGCAGCCATGGGCCGATGTAGGTCTCGCGCCGCGCCCGCGCCGACTTCATCTCGTCGAGGCAAAGGCGCGTGACGATCTGGCTGAGGAAAGCGCGCGGATTGGCGATGTTGGCCCGGTCGGCGCGCCGCCACCGCAAGTAAGCCTCCTGCACGGCGTCCTCGGCCGCCGCGATCGAACCCAGCATGCGATAGCCGAGCCCGGTCAGACGGCCGCGGTGGCGCTCGAATTCGTCGGCGGTCGCCATTTCTGCGCTTGTCGGCATAATGCGGCTTCCTGTTGGATGCGGCGAGCATCGGGGGGAGCCCGCCGCAAAAGCGATTTTTCGACAATACGCCCGTTTGGAGAGAGGACGAGGCGGCGCCTGAAGCTGTGACATCGGGGGGAACATTTCCGCGGGAGCTCCGGCTTGCCGCCCCTTGGCCCTCAATCGCCGGACAGCGCCTCGGCGTCATCCGCCAACCGGCGCGCGAGATCTGGCGACAGCGTCTTGGCAAGCCTGGCGTGCGCGGCGCGCCAGACCGGTATGGCGGCCTCCAGGCGCCGGGCGCCGGTCTCGGTCAGCCACACCATGCGGCGGCGCAGGTCGGCCTCGACCATGGCGATTTCGATCAGTCCCGCGCGCTCCAGCCAGCGCAGGTTGCGCGACAGGGTCGATTGCTCCAGGCCGGTGCGCTGCGCCAGAGCGCCCAGCGTGTCGTCGCTCGCCGCGGCGATCTGCGCCATCAGGCCGAGTTGCGCTGCGCTCAAGCCGAGCCCGGCCATTCGCCGATCGAGGAATTGCGTGATGCGCCGCGCGGCGAGCCGGGCGTTCCAACCCGCGCAGGCCTCGACCAGCAGGCGGGCGTCGGTCCGCAGGGTTTTTCGCGATTGCCTTGGACCGCTCATCGATGCATGTATATACATAATTGGCGCGCGCTTGAAAGGGCGAAACGATGAATTCAGGGCCTCCTTTCAAATACGGTCTGCCGAGCCCGGCCGAGACCGCCGGCAAGACCGGTCGGCAAATCCTACAGGCGATCGTCGAGGGCGAGCTGCCGCAGCCGCCGATCGCTGAGACCCTGTCGTTCTGGCTCGTCGAAGTCGGCGAGGGCTTCGCCGCCTTCGCGGGCGAGCCAAGCGGGCGCGTGCTGAACCCGATGGGCGGCGTGCATGGTGGCTGGGCGCTCACCCTCATCGACAGCGCCTGCGGCTGCGCCGGGCAGACGCTGCTGCCGGCCGGCGTCGGCTATGCGAGCGTCGAGACCAAAGGCAATTTCAGCCGGCCGATCCTGGCCGACACCGGCCGCGTGCGCATCGAGGGGCGCGTCATCGCGCAGGGGCGCCAGATACTCTCGGCCGAAGCCAAGGTGCTGAACAAAGAGGGCAAAGTGCTGGCGCATGGAACGTCGACGCTCATCGTGCTGGCCGCGCGATGAAATCGCCGGCGATCAAGCGCGTCTACGAGCCGGCGGACGCCGAGGACGGCGCGCGCATCCTCGTCGACCGGCTGTGGCCGCGCGGAATCGCCAAGGCCCGCGTCGATCTGTGGCTGCGCGACATCGCGCCAAGCGACGCCTTGCGCAAGCGCTTCCACGCCAAGCCGGAGGATTGGGATGCGTTCTGCGCGGCCTATTTCGCCGAGCTCGAAGGCGCGGCGGCTCAGACGGCGGCTGCGGATTTGTTCGAACGCTTGGCGCAAGGCCCGGTCACTCTGCTCTATGCCGCCGGTGACGAGCAACACAACAATGCCGTCGCGTTGAGGACATGGCTGGAGCGGCGCCCTACCGCGCCAGCCGCTCGCGCCCGTAGAGCAGCAGCATCGCGATGATGACGACGCCATAGATGACCTGGCGCCCGGCCTCCTCCATCTGGATGACGGAGAGGATCGATTGCAGCAGCGTGATGAGGATGACGCCGGCGACGGTGCCGATATAGCTGCCGCGCCCCCCTAGGATCGAGGCGCCGCCCAGCACGACGGCGGCGATCGAGGGCAGGAGATAGGCGTCGCCCATCGCCTGAGCCGCCTTGCTGGCGTAGCCGGCCAGCAAGACGCCCCCGAAGGCCGACAGGCCGCCGGCGATCGCGAAGGTGAACAGCACGACGCGCTGGGTCTTGATGCCGGAGAGATAGGCGGCGCGCTCGCGATTGCCGATGCCGTAGATCGCGCGCCCGAAGGTCGTGCGCGTCAGCAGGAACACCGTCGCGCCGCCGACCAGAGCCCAGACGATCAGCGCATTGGGAATGCCGAAGAAAGTATGGCCGGTCGCGATGAAGCGCATCGCCGCGGAGGAGGAATCCTGCGGCGAGAAGCCTCCGGTATGCACCACCATCAGCCCTTGCGCGACCGCATTGACCGCCAGCGTCACGATCATCGAGGGAAGGCGCAGATAGGCGACGCCAAAGCCGTTGGCGAAGCCAAGGCCGATGCCGCAGGCGATGCCGAAGGGTATCGCGATGGCTTCGCCCGTCGTCCCCCAGCCGGTCGCCGCGGTCGACATCATGCCGCCGACCGCCACCACCCAGGGCACCGACAGATCGATCTGGCCGAGCAGGATCACCAGCATCATGCCGGTGGAGATCACGCCGAGGAACGAGGCGACCTTGAGCTGCTGCAGCAGATATTCGGGCGACAGGAAGCTCGAGGAATAGAGGCTGCCGAGGAACAGCAGCAGGATGATGCAGCCAAACGCGGTCGCCACCGCCGGATCGATCTTTCGCCAAAGGGCGCTTTCGCGCAAGGTCATCGCGAGGCGCCTCATTCGAAGAGATCGAGACGGTTGCGGATCTGGAACAACCGCACCGAGCCAAGGCAGACGGCGGCGAGCAGCACGACGCCCTGGAACAGCGGCTGCCACAGGGGATCGAGATCGAACACGAACAGCAGGTCGCCGATCGTGCGGAACATCAGCGCGCCGAATATCGCACCGATCGCGCTGCCCGACCCGCCGAACAGCGACACGCCGCCAAGCACCACAGCGGCGATCGAATAGAGGGTATAGGAGCCCCCGTTGGCCGCCGAGGCCTCTCCCGAAGCGGTGATGAAGGTGAGGAACAGGCCGCCGATCGAGGCGACCAGCCCGGACAGGACATAGGCGAAGAATTTGGCCTTCTGGACGGGGACGCCCGACATATAGGCGGCCACTTCCGACGAGCCGACCGCGTAAGTCGCCCGCCCGATCGCCGAGCGGCGAAAGGGAATCCAGATGACGAGCACGACGACGACCAGCGCGACGAGACTGGCGGGAATCACGCCGAAGACGCGGCCAGTCAAGGCGTCCGAGAGGCTTCCATCGACATCGCCGCCCGGAACCGGGCGCAGCGCCAAGGCGATGCCGAAATAGACGGCGCCGGTGGCGATCGTCGTGACGATCGGCTGCAGGCGGCCGTAGATGACGATCGCGCCGTTGATCGCGCCGCAGATCAACCCGGTCAGCAGAATGCCGGCGATCCCCAGGGCCACCATCCCGGGCGAGCCGATCACGATCCACGAGGCCAGGCAATTGGTGAGGACGAACACCATGCCGACGGAAAGATCGATGCCGGCGGTCAGCACGACGAAGGTCTGCGCCATCGCGACAAGAGCCAGCAGCACGCCCTTGTTGGCCGCCGTCTGCACGACATTGGCGGTGAAGCCGGCCGGGTGGTTGCTGGCGTAAATGGCGAACATGAGGAGGAAGAACACGAAGGCGAGCAGCGTCCCCCGGTGTTCGCCCAATCGGTATCGCCAGTCCTTCACGCTGAAATCGCCGACGCTATGTCGGCCCCCTCGCTCGTGGTTATGTTGAGCGCGCTGCTGATCAGCGCGCGCTCGGTGATCTCCTCGCCGATCAGCTCGCGCTTGACGGCGCCGTCGTAGAGAACGAGCACGCGGTCGCAGCAGCCGATCAGTTCGTCGTAATCGGTCGAATAAAACAGGATCGCCGCGCCGCTCGCGGCGAGCTTGCGCAAGAGCTGGTAGATTTCCGCCTTGGTGCCGACGTCGATGCCGCGGGTCGGATCGTTGAGCAGGATGATGCGCGGCGTGACCATCAGCCATTTGGCGATCACCACCTTCTGCTGATTGCCGCCCGACAGCGAGCCGACGGGAACGCTCGTTCCGTCGGTGCGGATGGCGAGCAATTCGATCATCCGATCGATCAGCTCGCGCTCCTTGCCTGAATCGATGACGCCTCGGTTGGAAATGCGGTCGAGCGCCGCGAAGGACAGGTTGACGCTAACCGACATCGGCAGCATCAGCCCCTCGGTCTTGCGGTCCTCGGGGATCAGCGCCATGCCGATCTTGCTCGCCTTGGCGGCGCTCGGGCTCGAGACCGAGGCGGGCGCGCCGTCGACCAAAATCTCGCCCGACACGCCGCGCAGCACGCCGAACAAGGCCAGCAACAGTTCGCGCTGCCCCTGCCCGTCGAGGCCGCCGAGCCCCACCACTTCGCCGGCGCGCACGCCAAGCGAAATGTCGCGCAGGCGGTCGGACCAGGTGAGATGGCGCACCTCCAGCATCGGCGGCCTGTCGCTTGGCGCCAGCGGCGGTTTGGGCGGAAAGACATGGCTGTATTCGCGCCCGATCATCAGTTCGACGACTTCATTGTCGCTCTTCTCGCCGGCCCGATAGGTCGCGACATTGCGCCCGTTGCGGAACACCGTGCATTGATCGGCAAGTTCGGCGATCTCGTGCATGCGGTGCGAGATATAGAGCAGCGCGAGGCCCTCCGCGCGCAGCCGCTTCAGCACGACGAACACTTTGGCGACATCGGCCGCGGTCAGCGCGGACGTCGCCTCGTCGAGAATCAGCACGCGCGGATTGCGCGCCAAAGCCTTGGCGATTTCGACCATCTGGCGGCGCGACAGCGGGAGATCCTTGACGGGCGCCATGGGATGAATGTCTTCGGCGCCGGCCCTGGCGAGCGCTTCCTCGGCGATGCGGCGCTGGGCGCGCCGGTCGATCAGCCCGAATCTCTTGGGCGGATTGCTGATCGAAATATTATCGGCGACCGACAGGTCGGGAACCAGCGAGAGTTCCTGGAAGATGCATACGATGCCGGCCTGGTTGGCCGCCGCGGGGGAGGCAAATTTGACCTCGCGCCCGTCCAGCAGCATGCGCCCCTCGTCGGGTTCGACGACGCCGGACATGATCTTGATGAGGGTGGATTTGCCGGCCCCGTTCTCGCCGAGAATGGCGTGAATCTTGCCGGCCTCGACGGTCAGATCGGCCTTTTCGAGCGCCTTGACGCCGCCATAGCGCTTGGAGGCGCCCTCCATGCGGAACAACGCGTTTGCGCCAGGCTCCATCCCGCCCCCCAAAAAACAAGCGCCGCGGGAGAGTCCCGCGGCGCCCGCCCCCCGATTTTCTTACTTGTTTTCTTTTGTCTGGCCCATGATTTCCTGGGCGGAGAAATTGATATGACAGGTCGGGAAGGAATTGCCGACAAAGAAATTGTCGGACTGTTTCGAATAATAGTTCTCCCCATCCTTGAAGTTCGGGTCCTCGACCTCGGCCAGCGGCAACTTGACCGATTGCGGCACCACTTGGCCTTCCAGCGCGGCGATCGCCGTATGGATCGCCACGGCGACCTGCGCCGGTCCGGTGCCGCCCGAAGCGCATTTCAGCCCGTCGGCCTGAAATTTCGCGCAGAACTTGCGAAAACCGTTTTCCGTCTCGCCGCCGAACGGCTCCATCGGATGCTTGGCGTCGATCATCGCCTGCACGACGCCGGTGTCGCCGCCCTGCGCGGTGAAGCCGTCGAAATGCTTCTGCACGGCGATCGCGTCGGCCGTCGCCTTCTGCGCGGTCGGATCGTCCCATTTGCCGACAACCTCGACGACGTCCCACTTCTTGCCGGATTTGTCGAGCGTCTCATGGATGCCGTCATGGCGGTCGCGGTCGACGGAGGTGCCGGCGACGCCGCGGACCTCAAGAATCTTGCCGCCGTTCGGCACGTTCTTGATCAGCCAGTCGGCCCAATAGACGCCAAGGCCCTTCTGGTCGACGTCGACGTTGATCGCATCTTCGGTGTCGAGAATATTGTCGAAGGCGACGAGGATGACGCCCGCGTCATTGGCCCGCTTGATCACCGGCTTGAAGGCAGCCGGGTTCTGGGCGTTGATGACGATGGCGTCGAAGCCCGAGTCGATGAAGTTGTTGACCGCCGCGATCTGCGCCGCGACGTCCTCGCCGGTGGAGACGACTTTGAATTCCTTGAGCTTGGCGGCGACGTCCGGCTGCGCCGCATAGGCCTTGGCCGTCTGGATCATCTGAATGCGCCAGGTGTTGGCGATGAAGCCGTTGGCGAGCGCGATGCGGAACGGACCCTTCTTGGCGGGATATTGGAAAAACTTGGTTTGCGGGGTCCAGGGCGCAAAACATCCAGGATCGGCGGACGGGCCCGCAACGATGGACGGCCCGGCGAACGACGGCGCCGAATTCAACGCGCAGGCGGCGGTCAACAGCGCCGCGACGGCCGCGGTGCGACATAACAAATGATTGCGATTCACGGTCTTCCTCCCTCTTGGCTTTGCTTCTTTTCCGTTGGATCAACGGCAGAAACTTCGACATCCCTTTTAGTTTGGGATGAAGCGGCATAGTGGTATACCGGTTCAAATTGCGACGCAAGAAGTATGATTACCGGGGGAGCGAGGCGCGCATGCAGACGGCGAGCAAGGCAAAATCGACCGTTGGCGAGAAGAACGGCGCTTCGGTCGCGATCGATCGCCGGCGCAGCGTTCCGCCCCAGGTCTATGAGCTGCTGCGCGAGAAGATTCTGACCCTTCAGTTGAAGCCGGGCGAATCGATCAACGAGCGGTGGCTGGCCGATTGGCTCGGCGTTTCGCGCACCCCCATACGCGAGGCGATCAACCGGCTCTCCGCCAACGGCCTCATCGCCATCGTTCCCAATGTCGGGACCTCCGTCTCGCTCATCAACGTGGCCCGGGTGAAGGAGTTCAACCTTATCCGCACGAGCCTCGAATCGCTGATCGTCCGCCACGCGGCGGAAAGGTTCGACGAGGATTCCGATCTCGTCCTGCGCGGCCTCATCAAGCGCCAGATCGCAACGCTGGCGGGGCCGGACCTCGTGGAGAACATCGTCGTCGACAGCCTTTTTCACCGCGCCATTGCTGGGATCAGCGGCCTTCCCGCGACCTGGGCGATCCTTCAGCACGCGATGGACGAAATCCTGCGCGTGCGCCATCTCTCGGTGCGCGTCCAGCAGGCCTTGAGAGACCCGATCGAGGCGCACCTGGCCATTCTCGAGGCGCTCAACGCCCGGGACCCCGAACGCTGCGAGCGCGCCATGCGGGCCCATCTCGACGCCTCCTACGCGCATATCGAGCGGGCGCTGGAATTGCATCCGCAATATCTGGAAAATCAAGTCTGAGCGTAGCGGCGGCGAAGCGCGCCGGCCTCACCAGGTGATTTTCACCCCGCCCTTGCCGGCATACATGTTGCCGCGGTCCGAGAATTGGCCATCGAGGCTGACAAACAGCGAGGCGTTGGGCGCGATGCCGAACTTCGAGCCGACGGAAATGCGCAAGGCGTCGCTCGCCGCATTCGCGCCGTCGACCGTGAAGGAGGCGCCCGGCAGCGAAATGAACGTGGCCGTGATGTCGCGGGTCGGCTCGAATTCATGCACCCAGGAGGCGCGCAGATAGGGCGACCAGACCACGCCGTTTGGCATGGCGATCTGCGTATCCAGTTGCGCGCCAAGGAAGCTCGGCAGCGAGGATACCGTCTTTGGCGCATAGGTGAGGCCGAGGATTCCCGGCGCGCCGCCCGCCGTCGTGCTCGTCTCGCCATAACCGGCTTCCCACAGTTCGGAAAACTGCAGCGCGGCGAAAGGCGTGATCGAATAGGCGCCCCAGGCCTGCTTGTAGCCGACCTCGAAGCGCCCGCTCAGCATGTTGGAGTTGAAACTGCCGGTCGCGTTCTCGGCCGGGCCGACGCCGAGAATGGTGCGGCTGGTGTGATTGTCGAAGGCGCTGAAAGCCAGCGATCCCGACGCATACCACGACGGACCCTGCCGAAACACGCCATAGGCGCCCAGATGCGCCCCGTCGGCCGTGCCGCTCGTCATGCGGTCGGGAACCGAGAAGGACGAGCCGCTGGCCCCGGCCGCGACGCCGAGCAGGAGATCGCGATCGACCTGATAGTCGAGGCCGAACGCCCCGGCGGCAGTGCGATGGGTCAGGCTCGCACTGCCGGGCTCGCTTTGCCCGCTCAGCGACCAGGTTCCGTCAAAACCCGTCGTCCAGGCGCGCCAGCGCGGCGCCCATTCGGGCGGCGGCTTGATCGCCATCGCGGTCAGCGCCGCCGCCTGCGCCTCGTCGGCGGCATAGTTCAATGGGCTCGATCCGATGACCGCGCCGGTCGTGTCGATCGCATCGCCGCTGCGCCAGAACGATCCCTGATCCATCATCATCGAAAGAAAGCTGTCGCCGGCGCCCAAGGCGGCTTCTTGCGCGCCGCTGGTTCCTTCGCCGGAGATCTGGTCGAGCGCCGTGACCGATGTCGCCGCCAGAATGTTCGAAAAGAAAACCGCCGCATTGCCGCTCAACCCCGTCGAATAGAACGGTTCGAGTGCATTGCCGACCGCCTGCTCGTTGCGCGTCTCGCCCGAAACGGCGCCGAAGGCGACGCGGCTCAGCGTGAGGTCGACGGTGGTCGGGTTATAGGTCGCCACCGCGTTGAAGAAGGGCGAGGAGGAAGCCACCGTGTTGAACGTCGTTACGATCGGATCGGTCGCTGTTACGACGCCGAGATAGGTCGTGGTCGGACCGTAGAGCCCCGGCTGCACGACCGCCTTCAGCGTGCCGCCGAGCGTGACGGCCAGCGTGTCGGCCCCGAAGGACAGGAAGTCGGCGGCCCCCGGCGCGTTCACCCGCAGCGCGAGGACGCCGGCGCCAAGCTGCGTGAACGTCCCGTCGATGATGTGATCGGCGCCGACCGGCGTGCCCGAATTGGTGATCTCGATGAGCCCGGAATTGGTGAAGGAATTGCCGGTCCCCAGAAGATTGAGGCGGCCGTCGAGCGTGCCGTTGTTGACGACGACATTTCCGATGGAGTCGACGCAACCGCAGGTGCCGATGCTGATGCCATTCGCCCCGACGACGATGGCGCCATTATTGGTGATCGTGTTCGCCTCGCCGGTGTTGATGCCGACGCCGCCGTCCCCCACGATGATCTTGCCGTTGTTGACGACGATATTGTTGCTGCCGAAGCCGCCGCCCGTCACATCGATGCCGGCGCTGTAATCTAACCCGCCGGAGCCGACGGTGATCGTTCCGTTGTTGACGATCGTGGTCGAGAAGCTGCCGACAATGCCGATGCTGCCGATTCCCGCGACGATCGCCCCATTGTTGGTCGCCGTGCCGTTCTGGCCGATGACGATGGCTTCGGCGGCGCTCCCCAGATTGTCCCCGACGGTGATCGTCCCATTGTTCGTGATTGCGTTGTTCGACCCCAGGGCCCCGATGCCGAGGCTCGTGCCGCCCCCGGTGATCGCGCCGCTGTTGAGGATGACGTTGTTGCCGCCGAACGCCTGGATGCCCGTGCCGCCGTCGCCCACCACGATCTTGCCGGAAGAAACGATCGTGTTGCCGCTCCCCGCGTCGATTCCGGCGCCGTCCTCCCCCGACGTGATCGTTCCCAAATTCGTGATGGAATTGTTGTCGCCGACGATGATGCCGGTGCCCAAAAAGCCCGAGGTGATCGATCCGGAATTCTTGATGACGTTGTTGTCGCCGACGGAAATGCCGAAGCCGTCGACGCCGCTCGTGATCGAACCGGAAGACGTGATGGAATTGTTGTCGTTCGACACGATGGCAAAGCCGCCATCGCCGGCGATAATCGCGCCGGCATTTACGATCGTCATGTTGCCGAACGCGGCGATTCCGGCATTCCCCTCGATGACGCCGCCGAGCTTGTTGACGACGCTGCCTGTCCCCGTGCTTATCGCGATGCCGTCGAGCGCCGCTATGGTTCCTGAATTGGTGACGTTGACGATATCGCCGGAAATGCCAAGGCCGCCCAGGCCGGTCGCAGAAATCGTCCCGAAATTGGCGATCGTGAGATTGGGCGTTTGCGATCCGGTGACGCCGAAACCGTCGCCGGTGATGGTTCCCGAGGCGTAATTGACGAGCGTCAGCGTGTTGGCGCTGAGCCCCGTTCCGCCGGAGCCCGCTTCCGGCGCGGAAATCACGCCATAATTGGTGACGACGGCGGCGTTCGCGTCGATGCCGAAGGCGTCCCCGGTGATCGTACCGGACGCATTGTTGGTGACGGTCACGGTGCTGGTGTTGTTCGCGTCGAAAAAGATTCCCTGTCCGCCGCCCCCCACAATGCCATTGATGAGCCCGGAATTGACCACGGTGCCGACGCCGACGCCCGAGATGGCGGAAGCGCCTTGAATCACCCCGCCGGCGTTGTTGACGACCGAAAGGCCGGTGTCGTTCGCATTGACGCCCGCCAGATCGACAATATTGTCGGGAATGTCGACGCGGCCGATGGTCCCCGAATTGTTGACGGTGAGGTTCGCGACGCCATTGACGCCCCAGACGTCGCCGACGCCGCCGCTGCCGAACGTCGTGATGACGCCGAGATTGTTGATCGTGTTGTTGTTGCCGACGTCGATGCCGATCGACGTGCCGGTGACCGAAGCGGCCGATTGAACGTTGAGCGTCAGGCCGTTCTGCAGGCCGGAGCCGTAGCCGGTGTTCGTCTCCGGGCCCTGATCGAAAGTCACGCCGGCGCAAGTCACCGTCACGTTCGATCCGGTGGCCGGCGTGCAGGCGCCTTGCGCGAGCGACGGCGCCAGAAACGCAAGGCCAAGAAAGCCCGTTGCCACCAACGCGCCAGCGGATCGCCTGCGCGCGCCGCCCGCGGCAAAGCTCCAACGATGGAACGCCACGCCCCCACCCCGCATGTCAGCGACGCCCAACGCAAAGGCGGCGTCCTCCGCCCATCGCTTCGCGTCGAGACTCGCCAATCATGTCGATTTGTGGACGCCATGGCCAGACAAATCCGCGCGCCCGCGACATCGCGCGCCGGACTGTCACCGGCTTGCAACAGTCACGCGGCAAATTTGTTATAGCGCGAAATTCCAGGGGATTTATCCCGCGAACTCGTTTATGCGAATGGCCGTTTGCGGAAAAAATGATCCTGCGGATTGTTGCGGTCGGCGCTAGGAGGGGTGGATGAAGATGATTCAACAGACCATCCGTGGCCTTGCCGCCCGCGCGTTCCCGCTTTGGGGAAACATGCCCATGGCCTATCCGTTTGCCGGTTGAGCGCCTTCTGATCAGACCCGTCCAAGTCTGAACTCGGCGAAGTCTGAACTCCGCCAAATCTGCACGGCGCCGTCCCGCGCCGCGAGTTTTTCCCTCAGCGTCTTCGCTTTTTCACGGGCTCGCCGCACGCGTCGCGGCCGTTCCGTCGATCGCCCTTCAATAGGCGAGCGTCGGCGCTGTCATTTCTGGAATCCTCCCGATGTTCCGCTTCTTCGAATCCCTCATCGATCCCTTCGCCGATCATGACGAGACCATGCCGCCGGCCAATCTGATCGGCTTCTACTGGCGCTATTGCCGGCAGGTCTGGGCGTATCTGGCCTGCCTGATGGCGATCGGCCTCGTCGTGTCCTTGATCGAGGTTTCGATCCTTCGCTTCATCGGCTCGCTCGTCGACCTGCTGCGCGCAACGAGCCCCGATCATGTGCTGCAAGACTATGGCGGGACATTCCTGGCGATGGGCCTGCTGATCCTCGTCGGCCGTCCGCTGGCGGCCGTCACGCATGATCTCTTGACCCAACAGGGCATCGCGCCGGGCCTCACCAATCTCGTGCGCTGGCAGACGCACCATTACGTGTCGCGCCAGTCGGTGAGCTTCTTCGCCAATGATTTTGCCGGCCGCGTCGCCTCCAAGATCATCCAGACCGGACCGGCGCTGCGCGAATCGGTCGTGCAGATCCTCGACACCCTGTGGTTCGTCGGCGTCTTCTCGGTCACCACGCTGGTGCTGCTCGCGCAGGCCGACTGGCGCCTCGCCTGTCCGCTCGCGCTATGGATGCTCGCCTATGTCGCCGCCCTCGTTCATTTCGTGCCGCAGGTGCGCGACAAGGCGATGGAGATGTCCGAAATGCGCTCGGTCGTGACGGGCCGCATTGTCGACAGCTACACCAATATCCAGACGGTGAAACTGTTCGCCCATCCCGAGCGCGAGGACGCCCATGCCCGCGAGGCGCTCGAGGCGCATACGGCCGTCGTCAAGAGCGAGACGCGGCTCATCACCTTGATGAACGTCTGCGTCTCGACGCTCAACGCGGCGCTCATCACCGCCACCGGCGCGCTCGCCGTATGGCTGTGGCTGCGCGGCGCGGTGACGCTCGGCGATATCGCGCTGGCTTCGGGCCTGGCGGTGCGCATCGCCACCATGTCGGGTTGGCTGATGTGGGTGTCGATCGGCATTTTCGAGAATGTCGGCACCGTGCAGGAGGGCATGGCGACGATCGCGCGCCCGCACCAGCTCGTCGATCGCCCCGCCGCGCCGGCGCTTGTCGCCGCGCGCGGCGCGATCCGCTTCGACAATGTGCGCTTCCACTATGGCAAGGCGGCGGGCGTCATCGAAAATCTGTCGCTGTCGATCGCGCCGGGCGAGAAGGTTGGACTGGTCGGACGCTCGGGCGCCGGCAAGTCGACGCTCGTCCATTTGCTGCTGCGTTTCCACGATGTCGAGAGCGGCCGCATCCTCATCGACGGGCAGGATATCGCCGGCGTCGCCCAGCACAGCCTACGCCAGCAGATCGGCGTGGTGACGCAGGACACTTCCCTGCTGCACCGCTCGGTCGCCGACAACATCCTCTACGGTCGCCCCGAGGCGCCGATGGAGAAGGTGATCGCGGCGGCGCGCCAGGCCCATGCCGACGAGTTCGTGCGCGGCCTCGTCGATCCCTACGGGCGCACCGGCTACGACGCGCAGGTTGGCGAGCGCGGCGTCAAACTGTCGGGCGGCCAGCGCCAGCGCATCGCGATCGCGCGCGTTCTGCTGAAGAACGCGCCGATCCTCGTGCTGGACGAGGCGACCTCGGCGCTGGATTCCGAGGTCGAGGCGGCGATCCAGGAGAGCCTCTATGCGCTGATGGAAGGCAAGACGGTGATCGCCATCGCCCATCGCCTCTCCACCATCGCCGCCATGGACCGCCTCATCGTGCTCGACCAGGGCGCGATCGTCGAAACCGGCGCGCACGGCGAACTGCTGGCGCGCGACGGGCTCTACGCGCAGCTATGGCGGCGCCAGTCCGGCGGGTTCCTCAAGCTCGACGCGGCGTGAGGCGGGGGGCGCGGGGCGTAAGGAGGGGCGCGTCGGCGAAACGCGCCCCTTCTCCCGCCTCGGGCGGGAGAAGGCGGCCTCGCATATCTGGCGCGCCGCCTCGCGATGCTCCGGCGCCCCCCGCGCCGTCCCCGCCCATCACACGCGAGTGGCCGACGACATCGACGGTGGGAATCGCTGCGAGGCGGCGGCCGTCGGTCATTCCTCTGGGACCCCGGCCTTGCGCATGCCTTCGAAAACCGGCTCGAGCCCGGCTCGATAGGTCGGATCGTCGCTCATCGCCGTCCAGGCGGCGCGGACGCGGGAGATCGAGAAGTCCGGATTGAGCGCGAGGCCGACTTTGACTGTGGAATGCGCCTCGTCCAGTCGACTAAGCTGCGCGAGGGCGGCGGCCAACTGGAAAAAAGCGAGCGGATAATTTCGATTGGCCTCGATCGCTCGGCGAAACCACGTGGCCGCTGGCTCCCAACCGCCCAGATGGTTCTTCGCCATGCCGACGTGAGACATCCAAACATAAGCCAACGTGTCGCGCGGGCTGAGGCGCAGCGCCTCGGCAATATGCGCCTCGGTTTCTTCGGCGCGGCCGATGAGTATCTTGCCGCGTCCGATTGTGGAATGGGCGCTGGCGAGATTTCGATCGACCTCCAACGCATGTTCACATTCGGCGATGCCCTGCGCGGCGCGCCTGGTGAACATTTCGACAGCTCCCAAATTCATATGGCCGGGCGCATGGTCCGGGACCAAGGACAAGGCTTTGGTCAACTTGGCTTCGGCCGCCGCGAAGGCCGCCGCAGGGTCGCTCACGAATATATTTACGCCCGCGACAAAGTCCGCGCCCGCCGATCCAACAAGCGCGTCGACATTGTCGGGATCGGCGGCGAGCGCGCGATCGTAAAAGCTGCTCGCTTGGGCGTTATTGTCAGGGGTGTGGCCCTTATTGAACCAAGCCAAGCCTTGAAAATAGAGGTCCATCGAGTCGGGGGTTGGGGCCTGTTCGGCGCGTCGCGCCTCGGCGACGACAAGCTGGGCGTTCAGCGCGCCTGCCAGGCGCGCGACGATTTCGTCCTGCATGTCGAAGAGGTCGGCCAGGGGCTTATCGAACCGCTCGGCCCAAAGATGGGCGCCCGTTTCGGCGTCGATGAGCTGGACATTGACGCGCATGCGGCTTCCGCCGCGCTGAACGCTGCCCTCGAGGACATAGCGGACGTTCAGCTCGCGCCCAATGGTCTTCGCGTCGACCGGCTTGCCTTTGAAGGTGAACGCCGTGTTGCGGGCGACGACGTAAGCGCCCCGAATGCGGGAAAGGTCGGTCGTCAGGCTCTCCGTGACGCCATCGACGAAAGGCTCCTGCTCCGGGTCGCGGCCGATATTGGCGAATGGCAGGACGACTATGGACAAGCGAGGCGGGGCGGATTTTTCGCGCCCCGGGGCCTGCGCGGACTTCGCCTCTGCGGCCTGGCCAACGTCGAGCGAATAGACCCGGATCGGTTCGGCGATGTTCTTGAGTCGCGTTGGGCCGAGATCGGCGACCGCAACATCGAGTCGCCCTTTGACCTGGCGATAGGCGTCCTCGGACAGACAGACGGCGCCCGGCTTGGCGATGCCTTCCAGCCGCGCGGCGATATTTACGCCCTCGCCCATCAGATCGCCGTCGGCCTCCTCGACCACGTCGCCCAAATGAACGCCGATGCGGAACTCGATACGGCGCTCGGGCGGCAGCCCAACATTGCGCTCGACCATGCCTTTCTGCATCTCGATCGCGCAGCGAACGGCGTCGACCACGCTGCGAAATTCGATGATGTTGCCGTCGCCCGTGCGTTTGACGATGCGCCCGCGATGCGCGTCGATGGCCGGATCAATCAGGTCGCCGCGCAGCCCCCGCAGGCGCGACAAAGTTCGGCCTTCGTCCGCGCCGGCGAGCCTGGAATAGCCGACGATATCGGCGACCAGAATCGCGGCAATTTTCCGGGTTTCGCTCATGACGCGCCCTCACGCGTCATGCAGGGTAGCACAAGAAAGGCCGGGGCCGCGCGTCTACCTGTCGAAAGCGATCGGACCGAGGGAAGCCAAACCCGAGCCGATGGCCGAGCTTCGCCTTCGGCTCGATTCCCGTCAAAAGGAACGTCGCGGCCCGAAGGGCCATCATTGACAAGCTTTCGAGGATGAAAAACGCTCCGCCAGGCGAAACAATGGATCAACCCCGACCCTTTCGACGAGAGGCGATCCCCCCATGCCCGCCGCCCCATCGCAGCCGCCCCGCCTCCTCCTCCGCCTCATCCACGATGGCGCGCCGCCAGGCGTCGCGCCTGATGAACCGCTCCATTTCGGCCTGCAGGATTCCAAAGGCGAAGTTCACCCCGGCGCAAGACAGCCGGACGGCGAGCTGCATTTCGATCTCGCCCTCGACATCAAGCGCAGCCCCGCCGCCGCCGCGCCGATCTTCACCGGCCCCTTCGCGCACGGGCCGCCGGCCGGCCGCTTTGTCTATCTGAGCTGGAAGCGCGAGGGAAAGTCCGATGCGCCCTGGGCCTGGCGGATAAAGATTCCGCTATCGGGAATCGGCTGGCCTGAAATCCGCGCGGCCGGCAAATCGGGCGGCCGCCTGGAAGCCAATGTCATCGGCCGGCGGCCTCACGCGAGCGACGCGATAAAGTGGCGGCCTTCATAAATTGGCTTATTATGCGCCAAAGCTTCGTTCAGGCGTCGCAAGAGCGCCCTAAGGGAGACCGCCATGCGCAAGCCCAATCCCCTGCCCGGCCTCATCTTCGTCGTCATTTTCCTCGTCGGCCTGGGCCTTGCCTATCTCGATTTTACCGTCTCCGGCCCGGCAGGGAGCGTGACGATCGCGATTCTGTTCCTGCTGGTGGCGATCATCGTCTCCAACGCGATTAAGATCGCCGATCAGTGGGAGAAGACGGTCGTGCTGCGGCTCGGCCGCTTCCGCTCCCTCGAAGGGCCGGGATTGTTCTTCATCATCCCGATCATCGAGACGACGCCCTATTGGATCGACACCCGCGTCATCACCTCTTCCTTCAAGGCCGAGAAGACGCTGACCAAGGATACGGTGCCGGTCGATGTCGACGCCGTGCTGTTCTGGCGCGTCGTCGATTCCAAGAAGGCGGCGCTCGACGTCGCCGATTACGGCACGGCGATCAACTGGGCCTCGCAGACGGCGCTGCGCGACGTGATCGGCAAGACGATGCTCGCCGACATGCTGGAGGGGCGCGAGCGCATCAGCGGCGAATTGCAGAAAATCATCGATACGCGCACCGAGCCCTGGGGCATCCAGGTCATTTCGGTGGAGGTGAAAGACGTGCTGATTCCGCTGGCGCTGCAGGACGCCATGTCGATGCAGGCGCAGGCCGAGCGCGAGCGGCAGGCGCGGGTGATCCTCGGCGATTCCGAGCGGCAGGTCGCCGAGAAATTCGGCGAGGCGGCCAAGACCTATCAGGACAATCCCGTCGCGCTGCACCTGCGCGCCATGAACATGCTTTACGAGGGCCTCAAGCAGAATTCGACGATCGTCGTCGTGCCGAGCTCGGCGCTGGAGACGATGCAGCTCGGCGCCGTGACGGGCCTGACGGCGCTGACGATGGGATTGGGCAAGGACGCGAAGCCGCCGGTGGTCGCGCCGGGGCCGTGAGGCTTCAGCCCGCGGCGACGATCGTGCGCGTGAACTCGCCGACGCTCCTGCCCTTCACCGCGTCCCAGTCCCAATCAATACCGATGCCCGGCTGCGACGGCGCGAGCGCCATGCCGTCCTCGATCGCGATGCCGCTCGCGGTCAGTTCGTCGAGCTGCGGGATATATTCGACATATTTCCCGTTGGGGACGGCGCAGGCCAGACTCACATGCAATTCCATCAGGAAATGCGGGCAGACGGGAATGTCGAAGGCCTCCGCGGCATGGGCGACCTTCAGCCAGGGCGTGATCCCGCCGATGCGCGCGACGTCGACCTGCACGATCGAACAGCCGCGCTTGGCCATATAGTCGCGAAAATGCCGGATCGAATAAATGGATTCGCCAACCGCGATCGGCGTCGCGGTGGAAGCCGACAGCCGGATATGGCCGTCAAGATCATCGGCCGGCAGCGGCTCCTCGATCCAGGCGAGATCGAGGTCGCCAAATTGCCCGGCGCGGCGGATCGCCTCGTCCAGCATAAAGCCCTGGTTGGCGTCGGTCATGATCTCGAAACCCGCGCCCACGGCGGCGCGCACGGCGGCCAGGCGATCATGGTCCTCCGATCCGTGCGGCCGGCCGATCTTGATCTTCGCCCCGGCAAAGCCCTTGGCCTTGGCGGCGAGCGCATCCTCGACGAGCGCCGCCTCGGGTAGATGCAGCCAGCCGCCCTCGGTCGTATAGAGCGGGCAGCGATCCCTGGCGCCGCCGGCCAGAACCCACAACGGGAGTTTGGCGCGCCTGGCGCGCAGGTCCCACAAGGCCGTGTCGATCGCCGCCAAGGCGAGGGCGGAAATGGCGCCGATGGTCGTCGCATGGATGGAATATTCGAGGTCGCGCCAGATCGCCTCGATGCGCTCGGCCTCCTTGCCGATGAGGCGCGGCGCCAAATGATCGGCGAGAAGGCGCATCACCGAAGAGCCGCCCGCCCCGATCGTGTAGCTGTAGCCCGTCCCCTCCGCGCCGTCGCTGTCGCGGATGGTGACGATCGGCGTCTCCTGCGAGACGAAACTCTGGATCGCGTCGGTGCGCTTGACCTTCGGCTGGAGATCGACCATCCGAAGTTCGATGCTTTCGATGCGCGCCATTCCACCCTCCGCCCGGCCGCCGATAGGCAAAGGCTTGATATCTCGCCGACTTGTCCACGATCCCTGGCGGGCAAGTCAAGCGAGCGGGCGCGATTCTTCGTTCTTCCGAGGGTGGCTCAATTCCGGGCGTCGCGGGCCGCGCCGACGAGACGCCGTCAAGTCTAGACGAATGCGAAGCATTCGTCCGGGCTTCGCGACTCCTACGCTTCGCTTCGGCGCCTTCGGCGTGACTGCGCCTCGTCGGCGCGGCTTTTTACCTACAAGTCCTTTTGGTGCGCGAGAGCGGCCTCTCGGCCGCTTCGCTCACCAAAAGGACATGTAAGCCAACGGCCATCGGCAAGCGGAGCCATCAAGGTTCGCGAAGCTTTTGCGAAGCGACCGCCGAAGGCGGCTTGACCTTTACGGCGAGCACGGCGATGGCAGCGCGATCCTCACCGCGAACGCGCCTCCTGTTTCAGGTCCCGCATTTGAATCCGCGCCCGCCATGCGATTAGGATGCGCGGCGCGCCCCGCCTATGGGCGAACGCCAGACAATGGGATGGAACGCAATGGACGGCGTGGAGATCATCGACACTCACCTGCACCTTATCTATCGCGACGTCCTGCGCTATCCCTGGATCAAGGACGTCCCCGCGCTGCAGCAGGATTTCTCCGCCGAGCGCTACCGGACCGAGGCGTTGCGCTGCGGCATCGGCGCGGCGATCCATATGGAAGTCGACGTCAATGAAAGCGATATCGAGGCCGAGACGAAACATGTGAAGACCCTCGCCGCCGAGCCGGGCGCGCTGCTGCGCGGCGCGATCAGCGCGTGCCGTCCCGAAAGCGCCGACTTTCCCGCCTTCCTCGAACGGGCGCTCGCCGATCCCTTCGTGAAGGGCTTTCGCCGGGTGCTGCATGTGATGCCCGACGGCTTAAGCGAGTCCGCAACCTTCCGCGCCAATATCGGGCGCCTGAAGGGCGGCGGCCGGCCGTTCGACTTCTGCGTCATGCCGCACCAGATCGACCGCGCGATCGCGCTCGCCGACCTCAATCCCGACGTTCAATTCGTGCTCGACCATTGCGGCGTGCCGGATATCAAGGACCGCGCCGAGCATCCCTGGCGCGAGCATATGGTCGAGATCGCCAAGCGGGCGAACGTCGTCGTCAAGATATCCGGCGTCGTCGCCTATGCCGATCCGGCCGGTTGGACGCTCGGCGACATCCGCCCCTATGTCGAACATTCGATCGCCTGTTTCGGCTGGGATCGCGTGGTCTGGGGCAGCGACTGGCCGGTCTGCACGCTGACCGCCTCGCTTTCGACCTGGATGGCGGCGACGCAGGCGATCGTTCAGGGGGCGAGCTTCGACGAGCGCCGCAAATTGTTCGCCGGCAACGCCCGGCGCGTGTGGCGGCTCTAGGCGCGGAGCAGAGCAAAACGGCGAAGCTCGGCCGGAGCCGCTCAAGCCGAGAGGCGGTTTTTCTCCTTGGCGAACGGGCTGAGACCCAGCCATTGTTGCATCGATTGGGCGATGCCCGGATCGCCGATCAGTTCGAGCTGTCGGGCGCCAATCTCCTTCTGCACGGTCGAAAGACCCATCCAGACGGCCGTCATGCTTCGCAGCGAACTGCGCACATAAAGGTCGATTTCGAAGCCGGGATCGATCGAGCACAAATCGACCTTGCCGCCGTCGATGACGAGCCACCAGGCGCGCTTGGCCGTCTCGGCCTCCGAGAACACGAAATAAATGGTGCATCGCCGGGACGGCAGCGGCGTCGGGTCGAGATTGCGCCGCATATCCCACATCAGCAAGGACGGATCGAGATTCTTGAGTGAGAGAGAGGATTCGACCCAGCGCTGCCCCCAGACGCCTAACGACATGACCACCGAGCGCAAGTCCTCGCCGGCTTCGGTCAGTTTATAGTCGGATATGCCGGGCTGAGCGGTCCGCACGGCGACGATCACCCCCGCCTCCTCGAGCTCTTTCAGCCTCTTTGAAAGGAGCGTCGGCGACATGCGCGGCACGCCGCGTCGCAGGTCGTTAAATCGGGTGGAGCCGCAAAGCAGTTCGCGGACGACGAGCGCGGTCCAACGCGAGCAGAAGATTTCGGCGCCCATCGAGACCGGGCAGAACTGGCCGTAGGTGCCCAAGTCCGGGCGTTGAGACATCTAATCCTCCCTCGTCCGGCAGCGCCAGGAAACAGGGATCGGCCCTGCAGGCAATACAGATACTGTAGCGAGTTGTAATTCCGGAGTCACCCCGAACCAGCCCAAACAAGGCGGCCGGCCGCCAGCCCGCTGGTCTCGATACACTTTCAGGACTGGCGGCGGGACGCTTTGCCGGGCCATGCTCGCTTTACGGCTTCCATTGTCCCGCATTTCGTCCATTCCAGCAAAAAGGGGAAATCGCCATGAACGCCACACCCGCTCTGAAGACCGCCGCCACGGGGCCGCGCGATGCGGTCGAGATCGCGCGCGAATTGGGTCCACAATTGGCCGAGCGAGCCGCGGCAACCGACGAGGACAAATATGTCGCGGACAATTTTGCGGGGCTGAAAACCTCGGGTCTCGTCGAAGCCGGCGTCCCGCGGGAGCTCGGAGGCGGCGGCGCCGACGTCGACGAACTGGCCGCCATGCTGCGAATTTTGGCCTATCATTGCGGCTCGACCGGGCTCGCCTTCTCGATGCACACGCATCAGGTCGCCGTTCCGGCCTGGCGCTGGACGCATCAGAAGGCGGCGCCCGTCGAACCGCTTTTGAAGCGGATCGCCAATGAGCGCATTCTGCTGCTCTCCAGCGGCGGGTCCGACTGGATCGGCGGCTCGGGGAAGGCGGAAAAGGTGGAGGGCGGCTACCGCATCACGGCGCGAAAAGTCTTCACCTCGGGCGCGCCGACCGGCGACCTTCTGATGACCGGCGCGGTGCTGGAGGCCGATGGCGAGCCGCCGATGGTGCTGCACTTCGGCGTGCCGATGAATTCGCCGCAGGTCAAGGTGCTCGACAACTGGCGCGCGCTGGGCATGCGCGGAACCGGCTCGCATGACGTTGAGATCGACGGTCATTTCGTGCCTGAGGCCGCGGTGGCGGTGCGGCGCAAGGCCGGCGAATGGCATCCGCTGTTTCACATCATCGCGACGATCGCCTTCCCGCTCGTCTATGCCGCCTATCTCGGCGTGGCCGAAAGCGCGCGCGACATCGCCATCGGCCTTGCCAAGCGCAAGACGCCCGGCCGCCATGCGATCGAGCTTGCCGGGCGCATGGAGACGGAACTGACCGCCGCCAGGCTGGCCCATGAATCGATGCTCGCCGCCGTGCGCCTCAACGCGCCGTCGGCCAGCACCATCAATGCCGTGATGATTGGACGGCAGCTGACGGCCCGCCACGCCATCGCCGCTGTCGAATATGCGATGGAATTGGCGGGAGGCGCCGGCTTCTATCGCGCGGCGGGCCTGGAGCGGCGGTTCCGCGATATCCAGGCCGCCCGCTATCACCCGCTGCAATCGGGGCCGCAGGCCGAATATGCCGGCGCGATGGCGCTCGGACTGCCGGTCGAGCGGATCTTCTAGAGAGCGGATCCGCCGTAACTTTCGGCGTCGGCGCCGCCCCTCATCCGACCTCGCTAACGCGAGGCCACCTTCTCCCGCTTCGCGAGAGAAGGGAAACGCGCCCCTTCTCTCGCGAAGCGGGAGAAGGTGGCCCGACGAAGTCGGGTCGGATGAGGGGCGGCGCGACGGAAGGGAAATGATCCCCCCTACTTCTCCAGATACGGCGCCAGGAACGCCAGGTCCGCCGCGCCGAGCCGGTCCCTGGCGGTCCAGGCCTGGTGCCAATAGGGATAGAGCAGCGGCGGCTGGCTCACTTTGTCCAATCGGCCGCGCTCTTCGCGCGTCAGCTTGAGCTCGGCGGCGGCGAGATTGTCCTTGAACTGCGCCTCCGTCCGCCCGCCGACGATCGCGCTGGTGACGCCGGGTCGCCCGAGCAGCCAGGCCAGCGCGACTTGCGCGCCCGATACGCCGCGCCCCTCGGCGATCGCCACCAACGCCTCGACGATATCCCACAGCTTGCCTTCGTCGCGGATCGGTGGCTCCTTCCAGCCGGCGAACTGGCGCGTCCCCTCGGGCGTCTTCTGGTTGCGCCGATGCTTGCCCGACAACAGGCCGCCGGCGAGCGGGCTCCAGACGAGGATGCCGAGCTTCTGGTCGATCGAGATCGGCACGAGCTCATATTCGGCTTCGCGCGCCTGCAATGTGTAGTGGATCTGCTGCGAGACGAAGGGAATGCGCCCGTCCCGCCGCGCCACCGCCATCGCCTTCATGACGTGCCAGCCGGAAAAATTGGAGCAGCCGACGTAGCGGACCTTACCGCCGCGCACCAGCGAATCCAGCGCCTCCATCGTCTCTTCGAGCGGCGTCAGGCCGTCCCATTGATGCACCTGATAAAGGTCGATCACATCGGTCTGCAGGCGCTTCAGGCTCGCCTCGCATTCGCGGATGAGATGCCAGCGCGACAGGCCGCGGTCGTTGGGGCCCTCGCCCATCGGAAAGCGCGCCTTGGTGGCGATCAGCACGCCGCCCTTGCGCTTGCCGCCCAGAGCCTCGCCGACGATCTCCTCCGAGGCGCCGCCCGAATAGACATTGGCGGTGTCGATCAGATTGACGCCGGCGTCGATCACGATGTCGATCATGCGCCGCGCATCGGCGAGGCCGACATTGCCGATCTTGGAAAAGCCGCCCGCGCCGCCGATCGTCATCGTGCCCATCGCGAGCGCGGATATTTTGAGGCCTGAATCGCCCAGCTGCCGATATTCCATGTTTCCCCCCTCGTCGGACGCCGCTTCGCCCGAGCTTTTCCTAGAGAATCAGCCGAGCCCGCAAACCTCCGCTAGGCCGGCTCCTGGACCTCGATCGAGCGTATCAGGGTCGCGCGGGCGGTGTTCATATGCGCCCGGCAATGCGCCATGGCCAAATCCCTGTCGCGGCTTTTCAACGCCGCAATATAATCGAGATGCTCGTCGATCGCCACGCCATGGCGCTCTTTTTCGCCGATCTTGCTCCACTGATAGTGATAGTGAAAGATCATCGATATCAGCGCATAGAAATTGACCATGAAGCGGTTGCGCGAGCAGTTGTTGATGAGGCGGTGGAACCGCTCGTCGAGCGGCGAGAAATCGACGTGCCGCAGCTCGATTTCCGCCTTCAGCAGAAGATGATCGACCTGAATGGCCTCCAGCGCGCGCCAGGCGATGTCGCCCTCGGGCAATTCGACGAATTTTTGCACCGAGCGCAGCTCGAACAATTCGCGCACTTCCGACAGCTCCAGGGCGAATTCCTTGGTGAAGCCCTTGACGATCCAGCTGCCGCTCGGGCGGCGCTCCAACAGGCCGAACTGGCTGAAGCCATTGAGATATTCGCGGATCGCCGAAGTCGAGACGCCGAACTGGCGGGCGAGCTCCAGGCTGTTGATCTGCTGGCCGGGCTTGCAGTCGCCATGCAGGATCCACTGCATGAAGCGCTTCTCGACGAGGTCGCTGACCGGCTCCGTCTCGATCTCGGGAAAATAATCGGCGGCGACCGGGCGCCGGCGCACGATTTTCTCGCGGCCCTCGAGGCGGATGAGGTCCTGCGCGCTTAAGGCGCCGAGCGCGGCGCGAACGGTCGTGCGGCTGACGTCGAGCTCGGCCGCCAGCCTCGGCTCGGAGCCCAGATGCGAGCCGATCGGGCGCGCCGACAGCAGGTCGAGGCACGAATTATAGGTTCGCTTGAAGATCGCGTTGGTTTTCATCGCCGATCCCGTGGGAAGGCCGTCCCCACGGGCTTAGCGGGGCTTCGTCTTTTTGTCGATAATAAGCTGTCCGCCAACCCGCCCGCCTGCGAGGGCGGAAGACGCGGAATTTGATTGACTTGCTGCAAGAGCCAATGATCAAACGTCATACAAAACACTTAGGGTAGAATCGGCAGGCGCGAGTTTGGAACGTAAAATGCTGAAGGCGGTTGGGCCGAAACTATCCATTCCGATCAGCCCGGCAGTTGTGGCGGGAAATCTTTTCTTTGCGACGAATGTTCCGGTCGATCTGGAGAGCGGCGCCTTCGTCGGCGGCTCAATAGAGACACAGACCCGCCAAGTTCTTTCCAATCTTGAAGCTCTTTTGAAAGATGCCGGAGGCAGTCTGGCCAATGTCGCGCAGATCACTTTCTACTTGATCGACCCCAAAGACGTCTCCGGAATGAACAAAGTATACGGTGATTTCTTTACCGTTGAGCCCTACCCCAGCCGGGCGACGCTGATCGTGCGCGAACTGATCGGTCCCGCGGGAATGCGTGTGGAGGCCACGGCGCAAGCCTACCTGAAGAATTCCTGATGCGCCCGGGCCGCCGGCCCATTCTCAGGCAGTCTCAGCGATGACCTCAGGCTTTCCGGCGGCGGCGCCCATGAGGGAATAGAGGCCGGCCGCGACGATCAGCGCCATGCCCACAATCGTAGTCCAGCGCGGAATTTCGGCAAAGAACAGAAAACCCCACAGCGGGGCCCAGATCATGCCGGTATATTCGAACACGGTCACGAGATTGGCTTCGGCGAGCCGATAGGCCTGGGTCAGCAGCGACATCGCGATGGCGGCGATCACGCCGCAGGCGCCCATCAACAGGAAATCCCTCGCCGTCGGCGTCACCCAGGGGCGCACCAGAAAGTCGAGCGAGGGGTGACCGAGCTTGGTCAGGCCAAGCGCCGCGCAGAAGCCGGCGATGAGGATGGCGCCGAGGAGGTAGGCGCCATTTTGATAGAACGCCATCACCGTCGCCGGCTCGGAGACGCCGAGCTTGCGCGCGAAGATCATCGCTAGGGCATAGGCGGCGGCGCTGAGAAGGCCGAGCAAGGCGGCAGGTTCGAACAGCGCGCCGCCCGGGCGGACGATGAACAAAACGCCGGCAAAACCGACCGCCACGGCGAGCCAGGATCTGAGGCTCACGCGTTCGCCAAGTAGCGGACCCGCCAGCAGGGTCACGAAGATCGGCGAAACGAAGAACAAGGCGATCGCTTCGGCAAGCGGCAGCGCCGGAAAGGCCATGTAATAAGCGGTATAGGACAACAGCAGGATGAGGCCGCGCGCCGACAGGCCCCAGAAATTCGCGCTGATCAGACCCCGCAGGCCCGATTCGGCGTGAACCATCGCCGCAAGGATCGGCAGGGACACGACGCTGCGGATCACGATCGCCTGCGTCAGCGCATAGTCGCCGCTGATCGATTTGATGATCGCGTCCTGCGTCGAAAAGACGAATATGCCAAGGGCGAGCGCGGCCATGCCGGCGATGTTGCGTGTCTGGGGGCGGGCGGTCATGGATTGCCTTGCAAGGACGGACGGCGATTCCAGACGGCTGCCGATGCCAGTGGTCGAAAGGGCTTATGGCCCCGGATCGCTGTTTGGTCCATGGGCCACGTGGCCGCGCCTGTGGTCGCGGTTTCTCGTCCGGCGCCTGTTTTCTTCGATCATTTTTTGCGCCTCAAAAACAGCTTGACTTAGCGCGCGATGTTTCCTTTTTATCCATAATAAACAAAATACAGCTTGCATGGGGAGGTCGAATGTCGAGCCGTGTCGAGCCAGACTGGCGCAACGCTGCTCAAGGCCTCCCGCCTCTTCCGGGTCGCGGTGGACCCAACCCATGGCCCCGGCAATGAGAGCGCTGCTGTGCAGAAATCCGGGCAAACTCGAGATCGTCGAACGGCCCAAGCCCGCGCTGAAGCCCGGTGAAGCCAGGGTGCGATTGCGCCGCGCCGGCGTGTGCGGGACGGATTTGCATATTTTCGAGGGCACCCAGCCCTATTTCGAATATCCCCGCGTCATCGGTCATGAACTTTCCGGCGAGATCGACGAGGCCGGCGCCGGCAGCTCCTTGACGCCGGGCCAGCCCGTCGCGGTGCTGCCCTATCTGTCCTGCGGCGCCTGCGTCGCCTGCCGCCAGGCCAAGACCAATTGCTGCCAGCGCCTCGACGTGCTCGGCGTGCATATCGACGGCGGCATGGCCGATTATGTCGCCGTGCCCGAATCCAACATCGTGCCGGCCGACGGCGTCACGCTGGATGAGGCGGCGATGGTCGAGTTTCTGGCGATCGGCGCCCATGCGGTTCGCCGCGGCGCCGTGCAACGGGACAATCGCGTTCTTGTCGTCGGGGCGGGGCCGATCGGCATCGCCTGCATGATCTTCGCCAAATTGCGGGGGGCGTCCGTCACCGCGCTCGACACGCGCGAGGATCGCCTCGACTTCTGCGCCGCGCAAATCGGCGTCGATCATTTCGCGCGGGCCGACGCCAACGCCAAATCCGAGCTTTCGCGCCGCACGGCGGGCGACTTCTACGATTGCGTTTTCGACGCCACCGGCAACGCTCAGGCGATGAACGCGGGCTTCGACTATGTCGCGCATGGCGGCGCCTATGTTCTCGTCAGCATCGTGCGTGAGACGATCTCCTTTTCGGACCCCGAATTTCATAAGCGCGAGACGAGCCTGCTGAGCAGCCGCAATGCGACGCGGCAGGATTTCGATGAAGTGCTTGCGGCTTTGCGCACCGGGCTTGTTCCGACCGGCGCCCTCAACACCCATCGCGCCCCCTTGAGCGAGGCGCCCGATCTCTTTCCCGTCTGGATGAGGCCGCGCAGCGGCGTGATCAAAGCGATCCTCGAGATATAGGCCAAGCGATGTCCTTCCCCATTCTCCAGTTCGGGACGAGCCGCTTTCTCCAGGCGCATTTTGACCTGTTCGTCGCGCAGGATTCCGCCAGGGGCGAGGGGCCAAGAAAGATCGCGGTCGTCCAGACGACGTCCTCGCCCGACAGCGCCCGGCGGCTGGCGTTTTTCAACGAAGGGCGCCCCTATCGCGTGCATGTCCAGGGGCTGGCGGACGGAGGAATCGTCGACGAATGGATCGAGGTCGACAGTATCGGGCGCGGCCTCGACGCCAATCTGCAATGGGGCGAGGTCGAAAATCTATTCGTCCGGGAAGCGCGCTGGATCGTCTCCAACACCGGCGATCGCGGCTATGAGCTCGACGCGGAAGATCGCGCCGACGGAGCCGTTCCGAAATCCTTCCCCGCCAAGCTGACCAAACTGCTGCTGGCGCGCCATCGCGCCGGCGCCGCGCCGCTCACCTTGCTGCCCTGCGAACTCATCGTCGGCAACGGCGACAAGCTCAAGGCCGTCGTTCTCAGCCTCGCGCGAGCCTGGGACCTCCAGGAGGCGTTTTGCCGTTGGGCGGGGGAAGATTGCGTCTGGGTCAATTCCCTCGTCGACCGCATCGTCTCCGAACCGCTTGAGCCGGCCGGCGCGGTCGCCGAGCCCTATGCCTTATGGGCCGTCGAGCGCCAGCCGCGGCTCGCAATGCCATGCGTTCATCCCGACATCGTCCTCACCGACGATCTTGCCCGCTACGAGCGGCTGAAACTGTTCATCCTCAACCTCGGCCATACCTATCTTGCCCAAGGCTGGGCGGCGCGCGGCGCCGACAAATCGGCGACGGTGCGCCAGTGGCTCGCGCGGCCCGGGGTCACGGAGGAGCTCAACGATCTCTATGACCGCGAGGTGCTTCCGGTCTTCGCCGAGATCGGGCTCGGGCCGGAATCGCAAGCCTATCGAAGCGCCGTCCTCGAGCGATTCAGGAACCCGTTCCTCAACCATTATCTGGCCGACATTTTCACCAATCATCAGCCCAAGAAACAACGCCGTTTCGGCGGCCTCATCGAACTGAAGCTTTCGCGTGGCATAGACCTGCCGCAACCCCGATTGGAGGCGGCCTTGGCCGCCGCCGGATGACGGAAAAGTCGTCCCAAGAAGCCTATTCCGGCCAACCGGAAATCGAACTTTCAAACCCAGAGCAAATCCGCTCATCCCTCAAGGAGGAAATATGAAAAAGCTTCTCATCGCCGCCGCCGCGGTCTCGATCGCGGCGCTCAGCGCGCCGGCCTACGCCGCCGACGCGCCGACCATTCCGATCATCGTCAAGGACACCACTTCGTTCTATTGGCAGATCG
>Ga0302325_10001505_pt1 | contig 59350 bp, 57 predicted proteins | sample Palsa_T0_2_FD_201948 | JGI IMG/M metagenome (GOLD analysis project Ga0302325, IMG submission 201948) | Peat permafrost microbial communities from Stordalen Mire near Abisko, Sweden - Palsa_T0_2 | ecosystem: Environmental > Terrestrial > Soil > Palsa > Peat permafrost | place: Sweden: Abisko... | reverse complement strand
CAACTACGGCACGAACATCGACGACAACGAGGCCACGCGCCCCTGGATCGAAGGGCTGATCGTGCGGGAGTTTTCGCGAGTCAGCTCGAACTGGCGTTCGCAGCAGGTCGCGGAAGAATATCTGGAGCAATTCAAAGTGCCCGTGCTCTCGGATATCGACACGCGGGCACTGGTGCGGCATCTGCGCCAACACGGCGTAATGCGGGGAGTGGTTTCGACCATCGAGGCCGACGCCGAAAAGTTGATCGCCAAGGCCCGTTCAATTCCGAAGATGGATGGTCTCGACCTGGCCAAAGAAGTGAGCACGAAGCGGTCCTACGTGTGGGAAGTTGGTGAACGCTCGCACGAACCCACGGCCGTGGTTGGCGTAAAAGACGAACCGGCGCGCTTCCATGTGGTGGCCTATGATTTCGGCATCAAGCAGAATATTCTGCGCAAGCTGCGGGGCGAAGGCTGCCGCGTCACAGTGATCCCCGCCCAGACCGCGCCCGAAGATGTGCTGGCTCTGAAACCGGATGGCGTTTTCTTGTCGAATGGCCCGGGCGATCCCGAGCCGTGCACGTACGCGGTGGATTCGATTCGAAGGCTCATGGGGCGGATGCCGATTTTTGGAATCTGCCTGGGACATCAGCTGACTGGCATTGCTCTAGGCGGGAAGACTTTTAAGCTGAAGTTCGGCCACCACGGCGGGAATCATCCGGTGAAGCAGTTGAAGACCGGAAAGATCGAAATCACGGCGCACAACCACAACTTTGCCGTCGATCCGGATTCGCTGGCGCAGAGTGAAATCGAGTTCACGCACATGAATTTGAACGACTCGACTCTGGAAGGCCTACGCCACCGGAACCTGCCGCTGTTCAGCGTGCAGTATCACCCCGAGGCCGCCCCCGGGCCGCACGATTCGCATTATCTGTTCAAGGAGTTCACCAAGATGATGGAGGAATGGAAAGGGTGAACGGACAGCGCAAACTCGGTGTTTCGCTGCTGTTCTTAATCGGTCTGGGTACGACGGCGCAGGTTCGTTTGCCGGAACTGGATTTTCCGTCGGCAAATGGAAAGCACGAACAACCGATCAGAGTCAAGGCGATCCGCGGAATTGTGGTGGACGAAAACGACGCTGTTATTCCAAATGCACAGGTGGAAATTCGTCGCGTTGACGGCGATAAAGTCGTCGAAGTCGCAAAGAACGTGACAGATGCGGTGGGAAGGTTCCAGTACGATGCCACGAGGGGCAGGTATCAATTGACTATTCGCGCGAGGGGCTTCCGTGAGGAAGCTGTGCCGATTGAGATCTCGAAAAAAGGTTGGCCAGGTTTCAAGCTAACACTTACAGTCGCTAAGATCATCGATACGATCGAGATAACTACGCCACAATGATCCCATAATTTGCATGAGCGATGCCTTTTACCAAATCGCGCGCAGCGAGCAAAGACTAACAATAAATGCCCAAACGCACTGACATCTCGAAAATCCTGATTCTCGGTTCCGGTCCCATCGTCATCGGTCAGTCGGCGGAGTTTGATTATTCCGGCACGCAGGCCTGCAAGGCCCTGAAGGCTGAAGGCTTCGAAGTGGTGCTGGCCAATTCCAACCCGGCGACTATCATGACCGACCCGGAGTTTGCCGACCGCACTTATATCGAGCCGCTCACGCTGGAATATCTGGAAGAAATTATTCGGATTGAGCGCGAAATGGCGCCGGGCGCTGGTTTTGCCGTGTTGCCTACGGTCGGCGGACAGACCGCTCTGAATCTTGCGATCGAACTCTCCGACGGCGGCGTGCTGGAAAAATATAACGTCATTCTGATCGGCGCGAGCGTCGCGGCCATCAAAAAGGCCGAAGACCGTCTTTTCTTCAAAGACGCGATGCAGCGCATCGGCCTCGACGTGCCCAAGTCCGCGCTGGTGAACAACGTCAAGGACGGGATCGAGTTTGCCGGCAAAATTGGCTTCCCGGTGATCGTGCGGCCGTCGTTTACGCTGGGCGGCACGGGGGGCGGTATTGCCTACAACCGCGAGGAACTAGGAGAAGTTCTCAACCGCGGCCTCGACCTTTCTCCCGTGCACGAGGCCCTGATTGAAGAGTCGGTGCTGGGCTGGAAGGAATTCGAGCTCGAGGTGATGCGCGATACGAAAGATAACGTCATCATCATCTGCTCGATCGAGAACTTCGATCCCATGGGGGTGCACACCGGCGATTCGATTACCGTGGCTCCCGCGCAGACGCTCACCGACCGCGAGTATCAGGCCATGCGCGATGCGTCGATTGCGGTGATTCGCGAGATCGGGGTTGAAACCGGCGGATCGAATATTCAGTTCGGCGTGAATCCCGAGACCGGCCGCATGGTGGTGATCGAGATGAACCCGCGGGTCTCGCGATCGTCAGCGCTGGCCTCGAAGGCCACAGGTTTCCCTATTGCGAAAATTGCCGCGAAGCTGGCTGTAGGCTACACCCTCGATGAAATTCCCAACGACATTACGCGCAAGACTCCCGCGTGTTTTGAGCCGACACTCGACTACGTTGTCGTAAAAATTCCGAAGTGGCAGTTCGAAAAATTTCCGGGCGCAGATGAAAACCTGGGCCCGCAGATGAAGTCCGTAGGGGAAGTGATGGCCATTGGCCGCACCTTCAAGGAAGCGCTGATGAAGGGCATCCGCTCGCTCGACACCGGCAAGCGCGTCGGCGGTGCCAAGATCGAGCCCAAGATTCTGACGCAAAGACTGGTAACGCCGCACCCCGAGCGGCTGGCTTACGTGCAATACGCGCTGCGCCAGGGACACACGGTCAAACAGATTGCGAAAATGACTTCGATGGATCCGTGGTTCCTTTACCAGCTCAAGGAAATCAACGATCAGCAACTCGAACTCGAGAAGCACCCGATGGAATCGATCCCAACGGAAGTGCTGCGCGAATCGAAGCGCATGGGATTTTCTGACGGCCGCCTGGCCAGTGTCTGGCGCCTGGATGGTCAGGAGAAAGTTCGACATCTCCGCAAGAAACACGGCGTCATGCCCGTCTACAAGCGGGTCGACACCTGCGCCGCGGAGTTTGAAAGCTACACGCCGTATCTTTACTCGACATATGAGGATGAAGATGAAGCCGCGCCTACCGACAAGAAAAAAGTGATTATCCTCGGGAGCGGGCCGAATCGCATCGGGCAGGGAATTGAGTTCGATTACTGCTGCTGCCACGCTTCTTTCGCGCTGCACGATGATGGCTACGAGACGATCATGATCAACTGCAATCCTGAAACCGTCTCGACTGATTACGACACCAGCGACCGGCTTTACTTCGAGCCGCTCACGTTTGAAGACGTGTATTCGATTTACCAGCACGAGACCGCGAAGGGCGCGCCGGTGGGCGTGATCGTGCAATTCGGCGGACAGACGCCGCTGAATCTGGCGCTGCCGCTCAAGGCTGCGGGCGTCAACATTATCGGCACGTCGCCCGAGTCGATCGATCTTGCTGAAGACCGCAAACATTTCAACAAGCTGCTCGAAGATCTCGATATTCCGCAGGCGCCGGGAGTGATGGCCACTTCGATTGAGGAAGCCAGCGAAGGAGCGAAGCGCATTGGATATCCGGTGCTGCTGCGGCCTTCTTACGTGCTGGGCGGGCGCGCGATGGTGATCGCCTACGACGAGGAGTCGGTTGTCCGGTACATGAAAGAAGCGGTCGAGTATTCGCACGACCGGCCGGTGCTGATCGATCACTTTCTGGAAAACGCGATCGAAGTTGACGTCGACGCACTATCCGATGGTGAAGACGTGGTGATCGGCGGCATCATGCAGCACATCGAAGAAGCTGGCATCCACTCCGGCGATTCGTCGTGCGTGCTACCCGCGGTCGACATTCCGCAAGCTTTGCTCGACCGCATGCGCGAGTACACCTTTAAACTGGCGCGAGCGCTGAAAGTAATCGGCCTGATGAACATACAGTTCGCCATCCCGCGTGGGGATGGCGGTTCGGGCGGAAACGGCTCGGAAGGGGGCAAGGTCTACGTGCTGGAAGTGAACCCGCGCGCCTCGCGCACCGTGCCGTATGTTTCGAAGGCCACGGGTGTACCCCTGGCGAAAATTGCGGCGCGGTTGATGACGGGACGCAAGCTGCGCGAGTTCCTGCCCGAGAACATCGACCGCCGCGCCGATCTCGACACCGGCAACTATTACTATGTGAAGTCGCCGGTGTTTCCGTGGAATAAATTTCCCGGTGTCGATACGGTATTGGGGCCGGAGATGAAGTCCACCGGCGAAGTGATGGGCGTGGCTGACAATTTCGGCGCAGCGTTCGCCAAAGCGCAGCTGGGAGCGGGGCAGAAACTTCCTACGCAGGGAACGGTGTTCCTCAGCGTCACCGACCATGACAAGCGCCACGTGGTGTCCGTGGCCCGCAAGTTTTCGGATATGGGATTCAAGCTGGTCGCTACTGCCGGCACGGCCGACGTGATCGAAGCCGCGGGCATGAATGTGGAGCGCGTCTACAAGGTGAAAGAAGGGCGCCCGAACGTTGTGGACTTTATCAAGGGCCAGCGCATTCAGCTCATCGTAAACACGCCGACCGGCCTCGAGCCGTGGTTCGACGAGAAAGCCATTCGCCGCGCCGCAGTGACGGCACGGATTCCCACGATCACCACGCTTGCGGCAGCACGGGCCGCAGCCGAAGGGATCGCGGCGCTGCAGCGTGGGGAAATCAATGTGAAAGCACTGCAGCATCTGCACGCGGAACGGATAGTATCGAAGCGCTAGCGGGTTTTTCTGGTTAGGATTATCCATGTTACTTTCCGGTATTCTTCCTCCCATTACCACGCCGTTCTATCCTGACGGCAACGTGTATTTCAAAAAGCTCGAATCGAATGTCGAGCGCTATTCGCGCACCCCGGTGGCGGGCATCGTCGTACTCGGTTCGACCGGCGAAGCCATCATGCTTTCCGACCAGGAGCGCCGCGACGTGCTGAAGTGCGCTCGCGAAGCCACTGCGCCCAATAAAGTATTGATCGCTGGAACGGCCATCGAGTCGGCGATCGAGACGCTGCGGCTCACCGAATACGCCGCAGAACTTGGCTACGACGTGGCCATGGTTCGCACGCCGCACTTTTACAAGAAGCAGATGCAGTCCGCGAATCTTCTGGCGTTCTACCGCACCGTGGCCGACCGCTCGCCTCTGCCGGTGATCGTCTACAATTTTCCCCAGGTTACGGGTTACGACATTCCCGCCGAGTTGGTCATCGAACTGGCGGAGCATCCCAACCTGATCGGCATCAAGGAATCGAACGGCGACGTGGAGAAAGTCCGCAAAATGGTCGCAGGCACGCGGCACATCAAACGCAGTGCCACGGTGACGGAAACTTTTGATGCAGTGACTCCGCGGATGCTCGCGGCTGGACCACTTAGTTCAAACGGCGGGAACGGAGAACTCGTCCCCGTAGGAGCTCTGTCCGGTGCCGCGGGTCCGAAGCCGTCTTCGACAGCTGTGACCGTCGTTGGCAATCTGAAGACGCGGCAGAAAGAAGCCGGCTTCCAGGTGTTGGTGGGCGCTGCGCATAAACTGCATCCGTCGCTGGACGCGGGTTCTGTGGGCGCGATCCTCGCATTCGCCTGCCTCGCACCGACCGCGTGTTACGAGATCTACGCAGCATGGAAAGAAGGCGACGCCGAGTTGGCCCGCCTGAAGCAGGAGCGTATTGCCCTGGCGGCGCAGCGCGTCGGCGGCGACCTGGGCATTCCCGGCCTGAAGCACGGCATCGACTATAACGGCTATTTCGGCGGTCCCTCGCGCCTCCCGCTGCTGCCGCTGACCGCGGATGTTAAGGCGGAGATCGAGCGCCTACTGGCAGATATCAGGAATTAGGCTGGTGGCAACGTAGTAGTCCTTAAGTGCTCCGCGGTATCGAGTGCACGCCCTTCTTGCAATCACTGAACGTCTGTCATACATTACGCTGGCATATGCTGCCGCGTCGGAGTCCGCGCTTCCTTCTCGTCGTTTTCTTGCTGGCTTCCTATGGTTATGCCAAGGACCCGCCGGCACAGGTGATCGTCTGGCCGGACGCGGGTACCCCCGTGTTGCGGTTTACTTTTGCCAAGTTCAAAGAAATCGGCGGCATCGGGAACCAGCGCACGTTCATGACCGAAACGACTGCTCAGAATCTCTGGACGAAGGCTATCGCCAACGCGAGCTTCTCGCTTTATCTGTTCGACAAAACCAAGACGAGGATTGGTGAAAGTACTATCACGGTTAATAATGTCGCGCCCGGAGAAACCGTGAAGTTTCAAACGACGATCAGCGCAGCCGGACCGCCCTCCTCGCTGGGGCTGGTTGCGAGGTACGTGCCTGCCGAGCTCGGACCAGCGGCGCCGCCGAGGACAGTTTCGATTACCGTAAACTCGGTGCCACAAGGCGCGGGGGTTAAGCTCGATGGCAACGAAATTGGGACCACGCCCAAAATCGTAAAAGTGGCCGTTGGAAAGCACATGCTCGAGTTCACCAAAGAAGGATTCACCCCGGGAAGATTTCCAATGGAGATTGCCCCCGACGACACCTCCGGCGGCAGCATCAGCTATGAACTAGGAGCGTCGGCGCACGACACGGTCGAACTCCGCGACGGTACCGTGCTGAACGGAGACGTGGAATCCGTTTCGGCCACCGAGGTAGTGGTTCGAATGGGCGGGCAAGACCATGAGTATGACCGCAACCTAGTGAAGAAGATTATGCTCGTGGAGCGTGAAGTGACCCTACAACCTTCGGTAACGCAGCCTGTCCCCGCGCAGCCTCATCCGTGACAGCCACAAGGCCCCAGCGCCGCAGGTCGTCCGCAATCTTCGAGTAGATGAACCGCGATCAGCGCTTGCAAGCCCAGTCTGCCCGAGGGTATACTGATTCGAACGAACGTTCGAATTAGTGCAGGTTGTTGACGATGGGCAGTCCTTCCACCACAGCACGCGTTTCCCCACGACATCGTGTCACGCCCGCGCCGGCCACTCAGCCCAAATCGCGATACGACCAGCGGTTGGCGGAAATACTGATCCACGCTACCGATGTTTTCTGCAAGAAGGGCTATGAAGGCGCGTCCATGCGCGATCTTTCGCGCGCCAGCGGCATGTCGCTGGCGGGGCTCTACTACTACTTCGAATCCAAAGAGCGACTGCTTTTTCTCATCCAGAAACATTCGTTTTCAACTATCGTGCGGCGGCTCAAATCGCGTCTCGAAGGCATCGCCGATCCGGAACAGCGCATTCGCATTTTCATTCTTAATCATCTGGAATATTTTCTCGCCAACCAGGCTGCCATGAAGGTTTTGACGCATGAGGCCGAAGTCTTGAAAAACGGTTTCGCCACGGAGTTGGCGGCCATCAAACGCGAATACTACCGGATTTGCGTCGGATTGCTCGAGGATCTGAAGCGTGAGCGCGAACTGCAGCTTTCCATTCGCGTCGCCGTGCTCAGCCTGTTTGGCATGATGAATTGGATTTACACTTGGCATAACCCTCGCGTGGATGCCGACGCCGAAAATATTGCCCGGGAAATGAGCGACATTTTTCTGCGCGGAGTGCTGCCGGGCGGCAAAGGGCGGAGATAAATTCGGACGACGACATATTTGAACGAGGATAGCTTTGAGCGATAAAGGAGTCACATCCATGGCAACAACACTGCAGCCAGCCGCTGGCGAAGGTACCAAACAACTCATCAACTACCGCGTCGATGGCGGAGTCGCCGTGATCGAGATGAATGATCCTCCTGCTAACACTTATACCTACGAGATGAACCGCCAGTTTGACGAGGCCATCCTCAAGGCGCGCATGGCGAATGACGTTTACGTGATCGTGCTGACGGGAGCGGGCGAGAAATTCTTTTCCGCGGGCGCGAATATCAAGATGCTGTCGAGCGTTGATCCCACTTTCAAGTACTACTTTTGTCTGCACGCCAACGAGATGCTGCTGCGTCTGGAGCACACGCCCAAGCTGGTGGTCGCGGCCATCAACGGCCACTGCGTGGGCGGCGGCTTGGAGATTGCCATGGCGGCCGACATTCGTATCGCTCGCAAGGAATCGGGCAAGATCGGCCTGCCGGAAGTGAACCTGGGCGTGCTGCCGGGTACTGGCGGCACGCAGCGTCTGTCGCGCCTGGTAGGGAAGAGCAAGGCGATTGAACTGATGGTCACCGGCAATACATTCTCGTTCGAAGAAGCGCAAGAACTCGGCATCATCAATGACATCTTCGAGCGCGACGGGTTTATGGAAAACATCATGGAGTACGCCCGACAGTTCTGCCCGCCGAACAAAGCCGCCAAAGCCGTTGGCCGCATCAAGCGGGCGGTGCAAACGGGCTGGGAAATTCCCATGGAGTCGGCTCTCGCGGTGGAGCGCGAGAACCAGCAAATCCTCTTCCAGAGCGACGACGCGAAAGAGGGACTGGCAGCGTACGTGGAGAAGCGGCCAGCAGTATTCAAAGCTAAGTAGAGGTGTTTATGCCAGGCAAAGTGGCAAAAATCGGAACCTTCAGCGACTGGGAAGGGATGTTCAACGACTGGCGCAAAGACATTGGCGTCAACACGGCGGACATTGAAGCCTTCCATTTCGACACGCTCTATGGCGCGATCGATACCGACGAAATCGAATTTGGCTCTTACAAAGGCCGGCGCAAGTGGGAGAACCTGCGGCAGATTCCTACGCAGCAAATGCGCGACGCTCTGATGAACATGATCGTCTACCAGGGCGACACCGAGTTTGCCAGCGTGGAGCAGCAGCGCAACTTGCTGGAGAACGCGCCCACCGACTGGGACCGCCGCGCCATCACTCGCGTGATGATTGAAGAAATGCGCCACGGTTGGCAGATGTGCGCGTTGCTGGTGGACCACTTCGGTTATTCCGGCAAAGTCGAGGCGCAGAAGATGCTGGAGCGCCGCGCCTTCGAAAATAAGCGCTTGCTCGGCGCGTTTAACGTCGACGTCGACAACTGGATGGATTTTTTCACCTACACCGATTTTGTCGATCGCGACGGAAAATTCCAGCTGCAGATGCTGAAGTATTCCGCGTTCGCGCCGCTCGGACGTTCGATGTCCTACATGCTGCGCGAAGAAGCGTTTCACATGGGGACGGGCAACGACGGTCTGCGGCGCATTGTGGAAGCCGGCGTGATTCCGGCGTGGCTGATTCAGAAATATCTCAACAAGTGGATTTCGAGTTCCTATGACCTGTTTGGCACCGATCATTCCTCGTCAGCGCATTGGGCCTACGTTTGGGGCGTGAAAGGCCGCTACGACGAGCCCAAGAACGAGAAAGCTCCCGATCTCGACGACCTCAACGATTACAACCGCAATCTTTACCGTGATGAAGTGGCCGGCCTGATCGAACGTTTCAACGGTTCGCTGAAGCCCGGCGAGCCCAAGCTTTACGCGCCGCATATCAAGTTCAATCGCGCGATTGGCCGTTGGGCTGGTCAGAAATACCACGCACAAACCGGAGAACCGATCGACGATCGCGCCTACGAAGAACACTTGAAGGATTACATGCCTTCAACCGAGGACAAGAAACTGCTGCTGCAAATTATCGCCAACGAAAAGAAGTGGATCGCCGAAAAGACTGGCGCGCGCGATCCGCTGGCGTCGATCGGCGAGGTGAGGAAGTCGGCGATCAACCTGTAAGCCTATCTCACCACGGATGCGCAAAGACCTATAGTCATCAGAAAACAGCATGAGCACATCTGTGGAATCCGCCCCGGCTCGACTCTCTCTCGACATCCATCCTCCGGTGGCACGGATCGCATTGCATCATGCGCCGCTGAATGTCATCGACATTCCAATGATGGAAGAGTTGGTGCAAGCGCTGGCCGAAATTGAACTGCGCGCGGATGTTTCCGCGGTAGTGTTGAGCGGCGAGGGAAAAGCATTCTCAGTGGGCGTAGATGTGGCGGCGCACAGGCCCGACCGCGTCGCTGCGATGCTCGCGAAGTTTCACGCTGTGATACGCGCGCTCGTCGCTACCCGGAAGGTGACCGTTGCCGCCGTTCATGGACACTGCCTGGGCGGCGGGGCAGAGTTGGCGATGGTTTGCGATGTGGTGTACACGACCGAGTCCGCGCGGTGGGGATTTCCTGAGATCAAGCTGGGATGCTATCCGCCCGTGGCCTGCACGGCTTTGGCGGCTCTGGTCGGACAGAAACGCGCTTCAGAACTGATTCTGACGGGAAGGTCGATCAGCGGCAAAGAGGCGGCGGAGATCGGGCTGGCGAACGATGCAGTTTCGACTGAGAAACTCGGCGCGGCGGTGGATCAATGCCTGGAGCATCTGCGAAAGCTTAGCCCCGCGGCTTTGGCCCTGACCAAGAAAGCCCTCTATGCCTGGGATTCAATGCATTTCGACAAGGGTCTGGCCCGCGCCGAGAAGATTTATCTGGAAGATTTGATAACCACGGCCGATGCGCGGGAAGGCGTTCTTGCATTCATGGAGAAGCGCGAACCGAGATGGACAGGGAAATAGGCACTCCGTTGTTGGCGAGCCATCGTTGAACTGATTCGTCTGTTATTCTTCCTCACGCCGAGCTAGCTCGCCACCAACAACCACATGATCACCGACTGCCACATCCACATTCAGCCCATGGAGATGTTCAAGCCGCAGGCGCTGGAGCTCATAAAGAAGAAGCGGTCAAACTTCGAGCAGATCGCCGAGTTCTGCCGCTCGCCTGTGGCGCTCCTGAAATATCTGGATGCATGCGGCATTGACCGCGCGGTGCTGATCAATTATGTCGCTCCAGAGGTCATCGGTTTGACGAATGGCGTGAACCAGTTCGTCGCTGACTACGTGAAGGCGGACCCCAAACGCCTGCTCTCGTGCGGCAGTCTGCATCCGCGTCACACTTCCAACGTACTGGCCGATGTCGAGCAGATTCTTCGGCTCGGCATCCGCATGATTAAAATTCATCCTCCGCACCAGCTCCTTTTTCCGAACGACTATCTTAATGGTGTGAAGGAACTTGAAATCATCTATCGCGCCGCGGAAGCCAATGGCGTCCCGGTGATGTTTCACACCGGCACATCAATATTTCCCGGCGCCCGGAATAAATACGGCGACCCCATCTATGTGGATGACGTCGCTGTAGATTTTCCGAAGCTCAAAATTCTGCTGGCCCACGGCGGCCGTCCGCTGTGGATGCAGACGGCATTTTTTCTCATCCGCCGCCATGCCAACGTTTATCTCGATATCAGCGGGATCCCGCCTAAAACTCTGCTCAAGTATTTTCCGCGCCTCGAAGAGATCGCATCCAAAACTTTATTCGGCACAGACTGGCCCGGTCCCGGCGTGCCCGATATCAAGCAGAACCTTGACGAATTCCGCGCGCTGCCGCTCACCCAGGAAATCCGAGACCAGATCCTCAGCAAGACTGCGCTGAGCATCTGGCCTTCCTGACTCAATCTGATGCGGAGGTGAGTTTCTCACGCAGAAAAACGCCTGTCGATAGCTCGGGTCCCGCTTGGAACTTTCTCGCGATTTGGGGTATAACGAAGGGTTGCGTCCGCCGCGTGTTTTCGCGCGGTGAGGCTGCGCAAAACATCCCCGAACGAGCGAGCTAAGGCATGTCCAGTGTGACTACAAATCTTGCCCCCAAAGGTCTTGAGGGCATCGTTGCCACAAATTCCACCATCTGCTACATCGATGGGGACCGGGGTGTTCTCGCCTACCGCGGTATCGACATTCATGAACTTGCCGATCACTCCACCTTTGAAGAGACCTGCTACCTGCTGTGGTTTGGTCGCCTGCCAAATGCCCGCGAGTTGACCGAATTTCGCGGCCGCCTGGCGGATGCGCGGCATCTCGATCCTGCCATCGTTGATCTTCTGCGTGCTGCGCCGCGTGGCGCACTGCCCATGGACGTTCTGCGCACCGCGGTTTCCGCGCTGGCTTTCTACGATCCCGAGAACACAAAAAACGATCACGACGCCAACATCAACAAAGCGATCCGACTTACTTCTCAGATCGCTATGATTGTTACCTCCTACGACCGTATCCGCAAAGGGAAGAATCTTGTCGAGGCTGACCGCTCGCTGTCGCATTCCGCGAACGTCCTGCTGCAGCTTAACGGCGTGAAGCCATCGGCCACCGCCGAGCGCGCTCTCGACATCGCCCTGATCCTGCATGCCGATCATGAACTCAACGCCTCCACTTTCGCCGCTCGCGTTGTGGCTGCCACTCTTTCCGACATGCACTCGGCCATCACGGCGGCCATCGGAGCTCTCAAAGGCCCGCTGCACGGCGGCGCGAATGAGGCTGTTTTCCGCATCCTGGAAACCGTGGACAAGGAAAAGGCAGATCCGGTCGCCTACGTTCGCACCATGCTGGCACAAAGGAAAAAAATCCCCGGCTTCGGACACCGCGTGTACCACACCGAAGATCCCCGCGCCACGCACCTTCGCGTCATGTCCCGCGATTTGGGGAAGGCGAGTGGTCAACCGCAGTGGTACGACATGTCGGAAAAAATTGAAGCCTTCGTCAAAGCCGAGAAAAAGCTGAACGCCAATGTGGATTTCTATTCGGCGTCCACTTACCACACGCTCGGCATTAGCGAAGACATGTTCACTCCCATCTTTGCAGTCTCACGCATCAGCGGATGGGCTGCCCATGTGATCGAGCAGTTAGACGACAACCGCCTCATCCGTCCCCGAGCCGAGTATTTGGGACCGGAGTATCCCAACCCTTACGTGCCCATCGATCGACGGGAGTGACCAGCGCGTGCTGTCGTATGAATCCGAGTCGCTCGATCTGGCAGAAACCCCCTCAGCGGCCCAAAGTCCAGCGTAAAATAGAGAGGTGAGCATCCGCCGCGTTTATCTCGACAATAACGCCACCACCCCGGTTCTGCCGGAGGTGTTCGAAGCCATGCGCCCGTACTTTGGTGAGCGCTTCGGCAATGCCTCGTCCATCCACCATCATGGTCAAGAGACTCGCGCTGCGGTCGAGGGTGCTCGTGATTCAGTGGCTGCGTTATTGGGCTGCCGCGCGTCAGAAGTGATCTTTACCAGCGGCGGCACCGAGTCTGATAATTTGGCGATTGCCGGTCTCACCGAGCCGGGCGATCATGTAATCACTTCGAGCATCGAGCACCACGCGGTACTCCACGCAGTGAAGCATCTGGAGAAAATCGGTTGCGAAATCACCTGCCTTCCCGTCGACGGACGCGGCTTGGTTGATCCCGGCGATCTGCGGCGAGCCCTGCGGCCAAACACTAGGCTGATCTCGATCATGGTGGCCAACAACGAGACTGGTGCGCTGCAGGCCGTCGAAGAAATTGGAAGGATCGCTGCCGAGGCCGATGTATTCTTTCACACCGATGCGGTTCAGGCTGCGGCCAAAATCCCAATCGATATAGGGCGCATCGGCTGCGACGCGCTCTCCATCTCGGGCCACAAGATCCACGCGCCCCAGGGCGTGGGCGCGCTCTACATTCGCAAAGGTACGAGCCTCGAGCCGCTGTTCCATGGTGGACGCCACGAGCGCTCGCGCCGCGCCGGCACGGAAAATGTTCCCGGCATCGTCGGGTTGGGGAAAGCAGCAGAACTGGCCATGCAAGGATTCGAAAACGGCGACGACCAGAAGCTGGCCGCGTTGCGGGATCGCTTGCAGCAGGGAATCCTCTCGCAAATCGGCGAGGCCGGAGTCAACGGCGACGGCGCGGTCCGAACCCCCAATACCACGAACATTTATTTCGACCACATCGACGGAGAGCCTCTGGTCATCGCTCTGGATTTGAAAGGCCTGGCCGTTTCCAGCGGTGCAGCATGTTCGTCGGGGGCCATTGAACCATCGCACGTGCTCACTGCGATGGGCCTGCGCCCGAACCGCGCGCGAGCTAGCGTCCGCTTCAGTCTGGGCAAGCAGACCACGGCTGAAGATATCGACTTTGCGTTGGCGCTCGTGCCGGAGACAGTGGCGCGTCTGCGGGAATTGTCGCCGGCGTATCGGAAAGAAGTTTTTAGCTCTTAGCGTTTAGCTCTTGGCTTGTTGCACCTGTGGTATTACTTAGATATGACGCCGCGATTCAAGCGAATAGTGGAAGCTGGGTTCTGGTTTACGCTCGGGTTTATCGCCCACGCGTTAGCTGTTTACCTACACCAGCACCCGGGGTAGCCCGAGCTAAGAGTTAACAGGAGCTAAGAGCTGAGAGCCCAGAACTGTAAACTGGAAACTGCTCCAACATGCCAACGCCACAAACCATTGCCGTAGCTATGTCGGGCGGTGTGGATTCTTCCACCGTCGCGGCCATGCTGTGTGCTGAAGGCAACAACGTGATCGGCCTGACCATGCAACTCTGGAACCAGCGCCGCCTCGCCGGTCACGAGGGTATGCCTGAATCCGTGCAGGGACGCTGCTGCTCTCTCGACGACGTTTACGATGCCCGCCGCGTCGCCGAACACATCGGTATTCCGTATTACGTGGTCAATCACGAGGAGCGTTTCGAGCGCGAGGTCGTCCGCCCGTTCGTTGAAGAATATCTCTCCGGACGCACTCCCATCCCCTGCAGCTTGTGCAACAATCATCTCAAGTTCGATCAACTGCTGGTCGTCGCCCGGCAGATTGGCGCCGAGCGCGTTGCCACCGGCCACTACGCGCGAGTGACTTACGACGATACTCGTGGCCGCTGGCTGCTCAAGCGTCCCGCCGACAAGAGCAAGGACCAGACTTATTTCCTTTTCGGTCTCACTCAGGAGCAGCTCAGCCGCACGCTTTTCCCGCTTGGAGACATGACCAAGCCGCAGGTTCGCGAACTCGCCCGCAAGCACGGTCTTGCGCTCGCCGAGAAGCCCGACTCGCAGGAAATCTGTTTCGTCCCCGGCGGCGACTACAAGCGCTTCATCGACGCTTATCTCGCCGATCAGGGCGAAGCCCTGCCCGACACCGCCGGCGAGTTGGTAACCACCAATGGCGAAGTAATCGGTGAGCACCGCGGCATTCACAACTTCACCGTCGGGCAGCGCAAGGGCCTCGGCGTGGCCACCGGTTCGCCGCTCTATGTGATTCAGATCAGCGGCGCGAACAAGCAAGTGATCGTCGGCGGAGAAGAGAATCTCTACTCCCGCACTCTGCGCGCCCGCCGCGTGAACCTCATCGCGGTTGACGATCTCCGCGAGCCCATGCGTGTCTCGGTAAAGATTCGCCATCGCCACGAACCGGCACACGCTCTGATTGAGAAGTCAGATAACGACGAGGTGCTCGTCACCTTCGACGAGCCGCAGCGCGCCATCACGCCAGGCCAGGCGGCAGTCTTCTACGACGGCGATATAGTCGTCGGCGGCGGCTGGATCAGCTAACTCACTGATTGGGCGTTCCGTAAACGGCCTCAGGATCATTCATTAATCCGCCTTGATCGGCCAGAGCAGCGCGATCGTCAGTGCCACGGCAATCCCCAACGACACCTCTACAAAGCGATGCCAAGCTACAATCCAAGCCACGTGCGTGTGAGCAATCAGCAAAATAATGCTCAGTGTGATCGCAGCGAAGCGATACGCGCCACGAAATCGCAGCAACACGCAGACGACTCCAGCGAGAAAAATTGCTCCGGCATAGACCCATGTATTCGTCGGAGACGCGGGAAAGACGGTCCCAATCAATGCTCCCATCGCTGCACCCAGAGCGGTTCCAGCAAAACGCTGCCACGCCAGAGTTTTCGGATCGATGGTGGACTGAATAATCACGATCGCCGAAATCGGCGCCCAGTAAAACTCAGGCAGCTTCAGCAATCGTGCCAGCAGCATAGCCAGTGCGGCAGCAACCGTAGTCCGCACGGCATCGCGAAGGGTATTAAGTGCCAGCTTGTTTCCGCTTGCCATTAGGAGGTTGCTTCAAAGTTTATGCGGACGAGGGATTTTTGGGGAGTTCGCGAGGCAACATCTTATTCGAGGAAGCGCAGGCGGAAGAAGCGCTGGCGTGCAGCGATTCCAAAAACGGCGCACCCGTCTTCTTTAATTTCTCTTCCAGCCGCGCCGTGCAATCACAATCTCCGCAGGCCCAGGGCTCGGTTCCATTCTCATCCCGGCACTTGCGCCGGTCATGCGCATCCTGCACTCGCGTCAAATCGAAATATTTTTCCCAGTAAGGCCGCTCTTCCAGCAGTGGCGTAGGGCAGTAGCAGACTTCCACCCAGCGCGCAGTCTGATCGGCCGAGAGGCGAGCTTCCTCCATGTTGCGCAGATATTCCCCCTCCGCAACCGATCCCTGGCCCAGAGTTTCGTCGTCAATGGCGCGAAGAAGATCGCCTTCGCGCCCCGGTTTCAAGCGAGCTCGCACCAGATAACGCATGAGAAGGGAATTACCGGCAGAAAAATTGTTGATTGTTGATTTCTGATTGTTGATTAAAAACCCACCGCCGACAGCGAATGCTTTTCAATCAACAATCAAAAATCATAAATCAACAATGCACTTATCAGATGAACATCTCATCCTGCGGCACCGGACGCCGCGCATCACTTCCGCCGCCGTTGCGCCGCTTTCGGTTGCCCAGAAGAAACTCGATCCCGGCCGTGATCCCCTGCATCAGCCCCGACATTTGCCGGACCGGCGAAATCACTGTGTTATGCACCAGGTCAGAGGTTTGTTCCACGCGGTCCAAGGTGCGGCTCAGCAGTTCGTCAGCGCGAATCACCTGCAGCCGCGCGCGATCGACCACGTCGGTTACAGTCGCGTCCACCCGCTGCACTTGCGAGCGCATCAGCGTGGTCGTTTCTTCCAGATTATCGGTAATGATCAGCAGCTTGGGATGCACTTCCGTCAGCACCGTTTGCACCAGTTCCATCGTAGGGATTGCTTTGACCTTGAGTTCCGTCGCCAGCGCTTCCATGCGCTCGCTGCTCTTGCGCATCGTCATGTACATGGCCAGCAGCACGCCAGCCTGCAACGCCACCGCGATGCCGGTCAGTGCGATAAAAACTGGAGTCAGATTTCCCATAAGCCAACCCTCCGCCAACTGCCTCACCCGATTTCTGCCAGCGCGGGAGGAGAACACGCCGGTTCCGAGCTTCCGGCTAACTCTTCGGCGCCCCAGTTTCCGTCGTGGCCTCGCGATACGCTTGCCGGCCAGCTTCATAAGCCGAGCGGAACTGTTCTTTCTGCTGACTCACCACGTCCCGGCCGCGGTCTGCCCACTCCGCCGCCTGTTCGCGTGCCTCGCGTGCCCGGCTGCGCACGTAGTCGCGGCCTTCCTCGGCGCGTGCCCGCAGTACGTCACGAGTTTCGCTGCCAGAGCGCGGCGCATAAAGCACACCCACTAGTGCTCCCAATCCCAATCCCGCTAAAAACCACACAAAGCTATTACCGTCACGGTCCGACATGTGGATACCTCCCGGCCTTCACGGCTTAAAGATGAGTGCCTAAACCGGATGTTAGCACCCGAAGTGGCGAAATACAATTACAGGAGATTCGGTAGAGGACGATCAGAAGGGGCGTACATTCTTGCACCTGACCAACGTCAGCCATAGTCGGCGCCATCCCGCAGCCGTTCACGCCGTACACTTTAGTTTTGTTGCCGAAGCCGGTAATTCCGAGACGAGCTACTTCTGCGTGGGCTTCGCGGGAGCCGGAGTCGCCGGCTGCGTCTTCACTGGCTGCGACTTAATCCCTTCCAGCACCGACTTCGGGCCACTATGCCCCGCTGCATAGATCGAGAGCGTAATCGACGTCACCAGGAACAGCACCGCCGACCACGTTGTCGCTCTCTCGAGCGCGTTAGCCGCGCCCCGCGGACCAAAGGCTGTTTGGCTACCCTGCCCGCCAAATGCCGCGGAAATGTCTCCGCTCTTGCCGCTTTGTAGCAGCACCACCACGATGATGAAGAAGCAGACAAGAATATGAACAGCAACGATTAGACCGTGAAGAATCATAAGTTAGGCTTATCCTGAGTACATCTCGGCCAGCTGGGACTGAATCCTCGATCCTTATCGAGTCATACGAATCTCTGCCCTGGCCAGCAGAAAATTGGTGCGGAAGGGGGGATTTGAACCCCCACGCCTTTCGGCGCCACCCCCTCAAGATGGTGTGTCTGCCAGTTCCACCACTTCCGCACTTTGTAAAGTACTTGCAATCAATAGCTTAGCAAGTTCGTCTTGTTGAGGGCGTTTCCAACTGCGCCGGCACTCTCTTACAACGACTTCGTGCTCTCATGCGCTCCGGCCGCCGCAAGTCCGCGAGCCATAATGTTACCGTGTCCTGCGACATCCTGCAACGTAAAGGGGTCCGCGTAGTCTCCGGCCCCAGTTAGAAACTTTTCGGCAGAATAGTGACGACCCGGTTCAGGTGAATCCTTGCGAATCCAAGAATCCAGCCGTTGTTTACTTGCCACCACGCAATCGGCGATACCGTGCGATCAACGCGTTGGTCGAGCCATCGTGCTTGAGTTGGGGTTCCGCGGAACTCTGTAACTCGGGAATGATGCGCTGCGCCAGCACTTTGCCAAGTTCCACTCCCCATTGATCGAAGGAGTCGATGTTCCAAATCGCGCCCTGCGTGAAAACACTGTGCTCATAGAGCGCTACCAGCGAACCCACCGCACGCGGCGTCAGTTTTTCAACCAGGATCAGGTTGGTCGGCCGGTTGCCCTCAAAAACGCGGAACGGAATTTGAAAGTCCGGCACGTGCTCGGCCTTCACCTCTTCGGCCGTCTTGCCGAAAGCCAGCGCCTCCGCCTGTGCGAACAGATTCGCCATCAGAAAATCGTGATGATCTTTAAAATCGCTAAGCGGCTGGCAGAATCCGATCAGGTCGCACGGGATAAGCTTGGTGCCTTGATGAATGAGCTGGTAAAACGAGTGCTGCCCGTCGGTTCCGGGCTCACCCCAGATGATCGGCCCGGTCTGGTAGCTCACGGGTTGGCGGTCGAGATCTACGTGCTTGCCGTTGCTTTCCATCTGCAGTTGTTGCAGGTAAGCCGGAAAGCGCTTCAGATTGTCGGAGTACGGCATGATGCCGACGGTTTGCGCATCAAAAAAATTGTTGTACCAGACAGTAAGCAGGCCCATGAGCATCGGGAGATTCTTCTCCGGGGGCGCGCTGCGGAAGTGCTCGTCCATGTCGCGGAATCCGCCGAGCAGATCTTCGAACCCCTTCGGGCCGATTGCGATCATGGTGGAAAGTCCGATCGCGGAATCCATCGAATAGCGCCCTCCCACCCAGTCCCAAAATCCAAACATGTTGGCGGTATCGATCCCAAACTTGGCGACGCCTTCCGCGTTGGTCGAGACCGCGACGAAGTGCTTGGCGACAGCCGCATCGCTCTTGAGCGCGTCCACAATCCAGCGCCTGGCGGTCGCGGCATTAGTCATGGTTTCCAGCGTGGTGAAAGTCTTCGAAGACAGAACGAATAAAGTTTCCGCGGGATCAAGGTCGTGTGTGGCTTCGGTGAACGCCGCACCGTCCACATTCGCAACAAAGCGGAACTTCATGGCACGGTCGGTAAAGGTACGCAGCGCGTCGTATGCCATCTCGGGCCCCAGATACGAGCCGCCGATGCCGACGTTGATCACATTCTTGATGGCCTTGCCAGTGTGGCCCTTCCATTCTCCGCTGCGCACGCGGTTAGAAAACGCGGCCATCTTATCCAGCACCGCGTGTACTTCCGGAACCACGTCTACGCCGTCCACCTTGATCTGCGTGCCTTTCGGAGCGCGCAGGGCAACGTGAAGCACCGCCCGGTTTTCGGTGATGTTGATCTTCTCACCTCGAAACATGGCGTCGCGACGCTCCGCCACACCGCGCTCTTTGGCAAGCTGAAGCAGCAGCCGAATGGTTTCATCCGTAATTCGGTTCTTCGAGTAGTCCAGGTAAAGGCCGGCTCCCTCGACAACCAATCGCTCGCCGCGACCGGGATCATCGGCAAACAGCCGCCGCAGTTGTACTTCTTTGACCTTGTCATAGTGCGCCTGCAGCGCATGCCACGACGGCAGATCGATCAGTCGCTGGGTCATTGCCGGCTCCTTGTGATTTTTCTTACTAAACCTTTGGATTGCTCCACGGTCCATCGTCTGCGATGAGCTGGTTCGCCTCATCGGGTCCCCACGTCCCTGGCTCATAGTCATACAACGGTGTCGCGTTGCCCAGGATCGGTTCCACGGCGCGCCATTGCGCCTCGACGAGATCCTGCCGGGCAAAGAGTTCATTCTGCCCGCGCATGGCATCGCCCAGGAGCCGTTCGTAGGGAGGCATATCGTCGGCGGCCTGCTCGGTAAGAGCCAGTTCCACGTCGCTGCCGGTCATCCGCTCGCCCGGCGTCTTCACTCGCACTCCCATCGCGATGCAAATGTCCGGGTCGATGCGCATGCGCAGATGCGCGGAGGTGCTGGGTACGATTTCGCCGAAGGTCTCGATTGGGGGTCGTTTGAATTCCACGAAAATCTCCGTCGCGGTCACTGGCAGCATCTTGCCGGCGCGGATGTAGACGGGCACGCCGGCCCATCGCCACGTTTCAATGAACAGCTTGACGGCAACGAAGGTCTCGACCGTCGAAGCGGGGTCTACGCCCGCGACGGATCGATAACCCCTGTACTGGCCACGTACCACGTCTCCCGGAGTGATCGGCCGTACCGCCTTGAGCAGCGCAGCTTTCTGGTCGCGCGACGCACCGTGATCCTGGCCGGTGGGCGGATCCATGGTGAGGTTGGCCAGCACCTGAAGGAGATGGTTTTGCACCACGTCACGCAGCGTACCGGTTTCGTCGTAGAGCTTGCCGCGGTCCTCGACCCCGAACTTCTCCGCCATGGTGATCTGGATGCCGCGCACGTACCTGCGATTCCAGATCGGTTCAAACATCGGATTCGCGAAACGAGTGTAGAGAATATTCTGCACCGGTTCCTTCCCCAGAAAATGATCGATGCGATAGATTTGTTCTTCGGGGAAATACCGGTGCAGAATACGGTTGAGTTCCTGCGCAGAAGCCAGATCGTGCCCGAATGGTTTTTCCACCACGACTCGCGCATTCTCAACGCAGCCGGACTTGGCCAACCCCTCGGCAACCGTGCCAAACAAGCTGGGCGGAATCGCCAGATAATGCAACGGCTGTTTCGCAGATCCCAACTCTTTGCGCACTTGGGCAAAGGTGTTCGGGTCGTTATAGTCGCCGTCCACGTAATGCAACAGGCCAATCAGTTTGCCGAATGCATCCTGGTCGAGACCGCCGTGCTTTTCGAGGCTGTCTTTGGCGCGCGCCTTGAGTTGATCGAGATTCCAGCCTGCCTTGGCCACGCCGACGATGGGCAGATTGAACCCCTCATCGCGGATCAGTCCCTGCAGCGACGGGAAGATCTGCTTGTGCGCGAGGTCGCCGGTAGCGCCAAGAAATACAAAAGCATCAGACTGAAAACCAGGCATCACGCCGCCTCCGGTTTGCGCCGCCAGGTCCGCACCGCGGGCAGGTTCATGTTGTATCGATGAAGTTCGCGATGGCGCGACGGCATAGTCGCGGCGCCCTCATCGCGCCTCACTTCGCAGGCATTGGCATTCTTGATGATAAGCAGTCCCTCGGCCAACAAATCTACGATGCGGCCTTAAATAATTTAGCAAGCCTATCAATATCCGCTGCGCTTGCGTCGCCGATCACGAAATAGCGAAGGCCGCTCTGACTCCATGTTTCCATGTTGAATGGCAAGTTCTTCGGGGAGAGAACATTCTCGCCCCAACTGGCCGGCAACTTCAACGATCGTTCCTGAAACACGAGCACGGAAATATGGTGCTTTCGTATATCGTAGATCAGATGCGCACCTGGCGTTTGGTCAAGATAGGTCAGCCGGCCCCCAAGCAGCGAGAACTCCGTGTTTTGGAGTTCCGGTAAATTAAACGCGAATGGGATTTTTCCCTGGAACCAGGGCTTGACCGTGTGCCGATCCGTGGAGACTACATCTACGGGGGATGAACTGGCCAGTGTCGCAACGTGCAAATCTGCAACCTCGCCGTAAACCTGGTCTCTGCTCGATCGGGAGATCACATAGCTTGCGGTGAACCACCCCACCACCAGAACGACCGCGGCAACCGCCGCGAATGTCCATCGCAGACCGAAACTACGCTGCGGGTGCGGCGCAATGGTCTGCTGCATCCGTTTCCGAAACTCGGTGCTCGGAGTAAAACGCTTTCCCGCAAGAAGAATCGCCCGCTTCATCTGTACGCGCGTAAGAGCATCCGCCGAGCAAGACGGGCAGCCGCGCACGTGAGCGTCGAAGCTGCGCATCTCCTCCTCTGAAAGCTCACCGTCTAAGTAAGCATCGAGTTTTGTCTTCCAGGACTCACAAACCATGGTTCACCGTGGATTTCATCCTCTTGAGGCCCCTGGCCGCAAGTCGGCACGTAACGTTTTTCTCGCACGGGATAAGCGGGACATTACCGTGCCGATCGGAATATCAAGCGTGGCAGAAATCTCCTGATACGACATCTCCTCCACCTCACACAGCAGCAGCACCTCGCGATAGGCGACAGGCAACCGCTCCATCGCCTGCTGCACCCGTTGCCAATCCGACCGTTGCAACAGAATGCTCTCCGGCGTTTCTTTCGCCGTAGGGAGAGCTTCCTCTTCGAGTTCGAAATCAAGGGGCACGGTTGAGGATGCCTTCAGCCCGGTGCGGGAGGTCAGGAACGTGTTCCGCAAAATCTTGTAGATCCAGGCGCGAAAGTTTGTTCCCTGCTGGAAGGAAGAGAATCCTTTCAGGGCCTTTGTATATGTTTCCTGCACCAGGTCCTCGGCTTCTTGCCGGTCCTGGGTAAGCCAGCAGGCAAAATTATAGAGCCGTTCGAAATGGGGCATGGCCAACTGCTCGAACGATCCCGATGGCAAGCTCGTTTCCGACACGCACACTAGAGTAAACCAGCAGGCGATCGTTTTATTCCCATCACCCACAGAAATTTCCCGCGGAATAAAACCGGATGCGCATCAGTTCTTCACAACGAGAGAACGAGCAGGGAAGTTGCGTCTCGCGATTGACAAGCTCGGAAGGGGTACGACGATGGTAAATCCTATTGACCTCAAGACCGCGCTCCTGGCGAAGCACGCCCAACATGTCGTGCTCATCCACTTTCCCATCGCGCTGTTCATTTCGGCCGTGGTTTTCGACCTTCTCGCACAATGGACGAAACGTCGTGGCCTGGCAGATGCGGTTTACTACGACTTGCTGGCGGCGGCAATTTCAACGCTCCCAGCCCTCGGCACGGGTGTTCTGGCGTGGCAGTTCCAACTCGAAGGACAGAAACTGAAGGGCATTCTGTTGCTGCACCTGATGCTTGCGTGTGCCTCGGCCGTGATGATCTGGCTGGTCTGGTGGCTACATTTCCGCGCGCGACGTAAAGCCGAAGTCTTGCCAATCTACCGCTTCGCCCTCGAACTTCTCGCCGTCGCCATCATCGTGCTGACCGGGCATTTGGGCGGCTTTCTAAGCGGCATAAACAGTCCCGGTTAGATCATCCCGTTGCGCTCCGACCCGCTGGCTCGCTCGAAACCCTGCCAATTGCCAGCGATCGGGTAAACTTCCATAGCACGCTTCGCATGAGTGACCACGGCCAATCATGACCACCAACGATTCTATCCTCGAGATCGTTCGCCACTACGAAGACGCCGACGAAGCCTCGCGGCTGCGCACCGGATGGTTTCAACTCGAGCAGGCCCGCACGCGCGAACTGATTCTGCGCCATTTGCCACCTCCGCCGGTCACCGTGATCGACGCCGGCGGCGGGGCCGGCGCTTACGCCTGCTGGCTCGCCTCGCGTGGATACCAGGTCCACCTTATCGATCCTGTGCCTAAACATGTGGAGCAAGCGCGTGCCGCGTCGGCCCGCCAGCCCGAACATCCGTTGGCTTCCACCGAAATCGGCGATGCGCGCTGCCTTCCCCACCCAGATTCCACCGCAGATGCCGTCTTGCTCCTCGGTCCTCTCTATCACCTCACCAATCGCGACGATCGCCTCGCCGCTCTCCGTGAGGCCCACCGCGTGCTTCGTCCCGCCGGGTTGGTCTGGGGAGCGGCCATCAGCCGCTTTGCCTCGTTGTTCGATTCGCTGGCTCATGGTTTTTTCGACGATCCTGGGTTCGCTCCGATTCTCGCCCGTGATCTCGAAGAAGGCCAGCATCGCAATCCCACCAGCAATCCGGTGTATTTCACCGATGCGTTCTTTCACCGCCCCGGCGAACTGTCGCAAGATTTTCTCGGCGCTGGATTTCGGCTGGTGGAGTTAGTCGCCATCGAGGGGCCCGCCTGGCTCGCCCGCGATTTCGACCGCCTCTGGGCCGATCCCGCGCAACGCGAGCGTCTGCTCGCAGCCGTAAGAAAAGTAGAACGCGAACCGTCCGTGCTCGGCGCTACTTCCCACATCATGGCGATTGGCAGAAAGTGAAAGCAGAAGTAGAGCGGAAGTAGAAGTGAAGACCAAGTCCTTCGCGCGGCCGCGACCTCCAGTACTGGATAATCAGTACTTCACAATCGCCGCAAACGATTTCGCATCCAGCGACGCTCCGCCGACCAGCGCCCCGTCGATCTCCTCCTGCGCCATCAGCGTCGCAGCATTCTCCGGCTTCACCGATCCACCGTAAAGAATTCGCAACTTGGCGGCAAACTCTTCTCCAAAAATCTCTGTGGCCTCACGGCGGATGACCGCATGTGCCTCCGCTGCAATTTCCGGAGTGGCCGTTTTTCCCGTTCCAATCGCCCAGACCGGCTCGTACGCCACCACCAGCTTCGTCGCTTTTTTCGCGGAAACCGCATGAAACGCGCGCACGCACTGGCGGCGCAGCACGTCGTCCGTTAATCCTGCCTCGCGCTCTTCAAGCACTTCCCCCACGCAGCAGATCGGCATGAGCCCGGCTTCCAGCGCGGTCTTCAATCGCAAGTTTACGGTATCGTCCGTCTCGCCAAAATACTGCCGTCGCTCCGAGTGTCCCACGATCACATGTTTCACTCCCAGCGCGAGCAGCATCGCAGCAGAAATCTCGCCCGTAAAAGCTCCTTCTTCCTTCCAGTGAACATTTTGAGCGCCGATGGCGACGTTCGAGCCCTTCGCTGACTCCACCGCCTCCGCCAGATCGATATACGGAGGGCACACCACAATTTCATCGCGGGTATGCCCCGCCACCAGCGGCAAAAAATCGCGAAAAAACTCGCGAGTCCGGTCGGGCGTCTTATACATTTTCCAGTTGGCGGCTATCACCTTAGTGCGGCTCATAGATCCTTTCCAAACGTTAATGCCCAGGCCTCGCGCCACAGATCTCGGACACCAGGGTCCGACGTCCGCGGTCGCTCTTTCAGCCCTTCTTATCCGTCAGTGCCTCAACCCCCGGCAGCTTCTTTCCTTCCAGAAACTCCAGCGATGCGCCGCCTCCGGTCGAGATATGCGTGATCTTATCGGCCACTCCCGCCGCATGGGCTGCCGCCACCGAGTCGCCGCCGCCCACGATCGAAATCGCTCCAACATTTTCCGCAACCGCTTGCGCAATCTTGAACGTGCCTTTGGAAAATCCGGGAACCTCAAATACTCCCATCGGCCCGTTCCACAAAATCGTCCGCGCCCGCGAAATTTCTTCCGAGAACAGTTCGATTGTTTTGGGCCCGATGTCGAGCGCCATCTTATCCGCAGGAATCGGCTGACCTTCGCCGATCTGCTGCACCACCGCATTGATCTCCGGCTTGCTCGCAACCACATGATCCACCGGCAACAGGAGTTTCAAATTTCGTTTTTTCGCTTCATCCAGCAACTCGCGCGCCAGCCCGACCTTGTCCGCCTCCAGGAGCGACTTGCCGATCTCCTGCCCTTGCGCTTTGAGAAACGTGTAAGCCATCCCTCCGCCGATGATCAGCGAGTCCACTTTCTTCATCAGGTTCTGAATCACGCCAATCTTGTCGCTCACCTTGGCCCCACCCAGAATCGCCACGAACGGTTCTTCCGGATGTTCCAACGTTTTGCCTAGATACTTGAGCTCTTTCTCCATCAGCAGCCCAGCCGCGGATTTCTGCACAAATTTCGTAATCCCCACCGTCGATGCGTGCGCCCGATGCGCTGACCCAAACGCATCATTCACGTAGTAAGGAGCAAGCGCCGCCAGTTGCTTCGCAAATTTCTCGTCATTCGCTTCTTCTTCCGCGTGAAAGCGCAAATTCTCCAGCAGCAGCGTTTGTCCCATCTCCAGCTGCGTTGCCACTTCTTCCGCCTCCGGCCCCACGCAATCCGGGCAGAACCCCACGTTTTCGCCGCGCGCCAATTCCTTATCGAGCAGCATCCGCAGCCGCTCCGCCACCGGCATCAGGCTCATCTTCGGATTGGGTTTGCCCTTCGGCCGTCCCAGGTGTGACGCCAGAATCAGCCGCGCCCCGTGCCGCAGCGCATACTCGATGGTCGGCAGCGTCTCCCGAATGCGGGTATCGTCCATCACCCGCCCATCTTCGAGCGGCACATTAAAATCGACCCGCATAAATATACGGTTCCCGCTGAGCGGAAGATCACGAATGGAAAGTTTGGACATGGCTGGTTGTCCTTCGGAAGGCAGAATAATTACGATGCGAGTGGCCCATCCTAACGTCGCGCACTTTGCGACGTTAGGGTGGATTCCACAATCCTTACAGGCCCTTACCCGCAATGTAATGGATCAAATCCCGCACGCGGCAGGAGTAGCCCCACTCATTGTCATACCAGGAGATCACCTTCACGCAGTTGCCCCCGACCACCAGGGTCATGGGCGCATCCACAATCGACGACCGCGAGTCGCCCTTGAAATCCGACGACACCAATTCATGCTCCTCGAAACCCAGATACCCCTTCAGCGGCCCCGACTCCGACGCTTTCTTCAGCGCCGCATTCACTTCTTCCTTGGTCGTCTTTTTCTCGACCCATGCAACCAGATCGACCACAGAAACGTTCGGCGTAGGCACGCGCATGGCGAACCCGTCCAGCTTTCCCGCTAATTCCGGAATCACCAATTTCAGTGCCTTGGCCGCGCCCGTGGACGTGGGAATCATATTAATCGCCGCTGCCCGCGCCCGCCGTAAATCCTTATGCGGAAAGTCCAGAATCACCTGATCGTTGGTATAGGAGTGGATCGTCGTCATAGTCCCGCTGACGATCTTGAATTCGTCCTGCAGCACCTTGGCCACCGGCGCCAGACAGTTTGTGGTGCAGGACGCGTTCGAAATAATGTGATGCTTCGCCCCGTCATATTTCTCGTGGTTCACTCCCAGCACCAGCGTGATGTCTTCATTCTTTGCCGGAGCCGAAATGATCACCTTCTTCACCGTACCGCGCAAATGTTTTTTCGCATCGTTCGCATCGGTGAAGTGTCCCGTCGATTCGATCACCACCTGCGCCCCCACCGACTCCCACGGCAGTGCACCGGGATCTCTTTCTTTGAACACCTTAATAGTCTTGCCGTCCACCGTGATGCTGTCCGGCCCGGCAGAAATCTGGTTTGGCAGGTTACCCAGAATCGAATCGTACTTCAGCAAATGCGCCAGCGTCTTCGGATCGGTAAGATCGTTGACTGCCACAAATTCCAGTCCCGGATCCTTCAGTGCGGTACGAAAAACGTTGCGCCCGATTCGTCCAAAACCATTGATACCAACTTTGATTGCCATAGTTCCTCCGTTGAATATGATTGCCAATTCTTGTTCGGTATGGCGGCAGGCTCAGAGTCCGCACGACCCCGAACTACAAACAAATTATGTTAGCAGGGAATTGGAACCGCCGTAAATCGCCGCGCCTTCTTCCGCAGCGTGTTCTCCCGTCACAGCATTCCGTGCGCGGCGTCACTGACAACTAGATCGTCAGCACTTGCTATGTCTTTACTCTCTCTCGAAATAAAAGCTTGTCATTCTGAGCGAAGCGAAGAATCCCTGCCAGCCAGCACGACTGTCGGCCTCCAAGGGAGCTTCCACCAGACTGTCCGCCTCGCATGGCCTGCGGCTGGATCCAATTCGAGGTTCCATCGCCACTCTTCCCGTTCACCCAAACGTCAATTCCACGAAAGCATCCGCGCGAGACCAGATCGACGACAGACGCGCCGCCCAATACTTGCGATTGATGGCCTGCCGCGCCCGCGCATGTTCCTCCTGCGGCAACACTCGCGCCGTCGCCGCGAACTCAGCTCCGGTAACCCTCCCGAGAATTGTGCACGGCGCCACCTTCACCTGCGGATTATTCCTTATCCGCTTCATCTTCCCCATATCGCTCCGCGTCATCACGTAGAGCTTTTCGTCCACTTCGCCGAACCAAATTGGCGTCGCCACGCCCACGCCGCTCTTGCGAAACGTAGTCAGCGAAATATATTTCTGCCCGCGAATGGAATCAGGAATCTGGCTATCCATTCTTTAATTCTAACTGGGAATCTGAATCTCAGGATCAGACCACACAAGCGGTCGCCACCAGCGTCCCCCGTGCTGCCCTGTGGTCCCCAGTGTCCTCAGCCTGCCCTCAGCGAAGTCGAAGGGTGGTTACGAATTCAGGACACGACCCCGCACCATTGCCCCCGCCGCCGCAGATGTGTTACAAGCCTGACATGCGTAAATGGATGCGCGATCGTTTTCAGCGCCGCAAGAAAAAGCCTGCCGAGTCGTCCGATCAGCCGGCTCCTCCGCCTCTGCAGCCCGCATATTTCGACGCCGGGCAACCGCCCGCCGCCCCCGACGCTGAAAAAGAAAGTAACAAGGAATCGGCCCTTTCCACCGCGCACGAGTCTGAGCCTCAGCCGGAATCCCGTCCACGTTCCCGCTCTCGTTCCGTGCGCTCTGCTCCCGCTCAGCCCGCCGATGCTCCGCCTGTCGACGCTTCATCCGCCGATGTTCCCTACCAGGTTCCTCACGCCATCGACCCTCCCGCACCCGGCGAAACCGCTCCACGCCGCAGTGGCCGCCGCCGTCGTGGTGGACGCGGCCGAAGCGGAGGCCGCGGCCGCGAACAAGCTGTCGCTCAAGCCTTCACCCCCAAAGGCATCACACCCTCGATTCCGCCAGAAGTGGAAGATTCACCCGAAGTCGGTGAGCCCGAAGCGGCGCCCGCATCCTCGTTGTCCCAGCCGCCGCGGCCGCCCGCCGCCTCCGTCTCGCAGCGCGCACCCAAAGGCATCGTAGTGCTCGCCATCGGCCTGCCCGGTTCCGGCAAAAGTTCCTGGTTTAAGCGCCACAACGTTGCTCCACTCTCCAGCGACATGATTCGTTCGCTGCTCTTCGACGACGTCCGCGAGCAGCGCTTTCAGGATCTCGTTTTCTCCAACCTGCGTTCCATGCTCAAAGCGCGCCTCATCGCCAAGCGTCCCATGAATTACGTCGACGCCACCAACCTCACACCGCAGGAGCGCCAGCACTGGATCAAACTTGCCAAAGATTACAACTACGAAGTCCACGCCATCTTCTTCGACGTGCCGCTTGAAGTCTGCATCGAGCGCCATCAGCGCCGCGACCTTGTCGTCCCGGAAGACGTGATGCGCCGCATGGCCGCCAAACTCAAAGCTCCCACCTTCGACGAAGGCTTCGCCAAAATCACGGTCGTGCGAGTCAAGAAGAAAGACGACGGCGTCGCCGGAGAGTAGCAGAGTGCTCGAAAACGGCGGATAACGCCAGATTCACACCCTTTGCGTCCTCTGCGCTCCTTCCTTTGCGAACCTTGCCTTTAAAAGCTTTGCTGCCGTTCCCGCCCAGAATCATCTCTTCCACAAGTGTGCAAACAATTGCTCCCCACCCGCAAATACCCCCTGTAAACCGAGTTCCGCCCGACTCCGCATTTGGCATGGAGTTTGCTTCTACTCTTTGTAGAGTGCGTGGTAACACGCCATAGTCACTTCCGGTAACTTCTCTCGTGGGACATCAAAACTTCGAGAGCTGAGGACTTTACAAAATGAAAATGACCCTGTGTGTGATGTTCCTGATTTGTGCCACTGCCGCCTTTGCGCAGAGTGCTCCCGTGCTGAACAACCAGCCCAGCGAAACTCAGATTGCCGACCATGTCATGCACGCCTCTCAGCACGACATGGCTCAATCCCAGAATCTCCTGGAGCATTCCGACTACGCCTATGCCCAGGGCGAGCGTCCTCTTTGGGAGTTCGGTCCCGTCGGACCGCCCCCGGTGCCCCTCGGCGACCTCGCCCGCGCCGCCCGCAAAGAGCACGCGCTCGACAAGAAAGCCCAGATCGTGTGGGAAAAATAGCTCATCTGGGAAAAATAGCTCGTTCGAGTGAAACGCAAGCTCGACATAAGTTTCGGTAGGCCTGCGGTGCCGGGTTGACCCTAAATCACTCCCCCGGCCCCGCGAAATCGCTCATGTGGGGACAGCTGCCTTTGGCTGTCCTGTCGAGTGAAGCTCGACGGTTTCTTCGCCACCACCCCGATTCCTCAGCCAGATGACAGGATAGGCCCACCCTGCATAAAATGCTCATCATGAGGAAAACCTGGGCGTCGGGATTCGTAGCAGCGGCAGTGCTGATCACAACGCTCGCAATGGCGCCACGCGCCGCGGCGCAGCAGGATGAAGAAGGTCCCACGTCCCTCTTAAGTTTCCAGGTTCTGAAAGACGACAACGGAAAGCCGGTGCGCAGCGCCAGCGTCATCATGCATCCCGTCGGCGGAAATGGAAAACAAGGCAAGGGCGGCATGGAGTTGAAAACCGACGCGGAAGGGAAGTCGAGCTTCGATGGCATCCCCTACGGAAAGTTACGCGTTCAGGTTCTCGCCCCCGGGTATCAAACCTACGGCGAAGACTTCGACGTCAACAAGCCCAAGATGGATTTCACCATCAAACTGAAGCGCCCGCAGAGTCAGTATTCGATTTACGGACCTGGCAAGGACTCCAGCACACCGCCGAAACAGGATGCGCCGCCCCCCGACAAGAATCAGAAGCCCAACTAGGGAAGCTCTGAGCCGGGAAACTGCAATCGGAGATTTATGGACTACTTATTGAAAACGGAACCGTCGGTCTATTCATTCGCTCAACTGGAGCGCGAGAAAACCACCATCTGGGATGGCGTGACGAATCCCGTAGCCGTAAAAAATCTGCGCGCCATGAAGCCCGGCGAACGCCTGGTGATCTACCACACCGGAGACGAAAAAAGCGCGGTAGGAACGGCCAGCGTCGTCTCGGTCGACGCCACCGACCCGAAGACTCCGCAAGTAAAGATCAAAGCCGGCAAGCCGATTACGAAACCCGTGACGCTCGCTGAAGTAAAAGCTCACAAGCTCTTCGCCGAATCTCCGCTGGTCCGCCAGGGCCGGCTGAGCGTGGTCCCGCTGACAGAAGCCCAATACAAATTCCTGGCCAGCGAGTGATCGGAAAAGTGCCGGCTCATGAGCCACTCTTTTTCAGCTTGTCATCCTGAGCGGAGCATCTGCTTTCGCAACGCGAAAGCAGATGCGCAGTCGAAGGATCCCTGGCACCCGAGCTGAACCACGCCTTACTCCTGCACCAGCAATTAGCGCGGCGCCTCGCGAATTCCTAACTGCTTATTGCTGCGGCTTATTTCGCATCCGCCAGCCGAGAGAGCCCCTTACGAAGCCTGCGCATCCCGCCGGATCAACGCTGAATCCAAAAAGAATCCCAGCCCCAGCGTGAATGGGATGGCCCCAAAGGCAGCCGCAACCCATGCATCGGGCTCAACCCGTGCAATCAAAGAAAACGTGATGGTATATCCCACCGCCGCTGCGATCAGCAAAATGCCCGATCGCCTTGACCGTGCAGCTTCCGCAAGCTCCGGTTCCATCGGGACGCTCACTCCGCGGCTGATCGCGGCCAGCCGTTCCTCGGTGCGCAGCTTGCGCACGCGGTAAAAACTGTACATTCCCAACGCTGCCGTAGGCATCCCGAAAATCATGATTACTGCCGCCAGACCAGTCAGTCCGTCCATGGTAATTCTCCTTCCAGTTGCGCCCTGAGCGCGCGTGCTGAGTGCTGTCAAAGAAGAATACGCACGGCGCGGCAAGATAGTTCCCGCGAAACTCCGTGCACATCGCCATCCCACCAATCCATGTCCAAGCCAACCTCTATCCAAACCAATCTTTGTTCAGATCAATCCTCATCCAACCGTAGCCATCCAACTTCAGCCAACCCAGGCACGCCGCCAGGCTTCCAAGCGGTGTAGAGTAATGCCTGGGGCTGTGCCGGGTCACCTTAAGGGAGACTCCATGAGATTCAAGCGTTGCACCAGAACGCGGGCCGCCTCAGCCATGGCAGCCTGCCTGGCTCTGTTTGTTGTTACTCCGGGCGTCCAAGCCCAGGAAACCAAGGAAAAAGTAACGATCAACGACGTGGACCGCACCTACCTGGTGCGCCTGCCTCGTGGTTACGACGCCAAGCAGAAATATCCCGTAGTAATCCTGCTTCACGGCATGAATCAGGATACCGACGACATGGAGCGCCTCACCCGCTTTGCCACCTTGGCCGACAAAGACGGCATCATCGCCGTCTACCCCAGCGCGCTGCACGGCCGTTGGAACGTAGGCGTGCGTCCGCCAGTGCAACAGCCAATGATGAGAAGTCCGGGACGCGGCCGCCGCGGCGGTGGCGGCGGTTATCCCGGCGGCGGTGGCGGCGGATATCCCGGAGGCGGCGGCGGAGGCTATCCCGGAGGCGGCGGTGGTGGATATCCCGGCGGAGGTCAGTCAGGAGGACAAGGCCGTAACGAAGAAACCAGATCTGAGCCGGCGGATGACGTCGACTTCCTGAATCAGATGCTGGACCAGATGGCGTTGAAGTTTTCAGTCGACCAGGCCCGCATCTACGCCACGGGACTGTCCGAAGGCGGCCTCATGGCCATGAAAGCCGGCTGTTCCATGGCCGACCGCATCGCAGCCATTGCCCCGGTGGGCGCTGCCATGCCCAAAACCATGATCTGCTTGCCCTCGCGTCCGCTGCCGGTGGTGATGATCAACGGCACTTCTGACCCGGTCGTCCCCTACGGCGGCGGCACCGAGCACAATCTTCACCTGCCCGTCGTTTCGGTCGAAGACAGCGCGAAAGCCTGGGCCAAGATGGATCGCTGCGCCGAAAAGCCATCCCAAAGCAAGCTCCCGTCTCACGAAAAAGGCGGCATGGAAACCAAAGTCGAAACCTACGACGGATGCCAGCAGGGCGCGCAGGTCGTTTCCTACAGCGTGAAAGGCGCAGGCAACACTTGGCCCGGAGGCGAGCAATACGAAGTAGAAAAGGAAGTCGGGAAAACCAGCCCAGACCCCAACGCCAACGAAACCATCTGGAGCTTCCTGTCGACCAAGAAGATCGAAGTAAAAGCCGAGACGGATAAGCCCGCGCCGGATAAGAGTAGCGCCGATACGAGCACTCCGAAATAACGGTAGGGAAGATGCCACACAACCTGCGCTCTTGTCATCCCGAACGCCGCGTTTTTCCTCGCGGCGGCGGGATCTCAGTCTCTACGGCTGTGGAGCGCGAGCCCGTCAGCAGTCCCCTCAACCGCTCCTTCACCCCCACCCACTCCGCCGCCACAATCGAAAACCGCATCGAGTCCCGAGCGATAAAGTCCGCAGCTATCCGATGCGCCCGCAGAGTCCCCTCGAACTTCCCGCCAATTCGTTCCAGCGCCGCGCGCGATCGCTGGTTGCGTGCATCCGTGTGAAAGCACACCCGCAACACCTGCCACGTTTCGAACGCATACGTCAGCATCAGCAGCTTTGCCTCAGTATTCGCCGCTGTGCGGATCGCCGAGCGCGTCAGCCATGTGTAACCAATTTCACAAGCATCCGGAAACGGTTGCCCGTGCCGCGCATGCCCAGCCGGCCACGCCCATCGCTCGATATTCCAGAACCGCGTAGACCCAATGACCACACCATCGCTCGCCCGAACAATCGCAAACGGCACCGCGCTCCCAGCATCCCGCCAGGCCAAAGCAGTGTCAACATAAGTGGTAGCGTCTGCCTTACCCTGCGGCACCGGACTCCACCGGTACAGCGCAGGGTCACTTGCCGCGGCAGCAACCAGTCCATCGGCGTGCGCATGCTCCAGCGGTTCCAGACGAACCTGTCTCCCCGACAACACAAAAACTTCACTTCCCATAGCTCCAAGTATGCATTGAATCCGCACCCGTCCACAATTTTGAACCCGCCCGAGGAATCTCCCGCTCCCACTCGGAGAAAAAAAACTTTGCCACGGATTTTCACAGATCACCACGGATAAACCAAAGCTTGTGCTCCAATCCGTGAAGATCCGTGAAATCCGTGGCAAAGTTGCGTTTATCACTAGCCACTAGCCACTAGCCACTAGTCACTGCCCTTGGCATCGCCTACAACGACCGCAGGAAGTTCAGCAGATCCTGCACCTGGGATGCTTTCAGCGTGTTGAATTTGTGGATCACGCCGACCGCCTCCGATCCACTGCTGCTGTGCGATTGAATGGCCTGGATCAGGTCATTCGTGCGCCCATCGTGAAGAAAGAACAGCCGCTGCCCCAGTCCCCATAGCGGCGCCGTCCGGAACAGCATCGGCCCCGCCCCGCCCTGAGTGATGCCATCCGACAGCCCGGTTCCCATGCTATGCAGCGCAAAATCGGAATATGGATTGTAGGTGACATTCGACATGCCGGTGAAAGGGGAAGCCCCGGTGGTGAGAGTCGGCGAGTGGCAAAGACTGCAGCCGATGGTGTTGAACAGCGCCGCCCCGTTCAGAGTCGATGCGGTCGACGGCGCAGGTGCCGCCGGCGCAGAGAGGCGAATGAACGCCGCGAAGTTCACAATATCAGATGCCATCTCCGATGCCGTGCCGACCAGCGTCCCGAAGTTGGGACTGCTGGAGTTTTGGTTCAGAATGTTGGTGGCATCTTCCGGCGATCCGTTAAAGACGCAGCCTGCCACGGCGCTCCGCTCGTTGGGAAAGTTTTCGTTGGAGACTCCTTGCTCCACGTTGTAAGCCTCCCCCACAAAAACCAGCAGCGACTTGTTCTGCGCCTTCCAGCCGAAACGAGTGATCGTTCCGTCGTTTCCGCTGGTGTTAAAGACCCCTTTAATCTTGAGCGCCGCTCTGGCCGAAGCGGTCGCCGCCAGATTCGCTTGCAACGTGGCATCGGGCGTGGCTTCCACCAGGCCCAGCCCAAACAGCGGCGTGGGAATGCGGAAAATCACGTTGTTGGCGGTCAAGGCGTCCGCGAAGTCAGGCTGCGCCAGAGTGCAGCCCGTGGCGTCGGAACGGCCCGTGATGGTGTAGAGGCCATGAACTCCACCGTCAGCCGTGCCGGTAGAAGTCTTGATGAAGCGGGCTTCGCGCACCGGGCCGTCGGCGGTAATGAATGAGGGAACCGTGTTCGTCGCGCCATCCAGCGCAGCCAGCGCCACCTGTGGATTCGCGATCGGGTTTTGCGGGCTGCTCAGCCCCGGACTGCTCCCGCCAATCGTGGGCTGCGCATGGCACTGCGCGCAGCTGTTGCCGTTGAAGGTGGGGCCGAGGCCGACTCCGGTTTCGCCGGCGATGCCGCCGGAAACCGAATCCACTTCCTGAAAACGCATCTGGGCTTGACCGAAGAAGCCCTGCTCATTGGAATTGAGAGTTGGATAAAAACTTCCAGCCGCCGCCGGACCAGGCCGCGGTCCAGGGTCGTTTTGCGCGTGCAGCGGCGAGATGCTGCTCGCCGCCAACGCGAAAAGAGAAAGTGAAAGTGAAAGAGAAAGAGAAACGGTAGCCATCCTATTCCGACACTTCATCTTGTACCTCCGCATTGTGCACTTCCGTGCAGGGGGATAGACACAGGAAGATAGACACACTTCCAGCTCGAGCTTGTTCTTGGTGACGTGCAGCGCGGGGTTGGGCCTCAGCTGTTCAGCTCAAGCTGCGGATCGGCATGAAAAAACCGGTACCGTGCCTGCCGCGAACGGAACAGCACTGTGGGAGCGGTATCCCACCAGGGTTTTTCTTTTCTCAGGCGAGAAAAGAAGATTCAAACATTGCCCGGAACTCTAGGCTGGATGCGGAATCCGGTCAAGGGTCCGGAAGTACATTCGATAGTTAGAAGACGGCCACGTCGAAGCCGTCTAGCTGTCTCGTAAAGCTACGGCCGTATGGCCATCTCACAAATGGGTTAGGGAAGGGCACGAGTCACTCGTGCCGCCAAGTCGTTGAGAAATGTCTGCGCTTCAGCGCCCGCGTTCTCACTCCAGATTGGCGTGCGCGCTGGGGTAATACTTGGAGATCATGCGTCCGGTCATCAGCCCGCCTTCATATTCCGGAATGATCACCTCGTCGGCCCCGGAATTCCTCATGGCCTGCGCATAGCGCGCCTGCCCCGCTCGCGTGATGATGCGCGCCTTGGGGTTTAACGACTTGGCCGTGACCGTGATGTAGAGATTATCCGCGTCGTTGTCGATGACGATGCAAACCCCGCGCGCATACTCGATGCCGGCAGCCTGCAGAATGTCGTGCCGCTTCGCGTCGCCCTGAATGATCAGAATCTTCTCCTTCAGCAACTCGCGGCAAATGCCCTCGTTGGTCTCGATGAGCACAAACGGAATCTTCAGGCGCGAAATCTGGTCCACCACCGTGCGCCCGACCTGCCCATACCCGCAGATGATGAAGTGATCGCGCAGTCTTTCGATGCTGACGTCGTTGACCATGGCTCTCCAGGCCTCCACCCCCTGGCGGTTGAAAATAGTGACCAGCACTCGTTCCGCAATCCAGATCTGGAAAGCGAATACCCCGAGGTACACAAAAATGGCAAAGAATTTCGTGGCGTCGCGGACTTTGCTGTCATCAATGGCGTGCGGATGAATCATCCAGAACAGCGCATCCTGCCAGCGCACGCCCTCAAGGTGCCGGTACACCAGGACACACATCAGGCTGAAGCCGAGAAAAACGGACAGCGGCAGCAACAGCCGTCGCAAAAACAATAGAAAGATGCGCGCCATGGGGGAAGCGATACTATCGCAAGTAGTGCGTGGCGCACAATGAAAATGCAGCTCTTAGCAGGTCAGCGGAAAATCGATTTGCTGAATCTGCTTTGTCGATTTCCGCCCCGTCACGAAAGTTTCCGCAACTCGCGGCGCAGAATTTTTCCTGACGCCGTCTTCGGCACGGCATCCACAAATCGAACTGCTCGCGGCTGCTTGTAGTGCGTGAGTCGGTCGGCCACAAAAGCGCAGAGTTCCTCCTCCAGCTTTTTGCATCCCACAAAGCCCTCGCGCAGCGCGACGAATGCTACCGGAACTTCTCCCGCAACCGCGTCCGCCCGCCCCACCACGCCGCACTCACGCACCGCCGGATGCTCCAGCACCACCGCCTCCACTTCCGCCGGCGCAACCGGAAACCCTTTGTACTTGATCATCTCTTTCCGCCGGTCGACCACGCGAAAAAAACCTTCCCCGTCGCGCGTCACAATATCTCCCGACCAGAACCAGCCATCGCGCAGCACAGCGGCAGTAGCTTGCGGCTCTTTCCAATACCCGAGCATAAATTGCGGCCCGCGCATCACCAGTTCGCCGGGCTCGCCAGGGGAAGCTTCGGCATCTGCAGACTCGCCAGAGTCATCCCTCCTCTTCGCGTCGAAGCCTGCGGAATATTCACTCTCAGTCTGCGCCACCACCCGGCACTCAGTCAGTGCTACCGGATGGCCGATGGAATCCGGCCGATAGAGTTCGCGATCGAGATAGCCGCAATGCGTAAGCGGCGAGGCCTCCGTCATTCCATAACCCTGGACGACCGGAATGCCCGTGAGCCCGGTGAACCGCCGCGGCAGCTCCGGCGGCAGTGGCGCAGCTCCGCACTTTACCCATCCCAGTTTGTGATTGCTCGGGAACTGTCCAGCTTCCGCAGCCTGGCAAAGCGCAATCATCGCCGGCGGCACCATCGGCATCATGGTGACGCCTTCCTCGGTCATCAGAGAAAACAATTGCTCCACGTGAAAGCGCGCCATCAGCACCGTCGTCGCCCCGATGATCAGCGCAGGATTCAGCACCACATTAAGACCGTAGATGTGATACAGCGGCAGAAAACACAAAACGCAATCGTCGCCTTTCATGGCCACAGAATTTGGTCCCAGAAGTTGATACACGTTGGCGACCAGGTTGTAATGCGACAGCATCACCCCCTTGGGCAGTCCCGTGGTGCCGCTCGAATAAGGCAGCGCGCCCAGCGCCTCGGTGGAAGAAAGCTCCGGCCTGGGAATCGCGACGGTTGCACCTTTTAGAAGATTCGCAAAATCCTCCGCGCCCGCGGCGGATCGGCGAGTCGTGTACATCCTCCGCAGCTTAGGCAATCCGCTGAGGTTGATCCCGTCAATGTTAGGCCCGTCGGTAATCAGCAGCACGGCGCCGGAATTTTCCAGCTGGTAGCGAACTTCGCGTTCGCGATAAGTCGGATTCAGCAGCGTCGGAATTCCTCCCGCCAGCGTGATCGCATGATAAGCAATGCAAAATTCCCACGTGTTCGGAAGAAAAATCGCGACAATCTCTCCGGCCTTCATCCCCGCCGCAACCAGGCCGTGGGCAAGGCATTCCACGGCCTCGCCATATTCCGCATAGCTCAAGCGCCGCCCGCAGGAGGTATCCACCACCGCCGTCTTGCCGGAATAACGGCGGCACGACTCAAGAATCAAATCATGAAGAAAAAGATTGCTGGGGTCCGCGTAAAGTTGAGTGCGCAGCATGCCGGGACAGATTGTATCGGAACCGCCGACGAACCGCTCGCGCGATCAGCCGAAATGCTTATGTGGGGACAGCCACCCATTCGACTTCGCTCAGGGCAGGCTCTCGGCTGTCCGTCGAGCGCAGCTCGACGATTTCCGCGCAAACTTAATTTTGGGTGGCGCAGCGCTTTCAGCGCTGTAGAGATTTTCTTTTCCGCGAGGCTTAGCCTCTGGGGTAGTCACTTCACGACTGTATCGCGCTAGCTCGCCAGCTTCCGCAAAAACTCCTGCTCATCCATCCGGTATTTAAACGCCTTGCGCCCATCAATGAAGATTACAGGAACTTCGTCGTTGAACTGGCGCCGCAACTCGTGGTCGGAATCCACGTCAATCTCGCGCCACGTGAAGCCGCCGCGCCGCGAGAGCTTCGTGAGGCTCTCCTTCACCACCTCGCACAGATGGCATCCCCTCCGCGAGTAAACCACCACGTTGCGGTCATCCGCCATGCACGGATTCTAGCGCGTCCGATTTCAGCTTTCCAGTCTGCTGCCAATTTTAAAAGATATGTCATCCCGAATCGCGCCGAAGGCGCGAAAAGGGACCCTACGTCTGGCGGACACCGCCGCTGACGTAAACGGGACGCGGCGAAGACGCCTGTGGTGACTGCCCGAAGCAGAATCCCTCTCCATCAACTCCTCCCATGTAAAATCCCTCCATGCACGATCACCCCCAACCTCTTCGCGGCAAGACCGCCCTCATCACCGGCGGAGCCAAGCGCCTGGGCCGCGCCTCCGCGCTGGCGCTGGCGCAAGCCGGCGCGGATGTCGCCATCACTTTTCGCAATTCGTCCAGCGAAGCGCATCAAACCGTCGCAGATTTATCGGCACTCGGCGTGCGCGCATTCGCCCTGCGCTGCGACATCACCGACGAAGCCAGCGTTCGCAGCATGATGAAAGATGCCGGTCGTGAACTGGGCCGCATCGATATTCTCGTCAACAACGCCGCCAACTACGAAACCGCCGAATTCGAGGAACTAACCGTCAAGCAGTGGGACGCCATGTTCGCTTCAAACACCAGAGGCCCCTTCCTGGTATCCCGCGAAGCGCTGCCGTGGATGCGGCGTCCACGCGTTAATAGCAAGAACACGAACACAGCAAAGACGAACGCCACTAAGACGAACACAGCCAGGGCCGAATCCAAAATCATCAACATGGGTTCGCTCGGAGGCTTGCGCCCCTGGGCCACCCACGCCCACTACTGCTCGTCAAAAGCGGCGCTCCACATGCTCACCAAAGTGATGGCCAAGGCGCTGGCGCCGGAGATCGCCGTGAACGCGGTCGCTCCCGGTATGATCGATCTGGGAGAAAAATCCGCAGCAGCCTTCATGCGTCGCATGGCCAAACAAACCCCCATGCAGCGCAACGGCCGCGGAGCCGAAATCGCCGCAGCCGTCCTGTTCTTCGCCACCGCCCCACAATTCATCACCGGCCAGATTCTAGCCGTCGACGGCGGAATCGGCCTGTGAGAATCCTCAGGCTTCGGCCGACGTCGGATCGATCACCAGCCTGACCTCGGAAACCCGGTTCGCCGGGAACCCGCCTTGCTTCGCGTGTTCCCGCACCATCTCTTCGTTGGGCGCAATATAAACGCAATAAATCTTGTCTTGCGTCACGTAGCTGTGCAGCCACTGAATCTGCGGCCCCAGTTTATTCAGCACGCTGCACGATTTCTGCGAAATCGCCACCACTTGATCCGGCGTCACCTCTCCCACGTTCGGAATATCTCGTTCGATCACATACTTCGGCATGTCTTCCCCCCCAAAGTCTTGTTCATCCATTCTCAGCAATGCTGTGGAAGATCGGCGCTTCAGCAGCCTGCCCTGAGCGAAGTCGAATGGGCCGCGTAAGGCCTGCAAAATTAGCGCGGGCTTCAGCCCTTGCGCTCGTCTTCTGTCTCCGCGTCCGCAGCGTGCTGGAGACGAAATTCTAGGCCATGACACCGAAAATAGCCATTGCTTCTTAGTCAAGGTATATTGGGGCAAATGAAGAAATCCAAGCGCAGTGCTGCGAGCGCCGCTGCGGCCTCGATTCGCCCGTCGGCGCCTGCTCCCCGAATTGCCATCGCCATCATGGCGGCAGGCATGGGCACCCGGCTGAAATCGCAACTTCCTAAAGTCTTACATGAAGTAGGCGGAAAGCCGCTGTTGGCGCACGTAATCCGCGCCGCCACGGCCGTAGTCCCCGCTTCGGACGTTTACGCCATCATCGGTCATGAGGCCGCGCGCGTGCGCGCAGCCACAGAGAAATCGGGCATCCGTTTCGTGCTGCAGCCCGAGCAGCGCGGCACCGGCCACGCGCTCATGGTGGCGCAACCGGCTCTGGCCGGCTACGACCACGTCATCGTGCTCTCCGGCGACGCGCCAATGATCACCGCGGAAACCATCGCCCGCCTCCGCGACTTCCATCTGCAAGCGCGCGCAGCCATGACCCTGCTGAGCGCAGACCTTGAGAATCCCACCGGATACGGCCGCGTTCTCCGCAAAAGCCCCGCCAGCCCAGAAGTAAAAGCCATCGTCGAAGAAAAAGCGGCGAGCCCCGCGCAGAAAAAAATCCGCGAAATCAATTCCGGTTTCTACGTTTTCGCAATCCCGGATCTCTACCAGAACATCACGCATCTCTCCACCGCCAACGCCCACGGCGAATACTACCTCACCGACATGGCCGAGATTCTGCGCAAGGCCAAGCGCCGGGTGGTGGCCACAAAAACCGCAAACCCCAGCGAAGTGCTGGGAGGCAATACCCGCGCCGAGTTGGCGGAGATCGACGAAAAAATGCGCCTCGCCAAGTGCCGCCAGTTGATGTCCGACGGCGTTACGGTTTTTTATCCCGCAACCTGCGTCATCGATGCCGACGTCCAGATCGCGCCCGACACCGTGATCGAACCCTACGTCCAGTTGCTTGGCAGCACAAAAATTGGCGCCGCCTGCCGCGTGCGCTCCTACAGCGTGATTCGCGATTCTGAAATCGCCGACGGAGTCACCATTCGTCCCGGCTCGCTGATCGAAGAGTCGCGAATCGAGGCGGGCGCCGTGATTGGCCCGTATTCGCACCTGCGCCCCGGCAGCGAAATCGGTGAATCCGCGCACGTGGGCAACTTTGTCGAGACCAAGAAAATCAAGCTTGGCAAAGGCTCAAAAGCCAACCATCTCACCTACCTCGGCGACGCCGACATCGGTGCGGGCGTGAACATCGGCGCCGGAACCATCACCTGCAACTACGACGGCGTCCACAAACACCAAACCGTAATCGAAGACGGCGTCTTCATCGGCAGTGACAGCACCCTCGTCGCGCCCGTTCGCGTAGGCAAAGGCGCGTATGTAGCCGCAGCCTCGTGCATCACCGAAAATGTGCCCGAAGACGCGCTCGCCGTCGCCCGCTCCCGCCAGATCGTAAAAGACGGCTGGGCCCGCGCAAAACGCGCAACGCAAAAAAAATAAATCCACCACGGAGTCACAGAGCCACGGAGAAACACTTATTACAAACACAAAGGCACTGAGACTTTGGATTTCTCCGTGTCTCAGTGCCTCCGTGGTGAATGGCTCTGTCTTTAGTGCGAAACCGCCGCGAACAGTTCCGAATGCATCAGCGACTGGAATTGCTGGTCGTTCGACTTGAAGTGAACCTTCACGTCCGAACTGTCCGAGTCGATGGTCGTGTTGTCAATCGCGACCTTCTCGATGGGGCTGGCGCTCATTTTCTTATAAATCATGCCCGCCTTCACCAGCGACGAAACCGTGGCCGCCGTAATCGAGTCCGACGCCACAACGTCGAGATCAAAGTCGACCCCGCTGCTGAAATCCATGGTGTAGCGCGACCCCAGCAAGCGCTTCTTCACCGACTCATAATCCGCAACCTTGGCGGCATCGCCCAGCGCCGAACGCATCACGTTCTGCGTGCCCAACTGGTCCAGGATGCTCCACACCGGCGACGCATCGACGCTCCCCATCATGTCCGACATAATGGAGTTGGTGTCGATGTTCATGACGTCCCCGTTTTTCGTATCCAGCGCAACCTTAACCGCCGTCGACTCGCCGAACAGCATGGTGTTGTCATCCAGAAACGTCATCACCATGCCCCCATCCATGGGGTAGAGCTTGGCGTCCTTGTAGAGCTTGGGCTTGTAGTTCTGCAGCTTCATCTTCTTGAGCACGGCCTTCATGTTGAATTCGCCGCTGACCAGGCCCACGTTCTTCACGCCTTGTTTCGGCGTGCGGAACGACGCGAACGAAAGCGTGTCCACGTCCTTGTCGGGATCAATGGCGATCCCCTTCAGCGCGCCTTCGAACTGCTTCAGGTAATCGGGCAGCAATTGCTGCTTCAGCGCCATGGCGGTCGGGGAGTTACGCATCGCCCGGTAGTCCACCGAGATCAGTTGTTGCAGGTCGCCGGGAATCACCGAGCGGGCAGAGTTGTTAAGTGGCATCCCGTAGGCAACGCTTACGAGCAGGGCGCAGGCAATACACAGCTTTACAATTCTCATGGGAACCTCAAAATTCATTCGCAAGATTTCTCTTCACAGATTTCGCTTCACAACGGTAACAAGACTCAGCTTTGCTGGCAGTCTTGGCAAAAACAGAAGGCGCTCTTCGCTTAGATGCACAAACGGCAACATCTGTTCCTCCCCCAGCCTCGATTCCGCGAATCTTCACTTCCAGGGAACGCTCTATTCTATTTTACTTGCAACTCCAGCGCGAGAAACATTGGTACGTGCCCCAATTACCAGCCCGAGTCCCGTAGTCCAGTCCCGAAACGAATCCGAAGCGTAAGCCTCGTCCCAGCCCTTGTCATTTCGAACCAGTTCTTTTGGTGAGGAATCTGCTTTCCCCACCCGCTGCACGACAAGAGCGGGCGAACCGCACGCATGCCACTGAAGGCTGTGTTGGGTCCAATCGCGTCCGCCGCCTTTTGACTTCCTGTCAGTTCCTCGTAGTCCTGCTCTGGACCAGAAATCCCCGAAAACACAAACGGCGCAGACCAAAAGGTCCACGCCGTTATCTTTACCCTCTATATCCAGAATATCAAATTGGAAGGCCAAATGTAACACCCTTTCTAGATTTATATCCCCATGCAGATCAGTAACTTAGCCAAAAAAGCTAACGCTTACCCTCTTGACAAGATTTTCCCGGAAACCACAAGAACAGAGACGGCTGCCCCATTTCGCGTGTTTTGCGAGAAGTGGGGCCTTTTGATCCGGGATGCTAAAGTTTTCGAAGTAACACGAACACATGGCCCACCCCATCCTGCTCTACGACGGTGTTTGCGGACTCTGCAACCGCCTGAACCAGTTCGTCCTGCGTCGCGATCCCGCAGGGATTTTCCGTTTTGCTTCTCTGCAGAGCGCCCTCGCGATACGCATCCTGGCGCGGCACGGGGCCGACGCCGCCGATCTCGATACCGTCTACGTCGTCGTCAATCCCGATCAGCCCGATGAAAATCTGCTGGCCCGTTCCGACGCCGTTATCTTCGTCCTCAAACAACTCGGCGGCTTCTGGCGCTTCATGGGATTCCTGCTGCAGTTCAATCCTCGGTTCCTCCGCGATCGGGGATACCGCGTAGTAGCCCGCAACCGCTACCGCTTTTTCGGACGGTCGGAAACCTGCTTCCTACCCAGCCCCGAAAATCGCGATCGTTTTCTGGACGTCTAACCGGCCCGATTAGCGCATGCGCCATCACAAATGAGGCTGCCCCACTCGTCGCGGTTTTCGACGAGTGGGCACCACGGACCTCAATTCCTGGGTCGCTCGTCACATACAACCTTGGAAGCGCTGTGATAGACGTTCCCTATGCCCGCAAAGCTGCGTCGCTACTACGGTGCTGGGTACCTTCACTTCATTACCACCAGCTGCTATCGGCGCAGCCCGCTCCTCGACACGCCACAGAATCGTGATTTGTTTCTCTAAGTTCCGGAGCGGGTACGCCGTTGTTACCGTTTCGTGGTCGTCGGTTACGTTGTCGTGCCCGAGCATGTTTATCTGTTATTCAGTGAGCCCGAGCGCGGCGACCCGTCGGTGGTGATGAAGGTTCTCAAACAGTCCTTCGCCAAGCGTCTTCTGCAAAAAGTGCGCGCCACGGCCAACCCGCGGCAATCGTCTTCATGGGACTCCGCACTCACCGAGGGACACGTCTGGCAATGCCGTTTCTACGATTTCGTGGTGTTCACTGAGAAAAAACGAGTGGAGAAGCTGCGATACATTCACCGGAATCCGGTGGCCCGCGGTCTGGTGCTGGCTCCGGAGCAGTGGAACTGGAGCAGCTATCGCCACTACGCCGAGGACGAACGGGGGCCGGTGCGGGTCAACGAAGTGCGGGAAGCAGAACTGCGTGTGCGCAAGATCGGGTAACAAGATCGCTGCGCAAAACCGTCAGGCGTCCGTGGTGCCCACTCGTCGAAAACCGCGACGAGTGGGGCAGCCTGCCTCCGTTGTAGAATGTCCTTCGCAATTCCGTGCCGCCTCCCGCACGGGAACGCTCATTCCTCCTGGTTGAGGTTTCATCATGCCCGATAAAGCATTCATCGATCCCAAAAGCGACATGCAGGCCACGAACATCGATTCGATTCTGCAGGAGCAGCGCAAGTTCGAGCCGCCCACGGAATTCAGCAAGCAGGCTCACATTCAGACTCTCGCCCAGTACGAGCAGCTTTACAACGAGTCCATCGACAGTCCCGATACCTTCTGGTCAAACGTCGCGCGCGAGCTGCACTGGTTCAAGCCCTGGGAAAAAGTTCTGGAATGGAATTGTCCGTGGGCCAAGTGGTTCGTCGGCGGCCAGATTAATCTCTCCTACAACTGCCTCGACCGCCACGTCGCGACCTGGCGCAAGAACAAAGCCGCGCTCATCTGGGAGAGCGAGCCCGGTGAAGTGCGCGTGCTCACCTATCAGCAACTCCATCGCGAAGTGCAGAAATTTGCAAACGTGCTAAAGGAACTTGGGGTTAAGAAGAATGACCGCATCGCCATTTACATGGGCATGACGCCGGAGTTGCCCATCGCCATGCTGGCCTGCGCCCGCATCGGCGCGCCCCACACCATCATCTTCGGAGGTTTCTCCTCGAACGCGCTCGTCGACCGCATTCACGACTCCGAGGCTTCAGCCGTCATCACGCAGGATGGATCGTACCGCCGCGGCGCGGAAGTGAAACTTTTTCCCGCGGTTGAGGAAGCCTTGAAGTCGTGCCCCAGCGTGAAGAATGTAGTCGTCTACAAGCGCACCGGAACTGCAATCAACATGCAGCCCGGCCGCGATCATTGGTGGCACGAACTGATGGCAAAAGCCTCCGACGTTTGTCCCGCCGAGCCGCTCGACGCCGAGCATCCGCTCTACATTCTGTACACCTCCGGCACCACCGGCAAACCCAAAGGCGTAGTCCACACCACTGGCGGATATTCCGTGGGCACCTACCTCACCACAAAGTGGATTTTCGATTTGAAAGACGAAGACACTTACTGGTGCACCGCCGACATCGGATGGGTCACCGGCCACAGCTACATCGTCTACGGACCGCTGCAGAACGGCGCCACCAGCCTGATGTACGAGGGCGCACCGAATTTCCCCGAGCCCGACCGTTTCTGGTCGATCATCGCGCGCCACAAAGTAAACATCTTCTACACCGCTCCCACCGCGATCCGCACTTTCATCAAGTGGGGCAACGAGTGGCCGAACAAACACGATATGTCGAGCCTCCGGCTGCTAGGGACGGTCGGCGAACCCATCAACCCCGAGGCCTGGATGTGGTATCGCGAAACCATCGGCGGCAATCGCTGCCCCATCACCGACACGTGGTGGCAGACGGAAACGGGGCACATCATGATCGCGCCGATTCCCGGCGCAATCGCCACCAAGCCAGGGTCGGCGACACGGCCGTTTCCGGGAGTAGTCGTCGACGTGGTCACGATGGATGGAAAATCAGTGCCCGAAGCCTCGGGAGGATTTCTCGTAATCAAGCGTCCGTGGCCCGGGATGCTGCGCACCGTCTACGGCGACCCCGATCGTTATGTGAAAAATTACTGGTCGCAGATTCCGGGAATGTATTTCACCGGAGACGGCGCGCGCAGAGATAAAGACGGATATTTCTGGATCATGGGCCGCGTGGATGACGTGCTCAACGTGAGCGGACACCGGTTGAGCACGATGGAAGTGGAATCAGCGCTGGTGGCGCATGAGGCGGTGGCAGAGGCCGCGGTGGTAGGTCGTCCGGATGAGTTGAAGGGGCAAGCGATTTCGGCGTTTGTGACTTTGCAGCAAGGCCGGAAGCCCACGGCTGAGTTGAAAGAAGAATTGCGAAAATGGGTGGCGAAAGAAATCGGATCGCTGGCCAAGCCGGACGATATTCGCTTCACCGACATGCTCCCGAAAACTCGCAGCGGAAAAATCATGCGGCGGTTGCTGCGCGAACTGGCGAGCAATGGAGAAGTGAAGGGCGACACCACCACCCTCGAAGATTTCGGCGTGATCGCGAAACTAAAAGAGCACGACGAGGTTTAAGACGCTTGTGTGGAGCGGAAAGAGGGCTTCGGGCTTCGGCTATCGGGCTTCCGCAGTTCAAGGACGCCAGCACTAAAGCTCGCTGCCGTCAGGTGACGGATTTCGTGGTTTCGCGTTAAGTCGGGGAATCGGGAGCTTTGCCGAAGCCCGGTAGCCGAAGCCCGACAGCCCGCTGCACAGGATCTGGGGAATATGTCGAGTCGACTCGTAGCCGCCGCATTCGTGATCGTGGCGATATTCTCGTCGCTCACGGCACGCGCCCAAACCGGCTGCCTGACCGGGAGTGTGGTCGACAACGCCGGCGAGCCCGTCGAAGGAATCCGCATCACAATGGGCGACAACGTCTGGACCACGGCACAAATCTCTCCCGAGCCCAAGTCCGACGAATCCGGACAATTCAGAATCGAAGGCATCCCTCCCGGTACCTACAAGGCAAACGCCTTTAACGATCAGCTCGGCTATCCCGGAATCTGGTGGCCGGTGCGGGATGTTTCCATCACGGCGACCTCTGTCTGCGCCAACATCACTTTCAACGTGCGCTCCCGCGCCGCAAAGCTGAAGCTGACCGTCACCGACGCCGCGACGTCCAAGCCAGTCCACGATATTGTGCTCGATGTTTTTCCCGGGGACAAACCTGGCCTGTGGCTGCCCGTCGAGCCGCTTCTGAGCTACGGCCTCCCGCCGCAGGTTCCATCTTTGACCAGGCTGCGGATTGTGGTTGCCGCGAAAGGTTACTCGTCGGCCGTATTCACGTTTCCGTCGCTGGCGGCGGGAGAAACCCACGAGATTATCGCGAAACTTTCTCCCAAGGGTCTGGGATGCATCACGGGCATTGCCATTGATGAGAATTATTCTCCCGTAATGGCAGCAACGATCAGCCCAAGATTCATGAGTGCGGGATATGGCGGAGGCTTGGCCCCGGCAAAGACAGACGCCGATGGAAAATTCGCCTTCGATAATCTCCGCCCCGGCGATTACACGCTGTGGCCGGAGAAAGAGTCGGATGGCTTCTCGGGCAACTGGTCGGGATGGCGCGGGCAGGTCGAGCTGCAGAAAGTGACGGTAACTCCGGGAGCCGCCTGTGAAGACGTCACGATCAACATGGGCGCAAGGGGCGCGCTCATGAAGGTTCGCGCGATGGACGGCGCCACGCACGAGTACCTGACGGACATGCAAGTCATACTGCGGAATCTGGGAGATCCTCCGCAGACTGCGTCGATTTTCGGAGCGCCGCGGGAATTTCTGGTTCCTTCGCGCACGGTTTTCACTCTTCAGGTCCTCGCTCCAAACTACAAAAACTCCGAGCGCATACAAGTGGAGCCGCTTTCTCCTGGGGAGAAGCAGGAATTGACGGTGCCGATGCGCCGCGAAACGGCCGCAGCACCTGCCGTCCTAAACGAATCATCGAAATAAACTCTGGTCCGACCAATCCACCGGACGATTACTTCCGTACTCATGACGTTGGAGAGTGGGCAACGCAATCAGGCTGGACACAAGCCCGCATTGCAGAGGTATCACTCCGCCAAAAATCAATTTAGGAGATGCAGTCATGAGCCTTTCCAAGTTAACCGAAGCGATCGGCCTGAGCGACGAAATTTCGAGGCGGTCGTTTTTCAAGCGTGCCACGATTGTGGGAGCCACCGGCGCAGTCGCGATGAGTGGACTCGTTACCCTGGCCTCAGCGTTGGATCAACAAACAACGGATCGCGAAACAACTGCCCCTAGTCGGGACAGTGGTGCGGACAGTGACATCAAGTCCAACACGTTGAAGGGGTCCGATCGTGAGATTCTGGTGGCGGCGGAGATTGCCGAGGCGCTGGCGGTCACGACCTACACCAACATCATCAACATCGCGCCATTTTTCACCCGGATACCATCGGACGACCAAGGTTACCTGGTCGGCGCCCGCCAGGAAGAAATGTCCCACTACCTGCTGGAGAAGTCTGCGACCGGGCAGTCCACTCCCTTCACCTCGTTCTACTATCCCGTGAACATGTTCGCCGATGCGCAAACCACGCTGAACACCCTGGTCACCTTGGAAGATGCATTCATCGCGGCGTATCTGGTGGGCGTGCGCAATTTCAGCACTACCGAGCTGCGAGTGACCGCAGCGCGCATCATGGGCATCGAAAGCGACCACCGCACTCTGGCCCGTGTGATTGGTCCTGATGTGGCGCCGCAGGATGGCGGGCCGATTACCGCGATCACCGGCATTCAGGGAGTGGCCGAGAGCGTCGCTCCTCCCAACAACAATGGCTATGAGCGGACATTGTGCCTGAACAATATTAACCAGGCAGTGCAGGCGCTGTTGCCCTTTGTAGACGCCAGCGCCGCTCAGGCCGCAGGGTTTAACACGTCGACGACCTATGCCTTCGAACCGTTCACTCCAACCTTGCCGAATCCGCTGGGGGATTTTATTTCCTTCAGGGGCTGCTGAGGGAAGGCGCACTCAACGAACTGCAACGTTCCGCCCGGCAGGGTCGACGGGTCGAGTACTCGCGATCTCGCCGGTTCGGAACGCTACTTTGCAAATTGGTTTCGGCTTACAAAACCTCAAGGAGGATTCTGTGATTGAAGGCTTGTTTCAACCCATGCACCTCATCGTAATTTTCGGCATCGCTCTGCTGGTGTTCGGTCCCAAGAAGCTACCGGAACTCGGAAAAGGATTGGGCGATGGAATACGAGGATTTAAAGCGGCGATGAACCCAACGGAGGAAAAGAAAGAGAGTAAGGAGAGTAAAGACGCTTAACCGACACGAGCAGGAATAAAGTCCCCACGTCTCGCAAAGGAGGCGAGACATGGGGCACCGGGCCGCACACGAAGTTATTCCGTGCGGAGAGTCGTGGAAGGATCGATTCTGGTAATGCGCAGTGTCGGCAGGAAGCTGGCCACTGCGGCAATGACTGCCAGGACAATCGGAACGATCGTCAGGGTCAGCGGATCGTAGTCGCGGACGCCGTAGAGTTCGCTGCGCAACACGCGGAGCGCGGCGAACGACAGGGCGACTCCGGCGATCAGGCCAAAGCCCGCGGCCACCACACCAGCGGAACCCACGTCAACCATGGCTTTCGAGATGGAAGAGCCAAGGGCCATGCGGATTCCGATTTCGCGGGTGCGCTGCACGACGAGATTCGAAACCAACCCGTAGACTCCAACCGCGGAGAGCAGAAGCGCCAATCCCGCAAGCACGCCGAGCAGAACTACCTCCACGCGCTGGTAGGCAAGGTTCTCGGCCAGGATGTCATTCATCGAGTGGAAACCGGAAAAGGGCAAGTTCGGGTCGACTTCCGCGAGCGCCCTTTGCATGGCTGAGGTGAGGCCCTGCACGGGTCCCCTGGTGCGCACGATCCAGCTGGGTTGAAACCAGACGTGCGCCATGTTGACCAGCCCTTGATCCGCCTGCGTGGCAGGCAGGTAGAACACAGACTCGGTGGCGATCGGCGCGTCGCCATTCATCCCGGGCCGCTTGGCCACATTGGCGGCCACACCCACGATGGTGTAAACGCGTTTCGAAGTTTCAATGTGGCGCCCGATGGGATTGGGATCGTTAAAAAACTCGTGGGCAAAGTCAGCGTTGACCACCGCAACCGGCAATGAAGTTGGCGTGTCGCTTTCGGAAAAGTCACGGCCGGCAAGAATCGGGATTCGGAACGCGCGAAAATATTCCGGAGTGACGTAGGCCAGGCTCGAGCCCCAATCCTTGCCCGCGAGCTTGCCGTCGATAGCCTTCACGCCGTCGTTGAGGCCACGCTCATAAGGCACGCTCAGGCCGACCGCGGCATCTTCCACGCCGGGAATCTGGTGCATCGCGGCCACGGTGCGGTCGAGCAGGCTGTCGAACGCAGGGGCGTTGCGATAGCGGGCGTCGTCGAGCGAAAGCTTGGCCGTCATCACATTGGTGGCATCGAAGCCTGGTGGCAGAGTCTCGAGATAAATCAGGCTGCGGACAAGTAACCCCGCTCCCGCGACCAGCACAACCGTGAGCGCGACCTGGCCGCCAATCAGCGACTGGCGGAGAAGGCTGGAACCTCGCGCGACTCCGCGACTGCCGGCAGCCATGGACGACCGCAGATCGACGCGCCGCGTTTGCAGCGCGGGCAGCGCGCCGAAAAGCAGGCTGGTGAACACCGACGCAGCCAGGGTGAAAGCCAGCACGCGAGCGTCGATGGCTAAGCCGCCGAGGGGCAGCATGTAGTCGGGCAGGAATCCGGGCAGCGACGAAAGGATTCCGCGAGCGAGCGCCAATCCAACGGCGGCGCCGATCAATGCGAGCACAAGATTTTCCGCCCAAAGCTGCCGCAGCACCACCCAGCGCGTTGCTCCGAGAGCCAGGCGAGTGGCGATTTCCGGCGTGCGCCGCGCGATGCGGACCAGAGTGAGCCCCGCCAGGTTTGCGCACGCGATCAGCAGGATGAAGCTGACCGCCAGCATCAATACGATCACCGACTTGCGCATGCCATTATCCAGATTGCGGGCAAGAGGCGAGGCGTAGAACCAGGCGTGGCCTTTGGACTTGCTGATCTCGTCAAACCAGGGCTTATGCAGGTGAGCGAGTTGCGCCGAGACTTGGTGCCACGATGCTCCCGGCGCGAGGCGCATGATGATTTCGCAATTGTCGCCTCCGCATTCTCCGCTCTGGTGGGGCTGCAGTGGCGTGAACACGTCTGCCGTGCCGGTCGGTTGCGCGTGCGGCGGCAAAATTCCAACCAGTGTGTAGGGCTCGCCTTTGAGACTGATTTCTTTTCCCAGCACCTGCCGGTCCGCGTGGAAAACCGATTGCCACAGAGCGTAACTCACGATCACGGCATTCGGCCCATTGGGTCGGTCTTCTTCGGCGGTAAAGCCGCGACCGAGAAACGGCTGGATGCCGAGCACGTCGAAATAGTGCGCGGAGACCCGCATGTCCTGGACATAGCGGACCTCACCAGGGCGATCGCCGTTCCCGGAGTCGGAGCCGGCTTGCAGATTCACGCCGCTGGTTCCGCCAAAAATAGCGGCCTGGACTGAGGGAACGTTGTCGCGCACCATCTCCCAGGTTTCACCGTCCTGGCTGTTGTTGTCCTTCTGCACGAACTGGCCGGTCTTGGTCGAGATGCCCTCCTGATGAAGAATGAGAACCGCGAGGCGGTCGGGCTGCGGGTAAGGCAGCGGGCGCAACAGGAAACCGTTCACCAGGCTGAAAACGGCGGTATTTACCCCGACGCCTAAAGCGAGTGTGAGAATGATGGCCAGAGCGAAGCCAGGGTTCTTGTGCAACTGCCGGAGAGCCAGGCGCAGATCGTTGATCACCATGGCGGTGAGACACCTCTGATGATGTTTTGTGTGCATTTGGTTGGCCAGAAGTGAAGTGGGAATGCGGTTGAGTGCGCAGCGGTTAGGCTGGGGGGATTTTCATCGTGGGCAGTTTGGTGTCCGTATTCGTTCTGGAGTGTTCGGAAGTGAACAGCGAGCGGGCGTGAGTGTAAATCGCCTGCTTACAACAGTTACGTGGGTAATCCTGCCGAGGTAGAATCACTTGGTGTCCAATAAAGCGTGAGGGACCGTCATGTTTCGGCTTAACAAAGTAGTTCGGTACGCCCTGTTAATACCGGCTCTCGCCTTTCCGCAGCTGTCTACTGCTCAAGGTTGTGAAAGCCCTAGAATGGCATCCGCCGATGAAGCCGTCAGTGCTGTGGACCACGGCGACATCAAGACGGAATTTTGCGCCCGCGTAGCATTCCAGCTGATAGAGCGGTTACCGAAGGACGAAGCGATTCCAATTCTGATCCGGCATTTGGGCTTTCGTGAGCCGCTCACAAACGCTCCACGCAGTTGGGAGTCGTTATACCCAGCGGTTGACTCCCTCTACAATGTCGGGCTCTCCGCGGAGCAACCGCTGATCGAATTCTTGGCTCAGAACGACAACGAGAAAAGCATCGAACACGCCAATGCAATCGAGGCTCTGGCCCTGATTCGGCACGCCGACGTGGTGCCCACGATCAAACTGTTGCGCCAGCGGAGCGCGGCCTTAGCTGGTACTCCAGCATCTGCCCGGCTGGAAGCAGTAGCCCGCTACATGCTCAAGACGTACTGCCCAGCGGGGAGGCGTCAGCTATGTGAGAAGGCGCTACGAGAAGCCAATTGATGTACACAAGGCACCTTTGGCGAGAAATCTCGATTACACTCACTCACCGACTGCCTCTGCTCGCAATTTCCTATTTCAGCGTGTCGTTGTAAGAGTGGCGCGCCCATCCCAGATAGTGGGGGTCAGAGCGATGCGCGGTGTCCATGGACTGGAGCATTTGCGGAAGCAGCTCGTCGTAGTCGGGCGTGCGCAGGCCGATGGACATTTTCGCGAGATTCGTGTCGCTTAACCCTGCATATGCCATCTCGAGAAGCTCGGTGCTTTTGCTGCGCAGCTTGTCGATTTTCTTTTCCGCGCTGTCGCCGTCGTTGGGAGAGCTCACCTCGTAGAGCATCAGAGTCAGCCGCGGCAGCGCGGACAAAAGCATTTTCCGCTCCGCGAGGCTGCCCTTGAGCAGCTTGTTCTGGATGTCGGCATTCACGGTGAGCTGTGCCGGTTCAGCCAGCGCGCGCACCCGGCGCCAGGCATCGACGAGGCCGGGAAGAAACTTCAGATTTCCCGCGCCTTTATTTTCCGGCCGCTGCTGCGGTTCGATATCGAGATGGATGCCGTCGAAGCGGTTCTCAGGGTTCCGCTGGTTGAACTGCACGATGGCGCGTACGTGGTCGAGAAGTTTTTCTCGGGGCTTGCCCGCTTCGTCGGCATCGGTGCTCGAAAGCAGGGCTTCCACGCGGATGTTGGCGCGATGCAGCCGCGCGATGAGATCGGTCAAGTGCTTGTCTTCAGACGTGCCGTCTTTCGCGGAGAACGAAACGTAGACTTCGTTGATGTCCTGCGCCCGGCAGAAATCGCGTAGCTTGGCGGCGCCGTGCGGTGCATCGAGCACGGCAGAAGTTTTCCAGACCCAGAGGCCATGCACCGGAGCGCTCGCCGCAAATGCGGGGAACGCGCAGAGCAAGAATGCCAGCACTAGAGAAGGGAATTGGCCGACTCGTTTCGTCGTGGAACTTTGTTCGGTCATAAAACTTCGGGAGAAATATTACTCTCTTACGCGGGCTTGCGAGGTCCGCGCTGGAAAACCCTGGCGAGGCTGGGGCGATTGCCGCGGGTAGGGATCCTTCGACTTCGCAAACCGATTCGCTTCGCAAACCGATTCGCTTCGCGAATCGGTCTGCTGCGCTCAGGATGACAACTTAGGGAAACCTGGGGAAAACTATTCTCCGGCGCCCATCATCACAATTGGCATGGTGGGCGTGGACGCGCCGGCTTCGTTCTCTACCGTAATCGCGAAGGTCTTCGCCTCGGCGCCCGGCGGCAGCGGAGGGTTGATCACCGTACCGCGCCCGTGAGCATCGGGCTTGAATATCCCTGCGGCCATCGGCGCTCCTTGCATCGGAATCAGCCACAACTCGTAGGCCTTGTTGGGCGGAAGTGGCGGCATATTCGTCGCGAGAAACACCAGGCTGCCGCGCTTGCGGAGATAAAATGCCTTGCCTCCCGGCTGCGGTTGCGCCTTCAAAGCCACTACCGTCACGACCTGCGCCTCCGGTTCGATGATGGGCGCAGCGATTCTGCGAATGTCTTCCAGTTCCCGCGCGCTCTCGGTCGCCTGTGCGTTGGCTGAGGCGAGAGTTTGCTTCAGCGCCGCGTTCTCCTTCCACAGCGATGCCGCAAACACGACCACGGCAGCGGTTGCGGCCCATCCCAAAATTCCCCACCAGGAGCGCCGCGACTTCGTCTCCACAAGTTTCACTGGCACGCGCGGCTCTTTCGCCACAGCATCCAGCAGTCGCTGCCGGGCCCGTTGCGGAGGTTTCGGTCCCAATGTCGAAAGCGCGAGCAAAGCTCCGTCCCCGCGCAGTTGTTCCAGTTCCAACCGGCACGCCGAGCAGCCGGCCAGATGCGTCTCCATCGCGGCGCGGTCCTCGCCTGTCAACGCGTCGACTGCGTAGAGTGCGAGATCGTCGGCGAATTGTTCGTGTGCGCTCATGCTTTAACGCTCAAGTCTGGAACGCCTTCCGCAAAATCATCAGTCCGGTACGAATTCTGGTCTTGATGGTGCCCAGCGGCTCGCCGGTTTTGCCCGCGATCTCGGAATGGCTCAGTCCTTCAAAATATGCCATTTCGAGAGCGCTGCGCTGGGGAGGAGGCATGGCGCCGATCACGCTGCGAACTTTTTCCGCGGCCCGCGAACGGTCGGCTTCGCGCGCCAGATCGGGGGATACCGAAACGATCACATCTTCCAGATCGGTTTCCGGCCTGCGCTTGCGCAGGAAATCGATGGCGCGGTTGCGCGCGATCACCGCCAGCCACGAGCCCAGGGTACCGCGCGCGGCATCGAACGCCGCGGGATTCCGCCACAGCTGCAAGAACACTTCCTGCAACACGTCTTCGGCGGCACCGGTGTCGCCAAGCACTCGCAACGCAACCGCATACACCACGGACGAATAACGGTCATAGAGCTGCGCCACCGCGCTCTGGTCGCCCGCCTTGAGGGCCGTCACCATCGCCAGGTCGGGCGCAACTCCCTGTCCCGCAAGACCTTGTCGTTCCGGACTCGACAAAAGCTACGTCTCTTCCTTATTCGCTTCGCTTGTTCACTTCTATGCTAAGTACGAACACAACGCCCAGTTTGGATTGCCCAGGAAAACCGATCGTATGCCCTGCACTGTGTGGAGCGGGCACTCCTGCCCGCTGATTTTGACTTTGATCTGTGTAGGACGGACACTCTTGTCCGTCGCCTTTGACGTTGATCTTGATTTTGCGCGGACCAGGTCAACGTCAAAAGCGACGGACAAGAGTGTCCGTCCTACATGTGCAAAGTCAAACCCACATTACTGGCTCAGGCGGATAGCGAGCTGGCGTTCCGGCTGCGTCATATCGCCCCAGAGTTTCTTCATGTTGTCCTGTAGCGGCTGGTCGTCGGGTTGCTTGCGCAGAGCCAGCGCAAACCAGTGATACGCCGTGGGCAGGTCGCGGGGCGCGCAAACCCCGGTGGCATAGAGCGCCCCGAGCGAGATCATGGCCTTGGGATTTCCCTTGGCTGCCGATGGCCGCAGCTCCTTCATGCCGCGATCACAGTTCTGCGGAGCCCCGCGGCCATAAATAAATTTCTCCGCTTCGGCGACCGGGTCTGCGGGCTTGGCCGCAGGAGGCTTCGGCTTGGGAGCGGGTTTGGCCACAGGTTCGGCTGCGGCAGCGTGATCGTTGTTGTCGGTGGAATCGGAAGCGGCCGGGGTCGCAGCAGCTGATCCCGACGAAGGAGATCCTGTAGCCGGTGGATTCGCAGCCGCGTCGCCGGTCGCGGCCGGGGCAGCGGTTGGGGCGCCGGTTGCAGCGGGCTGCGCCGCGGGCGTGGCCGGAGCATTCGCCCCAGTCGCAGGATTCGCGGCGTCCGGAGCCCCGGTTGCAGGAGTGTCGGCCGGAGTCGCAGCGCTTCCGCCTGCGGGCGCGGCTCCATCCGGATTCGCGGACGGCGAAGCTCCTGCATCAGAAGCTGACGGCGTAGCCGGCTTCGACGCTGAAGATGAAGAGGACGAGGACGCGTTCGGCTTCGCCGACGACATCAGTCCCGAAAATCCCTGGCCGCTCCAGCGCAAATATCCGAGACCCACTGCCAGCGCTAACGCCAGCAGCATCAACATATATTTCCACGCTCCGCTCCCCTGATCGCGCCCTTCGTCCTCGAGAAGATAGTCGAGATTTTGTGAAGTTTGCAGACTCGGATCAGGCGGCAGTTTTTCGCTGCGGCTGGGAGGCGGGGGATCGTTCAACCCCAGAAACGAAGGTCCGGAAATGATCGGCCGATCTTCGCGAGCACGATCTTCGCGAAGACGATCTTCGCGAACGGGCGGGCGATTCTGTGGTGCGGCGGCCGGGGCGGGCGCGACCGGCGGAGAAATAGAAAGCGGATTCGCGGGCCGGGCAACGGGCGCAGACACAGCAGGAGCGGCCGCCGCGGGCTTCACTGGTTCGGCAATCACGGGCACAGGCTTGATGGCGGCTGGTTTCAGAGGAGGAATCGGCGCAACGGCAGACGTGATTGCGGCGGGCCTGGACTCCGCAATCGGCAGTTCGGCGGTTGTGTCTTCGGCGATGGCCGCTTCAGGCGTCGTTCCAACCGCAATCCTTGCCTCACCAATCTTCGTTTCAGCGATCTTGGTTTCAGCAGCTTTGGCTTGGGTGGCTTTCGCTTCTGCAATTTTGGCTTCGATCAACTTCGCTGCTTCACTCGCCGAGAAGACCGGGGCTGTGGGTTTCTGTGTCGACGGTGACGTCGCGGTCGGTGGCGCTGCCGGCTTCGGTGTCGCAGGCTGCGCCGGGACGGTTCGCAGCGGGCCTCCGCACATGCCGCAGAAGCGGTTGGTTTCCGGGTTCGAATTTCCGCAGCGGGGACAACGCACGGTTTTCCCTCCACACTAGCTTACGACATCTGGGGAGCGGTATGCAGCGGTCATCTCCAGGAGGTACCTGCAAGATGACGGCGCAGCCGGAAGCGGACCCGAAACGAAACCGACCCACCGGGATAGGGATTTTGACTTTGCCCCCTTCCGAATGCAGAAGTCAGAATTCAAAATGCAGAAGTAAAACCGGGTGTTACTTCTGCATTTTGAATTCTGACTTCTGCATTCGAACCGAGCGTCCTCCCCACACTGGCAAAGTAACCATCGGAAAGTCACTAAAGTACGGGAGGGTAACCGCCGAAGTAACCTGACATGAACCACTTACGTGCCATTTCCCCGCATAGGACTGCGTGGTAGTACTAGTACTGCAGGACGATGGGGGGCCCTCACTAAGGTTATGCCGACCAAATTTTCAAGTGCAGCGATTCGGTACGGGCTGGCAAGTCTAGTTGCGATCTTCGGCCTGTGCGCGGCCGGCCATGCTCAACAACAAGTTGCGATGGCTCTCCTGCCCGATGCGCCCGGCACCCCGGCGGCCATGGAGCCGGTGCGTCCGGTGGAACCGGTCGAACTGAAGCCTCTGCCGGAAGCGCCCAGCCACCGCCGCTTCTGGGATCGCGAAAACACGCTGCTGTTTGCCGGCACTGTGCTCACCAGCGCTGGCGACTTTGTAGTGACGCGCAACAACCTGCAGGGCGGCGGTCAGGAATTGAACCCCATCGCGCGCATCTTCAGCGGAAGCACCGCCGGCCTGGTGGCTAATTTTGCGGGCGAAACCGCGGGAGTGACCGGCCTCAGCTTCTTCTTCCATAAGACCGGCCATCACCGCCTGGAGCGCCTGGCGCCCATGGTGAACATGGCAGCGTCTGGATACGCGATCGGCTACGGCCTGCGCCACCGCTAGGGAAGTGGCATTGCCCCGCGTAGGGCTTCAGCGGAAACTTGTCTCGCCGGAATCCTGCCTTGAGCAGCGCTAGGGCACCTGCGGCGACGGAAAGAGCTGCGGCCAGCAGTGACGCGGAAGAGATGGGCCAGCAGTGACGCGGAAGAGATGGGCCAGCAGTGACGCGGAAGAGATGGGCCAGCAGTGACGCGGAAGAGATGGGCCAGCAGTGACGCGGAAGAGCTGCGGCCAGCAGTGACGCGGAAGAGATGGGCCTGCAGTGATGTGGAACAGCTGCGGCCAGCAGTGACGTGGAAGAGCGGCGCTTCAGCGCCGCGTAAACATCCCGAATTCAGCCGGGCTTTAGCCCCACCACAGCTGTCCAGAACTTAAGGTACGTTACCCCCGTGCCATCCACGGTCGGGCCATTGTCTCGGGCCGCAGCCTGCGGCAAACTAGCATCATCATGGACGCCACGGACGCCAAATCGAGCCTCCTGAAGGGCGAAGGCAAAAGCGAGAAGCTGTCGCTCCTGGTCCTCGGCCTCTGCATCGCCGCGCTGGTGACCATCCTCATCATCCGCCCGTTCTAGGAGCGGGCTTCGGCTTTCGGGCTTCAGGCTTCGGCCCCGCAACCTCAACCTCCAACTATTCTCTCGACGGTTCTTCATTCACTCCGCTAGCGTAAGCAGAAGCAGTCGCCGCAAAGTATGTAAGCGCCCGGCCGAAGCCCGAATGCCGAAGCCCGAAGCCCGAAGCCCGCATCCTTTACGCTCCACAACTCTCCGTGTTACTCTGGAACTGTCACAAAGACAGATAATTAAAGACAGGAGTGCACCAGGTTAGTGCTAGCCAGAGAGCAAAAAAAGTCCCTCATTGACCAGTACGGTACGCACACAACGGATACCGGAAGTCCAGAAGTACAGATC
>Ga0302325_10001503_pt1 | contig 59416 bp, 40 predicted proteins | sample Palsa_T0_2_FD_201948 | JGI IMG/M metagenome (GOLD analysis project Ga0302325, IMG submission 201948) | Peat permafrost microbial communities from Stordalen Mire near Abisko, Sweden - Palsa_T0_2 | ecosystem: Environmental > Terrestrial > Soil > Palsa > Peat permafrost | place: Sweden: Abisko... | reverse complement strand
CCGTGTACGTGGCTGAACAAGAAGAGCCGGTCAAACGCCGCGTCGCTTTCAAGATCACCAAGCTGGGCATGGATACCAAGGAAGTCGTGGCCCGTTTTAAGATCGAGCGCCAGGCGCTGGCCACGATGGACCATCCCGGCATCGCCAAAGTGCTCGATGCTGGGGCCACGAGTGGCGGCCGGCCCTACTTTGTCATGGAACTGGTCAAAGGGATCAAGATCACGGAGTATTGCGATCAGAACAAGCTTTCCACGCACAAGCGGCTTGAACTGTTCATCCAGGTTTGCCGCGCCATCGAGCACGCGCACCAGAAGGGCATCATCCACCGCGACATCAAACCCTCCAATATTCTGGTCACCACGCAGGATGGGCATCCGGTGCCCAAAGTGATTGATTTCGGCATCGCCAAGGCGACGCAGGACCATTCGTCGGACAAAGCGGTTGTCACTCAATTGGACCAATTCATCGGCACACCGGCCTACATGAGTCCGGAGCAGGCGGAAATGGGCGCCATTGACATTGACACGCGCACGGACATCTACAGCCTGGGAGTGCTGCTCTATGAGTTGCTGACAGCCCAGACCCCGCTGGAATCCAAAAACCTTCTGTCGCGCGGCTTCGATGAGATGCGCCGCATGATTCGGGAATTCGAGCCTCAAATACCGTCGTTGCGCCTGGGCAGCCAGAAGGAGTCCGACAGCACCAGCACCGCCAGACGGCACGGGACCGATGCCCACAAATTGATTCACCTTGTGCGCGGGGACCTGGATTGGGTGGTCATGAAGTGCCTGGAGAAGGATCGCGCCCTCCGCTATGAAACCGCAGGCAGCCTGGCGGCGGACGTGCAGCGAGTCCTGGATAACGAGCCGGTTGAAGCCCGTCCGCCCAGCGGGCTTTACCGTTTCCGAAAACTGGTGCGGCGCAACAAGCTCGCCTTCGCCGCCAGCATTGCCATTTGGGTGGCGCTGGTCGTCGGCCTGGGGGTGACAACCTGGTTTGTCATCCAGGAAAAACAGGAACGGGACTTGGCCGACATCGCAAGCAAACGCGCCAACAGCGCCCGTCAAATAGCCGAAGCCTCGCGCGAGCAAGCCGAGGCCGACCGCAAACGGGCCGAAGTGGAGCGTCAACAAGCCGAGGTCTCCCGCCAGAAAGCCGAAGCCGCGCTGCAACAATCCGAAGCCGACCGCGCCCGAGCCGTGGCGGCGGAGAGGAAAGCGGAGGACTCGGCAAGGGAGGCCCAGGCGTCGGAGAAAAAGGCCGAGGACTCGGAGAAGGAGGCCCAGGCCGCGCGGCAGCAAGCGGAAACGGCCCTGCAACAGGCGCGCGCCGAACGCAGCAAAGCCGACACTGCGGAGAAGCAGGCCAAGGATTCCCAATCCCTGGTCCAAACGGCCTTGCACGAGACCGAAGCCGCTCAAATCAGAGCCAACGCCGCCGCTGCCAAGAGCGAGGAAGCAGCCAGGAACGCTGCCGCGGAAGCCAGCTTGCGGCGGCAGGCTGAGGCCTCGACGGCTGCGGCGTTGGCCCAGGTAGGCCAATGGCGGGGCGCTTTGACCAACCTTCTGGCCGGCTTGGACGCGGCGCCACCAGCGGAGGCGTTGAAGGCTGTGAACGCATTCTTCACTCCTGAAGATTTGAAGCAGCCCTGGGCGGCGCCATTCTTGCGGGCGCGCGGCAATTGGCACGCCCGCCATGGCGACAGCGACGCCGCCATCGCCGATCTTTCCCAAGCATTGAACATGGAGCCGGGCAATCCGGACCTGCATCACCGTCTGGCGCCCCTTCTGGCGGAAAACGGCGCGGCGGATGCCTATGGCCATGACTGCGCCCAATTCTTGAAGCAATGTCGCGAGACCAACAATCCCACGGTGGCCAAGGATTGCCTGCTGGCGCCGGCGCGCGATGTGGATTTGCCCTCTTTGGCGGCGCTGGCCCGCAACGCGGTCGCGGCCCGATCTTCCGAACCTCATCAGGCGGCCGGGAAATTGGTTCTGAGCCTGGCCGAGTACCGGCAGGGCCATTTCGCAGAGGCGGCAGACTTGGCGGTGAAGGCGCTATCCGGCGCGGCTGAATTGGGCGACCCCGCCGCCGCGCAAGCCGACGCGGTCCTGGCCATGGCGCAGCAGCGATTGGATCATTCCGAGGACGCGCGCGCGGCTCTGGACAAAGGTCAGCAAATACTTGACACGAAAATGCCCAAACCGGAAAGCGCGGACCTGGGCGGCCAATGGCCGGATTGGGTGACAGCCCGGCTTCTTCTCCACGAGGCCCGGTCCCTGGTTCCAGCGCAGCCGGCCGCCAAATGACCTCCAAATCAGAATTTCATTTCGACGCCTTCGCGCGCGGCGCAGATGGCCAGTTTCGCGCCGTGCCGGGCGGCGCGCCGGCGGCAGGCCGCCACTTTCTCGTCAATGCCGCGGTCGGTGTCTTCGGGGTCGTGATGGAATAGAGCCAGGTTTTTCACCTTGGCCCGTATGGCCAAGTCGGTGGCGGAGAAACAAGAGGAGTGACCCCATTTTATCCGGTCCGCATACGCCTTTTCGTCATATTGCGCGTCAATAATGAGCAAATCGGCCTCGCGCGCCACCGCCACCAAGTCTTCCGGAACGTTGCGCAGCGGTCCGGCATCGTCCAAATCGGGAAAAGTGTCCCCGGGTTGAATCTCCAATTCATTGTCCGTCATGTACACGATTTTCCGTTCGTCCTTGGAGAAGGAATAGCCGGTGCAACCGCCCGGATGATTGAGCGCGAAGGAGCTTACCAAAACTCCGTTGATGTTTCTTTTCCCCTCGGGCAAAAAGTCGGCCACGACATTGGCGCCCAAGTCGTGGAACGAGACGGGAAAATAGCTCGAACTCATCTGCCCGGAGAGCAGGCGGTAAGGACTGTCGTCCTTGGCCTGCTTTCCATAGACGCGGATTTTCATGCTGTGCATATAAAGCGGGTCGAAAAAGGGAAAACCCTGAATGTGGTCCCAGTGGGAGTGCGTGAGCAACAGGTGCAGGTCCTTGGGCGGCGGCTGGCGCGTGAGCAAGTCCTTGCCCAATTCGCGGATGCCCGAGCCTGCGTCGCAGACAAAGATCGTGTCCTCGAAGCGGACTTCGACGCAGGGGGTGTTGCCGCCATAGACCCGTGTCCAACTGGCTGGGGTTGGAATGGAACCGCGCGTTCCCCAAAACTTGACGAAGGCCGCCATTCAATCCTCGCTGTAAACAAAAATGCTGTCCGCCACCTGGATCACATCCCCGTCCCGCAGCACCGCGGAATAGACCTTGACGCCGTTGAGGAAGACGCCGTTGTGGCTGTCATTATCGAAGAGCATGCAATCCGTGCCATGCAGCCGCAGAAAGGCGTGCTGGCGCGAGGCGCGCTTGGAAGTCAGGCGGACCTGGGCGTCGGGGGCGCGGCCGATCACCATTTCCTGCCCTTCCAGCCTGATCACACGAGGGCCGCCGTCGCCCTCAAATTGTTCGAGGGAATGGCGGCGGGCGTCCCTTTGCCGCCGCAGGATATGGACGTTGCCTGTTACAGTTGCGTCATACTCGGTCATGCTACTGAGAACGTGAGCCATGATCAGTCAATTTGGGGCCGTTGGAAAGTGTTGTTCGCGCGTCCGGGAGCTATTAGCCGCGCTTCTTTTGGCGGGCCATCGTAATACACGACGAGGCGATCCTGGAATTCGTTCACGAAAAAGCGTTTTCCTTTTTGAACGACGCGATGACCTTCGCTGGAGAGTTTGCGTTTCAATCCGGCAATGCCACCGGGATATTTCGGATTCAACTCACCTTTGGATTTGAGCGTGCGCCAATAGGGATTCGTATTCTTTTGGCCGCTCGCCTCGGCTTCGGCCGCCGCGTGCGCGGAAATCCAGGCGAAAATTCCGGTCGTCATGGGACAGGCGATGGTCGCGCCGTGCCGGCGCGCGAGGGCTTTGCGAAGTTCGTCAATCGTGGTCAGTCTGCCTTCCGGCACCCGGCGCATAAGCTCATGGACTTCCATCGGAGCGGGAATGACGAACGTGCCGCTGCCCCAGCGTTTGCTTTTTGTGGAATCAATCTTGCAGACTTTGGGAAAGTCTTTGTTGTCCGCCAGCTTCTCCTGCCAGGTTTTTCTTTTGTGACTCATGGCTTTATTTCAATGATTTACAGTCTCCAACAAGGAAGAGTCAAGCGGCTTTTTAGCGCCGCGCGACAAAAATGCGCTTTGACAAGCGGCTTCGCTCGCCGCCAACATGCTCCGCATGCACGGATCGCAATATGATTTCTGCTTCACGCCCCGGCCATTGGCGCTTGCCGGCGTTGCGCATCTATTGGGACGACGAGGACATGTTCCTTTGCCGTCAGATCAATCAAGAAGCGCCCGCCTTCCCCCACGGGACGAACCGGAGTTGCATTGAATGAGGCCAGATGACACCGCGCGCGCGACCCGCATTCACCGGCGCAAGTTCCTGAAAATCTCCGCCGCCACCGCGGGCGCTTTGGGCGCCTTCCGTGGCGGCGCGATCGAAACAGGCTATGCGCAGAAGACCCCGGAACCGGCGGCTCGCGGCGGACCGCGTTTTGGCAGCCAATATGGCGGCGAGTATCTGAATCAGATCGCCTTCCCGATGGGCGGTCTTGGCGCGGGCATGATCTGTCTGGAAGGCGTTGGCGCGCTCTCGCATGTTTCCTTGCGGAACCGGCCGGAACTCTTTCACGAACCCTGCCTGTTCGCCGCCATCGCCATCCAAGGCGCGCCCGGCTCGGCCCGCGTGGTGGAAGGCCCCGTGCCCGCGCGCAAGATCTTCGGCGGGGCCGGCTCCGGCAATGGGGAAGGCGGATCAACTTACGGGTTGCCGCGTTTTGCCAAAGTGGCTTTCCAGGCTCGCTTTCCCTTCGCCACCGTTTCACTTTCCGACCCCGATGTTCCGCTGGAAGTCGAATTGACAGGCTGGAGTCCTTTTGAGCCGGGCGACGCCGATGCTTCCAGCCTGCCGGTGGCGGCGTTGGAATACCGCTTCACCAGCCGCGCCAGTACGCCTTTGGAAGCGGTCTTCTCCTTCAACTGCAAAAACTTCATGGCCATGGAGGGGCATCCCGAGGCGGTTCGTCCCATTGATGGCGGCTTCATTCTTTGGAATGGCGGCGGCAAGGACAAGCCGTGGGACGAAGGCGCATTTTCCGCCACTGTCACCGATCCCGGAGTCAAGGTGAATTATTCCTGGTTTCGCGGCGGCTGGTGGGACGCGCTGACTCTGGCTTGGAAGGATGTCCAAAGCGCCGCCTGCCATGAGGCGCCTCCGGTCACCGGGGGCGAGGCCAGTCCGGGCGCGTCGCTTTTCGTGCCGATCTCCCTGGCGCCGGGCGCGTCTAAAACCGTGGCTGTGCGTCTGGCGTGGTATTCGGGCCAGACCCAATTTCATTTCGGCAAAGACCCCGCCGACCTGCCGGCGGCGGCGCGCGCCGAGCATTACCGGCCGTGGTACGCCGGGAAGTTCAGCGATATCAACAGCGTCAGTTTCTATTGGCGCGACCACTACGACGAACTGCGCCGCAACAGCAGCCGGTTCCGCGATTGTCTTTTCGACAGCACCCTGCCGCCGGAAGTGATGGAAGCGGTCGCCGCCAACCTGTCCATCCTCAAATCGCCGACCGTTCTGCGCCAGACCGACGGCAAACTTTGGGGTTGGGAAGGCTGTGGCGACAACGAGGGCTGTTGCAGCGGCTCCTGCACCCACGTCTGGAATTACGCCCAGGCCCTCTCCCATCTTTTTCCCGCGCTGGAACGCTCCTTGCGCGAGACTGAATTCGGGCCTTCGCAAGACGAGGCCGGCCACCAGACCTTCCGCAGCGCCCTGCCCATCCGCCCGATCCAGGCCGATTTCTACGCGGCAGCCGACGGCCAATTGGGGGGCATCATGAAGGTCTTCCGCGAATGGCGGATCAGCGGCGACACCGGCTGGTTGCGCTCTCTCTGGCCCAAGGTTAAACGCAGTCTCGACTATTGCATCGAAACCTGGGACCCCCGCCACGACGGCCTGGTGGAGGAACCGCATCACAACACCTACGACATCGAGTTCTGGGGGCCGGATGGAATGTGTACGAGCTTCTATCTGGGCGCGCTGCAAGCGGCCATCGAAATGGGCCGGGCGGTGAACGACGCCACGCCTCTCTACGCCGAGCTTCTGGCCAAGGGCAAGGAGCGGGCGGAATCGGAGTTGTTCAACGGCGAATACTTCGTTCAGCGCATCCAGTGGAAAGGGCTGCGAGCGGTGAACCCGATGGACACCAAGGGCTACGTCGGCAATTACTCGCCGGAGGCCGTGGCGTTGTTCGAGAAGGAAGGGCCGAAGTATCAATATGGCAACGGCTGCCTTTCCGACGGCGTGCTCGGCGCCTGGATGGAGTTGGTCTGCGGCGTCGGGCAGACTTTGGACGCCGCCAAAGTCACCAGCCATTTGCGCTCGGTTCACAAATACAATCTCAAACACGATCTTTCCGATTGGGCCAATCCACAGCGGCCTTCCTACGCCTTGGGCGCGGAGGGCGGCCTGCTGCTTTGCACCTGGCCCAAAGGCGGCGAGCTTTCGCTGCCCTTTGTTTATTCCAACGAGGTTTGGACCGGCATCGAATACCAGGCTGCTTCCCACATGATGCGCATGGGCCTGGTGCGGGAAGGATTGGAGGTCGTGCGCGTTTGCCGCGCCCGCTACGACGGCCGCGTGCGCAACCCTTTTGACGAGTATGAATGCGGCCACTGGTATGCGCGCGCCATGTCCTCCTACGCGCTTTTGTACGGCCTGAGCGGCGCGCGCTACGATGCGGTCGAAAAAGTCCTTTACCTGGAGCCGCGCATCGCGGGCGATTTCCGATGTTTCCTTTCCACGGCCACCGGCTACGGCTCCGTCGGCGTCCGGCAGGGCAAACCGTTTTACGAGCCGAAGTCGGGCACGCTGGAAATAGGCGAAATCCGGTACCGGCCGCAGGTTTGACGGTCGGGGCTTGGACGTTGAAGGCTGCCCGTTTAATTCTTGCCCGCAGAGGCGGTCGGGCGTACTGTAATCTTCGGATCGCAGAGAACTCTTAACCGCTCGGGATGATATATGCGAAATGTCCAACGCAGTCTTTTGGCCGTCATGCTGGCGCTGGCCACCGGCCTTTTCTTCGATGCCGCCGGCGCCACTCTCAACGTGGGTGATCCGGCGCCGAAATTGCAGACAGGCAAGTTCGTGCAGGGCGATCCGGTCACGGAATTCGCCCCTGGCAAGGCTTATATCGTGGAGTTCTGGGCCACTTGGTGTGGGCCGTGCCGGGCTTCCATCCCGCACCTCAATGAAACTTACCTCAAGTTCAAGGACAAGGGCCTGATCATCATCGGGCAAGATTGCTCGGAAACGGACGAAAGCAAAGTCGCCCCCTTCATAAAGTCCATGGGCGAGACCATGACTTACCGCGTGGCGCTGGATGACAAGGAGGGAAGCGCGAAAGGGAAAATGGAGGAAACCTGGATGAAGGCCGCCGGGATCCGCAGCATCCCCACGGCTTTTCTGATTGACACCACCGGCCACGTGGCCTGGATCGGACATCCCGTGACCTTGAAGGAAAAGACCATCGAGGCCGTCCTGGCCGGAACATTCAACGCCAAGGAAGCGGCAGCCGCGGATGAAAAGGAGATGGCCCAAATGCGATCCCTCGGACTCAAGCTCGACGCCGCCATGAAGGCCAAGGACTGGGACGCCGCCCTTGGCAACTTGGATGAAATGGCGAAAGTGGCGCCGGAGGGCGCGGCTGATTCCGTGTCCATGATGCGCATTAAAATCCTGACCTCCAAAAAGGATTTTCCAGCGGCTTTCAAATTGATCCGGGAAGTCGGCGACGCCCACAAGGACGAGCCGATGACGCAGAACGATCTGGCCTGGATGATCGTCTCCGACAAATCCATTGAGCATCCCGACCTCGCCCTGGCGCTGAAGTTGGCCCAGCGCGCCACCGACGGCGCCAAGGAACCGTCCGAGAAGAGCATGTTCATGGACACCCTGGCCCGGGTGAAATTCATGCAAGGGAGCAAGGAGGAAGGCATCGCGCTGGAACAAAAGGCGATGGCCATGGCCGATGACAAATATAAGGACAAATTTCAAAAAACGCTCGACAGCTACAAGAAAGGCGAATTGCCCGAGGCGGAGTGAAGAGCGGCCCATGCCGGAACAATTCCCGCCACAGCCCACGGGCCTCGCGGCCTTTCGCCGATGAATCGCGCCACGAAAAGCCGCGCCCTTGCCAAGCGCGCCATTTGACCGTACCTTGCGCAGCTTTTATGGAAAAAGTCGTTATCATCGGCACGGGCTGCGCGGGGTTGACCGCCGCCATCTACGCGGCGCGATCCAATCTCTCGCCCCTGGTGCTGACCGGCACGAGGCCGGGGGGCCTGCTCACCACCACCAGCACGGTGGAGAATTATCCGGGCTTTCCCGAAGGCGTTGACGGCTACGAATTGATGGTGCGCATGCAGCAGCAGGCGGAGCGCTTCGGCGCGCGCGTCAGAACCCTGCACACGCTCGAGGCGGCCGATCTTTCCCGGCGCCCGTTTGTCCTGACGACGGACGACGGGAAGGTCGAAACGCAAACCGTCATCATCGCCACCGGCGCCAGCCATCGCCACCTGGGATTGGAGAGCGAGCGGTTGCTGGAGAAGAAAGGGGTGACCTTCTGCGCGACGTGCGACGGCGCCTGGGCGATGTTTCGCAACCAACCGTTGGTGGTCGTCGGCGGCGGCGATTCCGCGTGCGAGGAGGCGCTGTACTTGACTCGTTTTGCCTCGGAAATCCACCTGGTGCATCGCCGGGACACTTTGCGCGCCTCCAAGATCATGGCCCAGCGCGTCTTGAGCCACGAAAAAATCAAGCCTGTCTGGGACTCGGCGGTGACGGAGATCCTTGACTGCAAGTTGGACAAGGTCACCGGCGTGCGCTTGAAGAATCTTAAGACCGGCGCGGAGAGCGTGCTGCCGTGCGCCGGGGTCTTTGTCGCCATCGGGCACGTTCCCAACACTCAGCTTTTCAAGGGCGTGCTGGACATGGATGAAAACGGCTACATCCTCCCGCGCCAGGGCACGGCCACGAACATCCCCGGCGTGTTTGTCGCCGGTGATTGCGCCGACCACGTGTATCGGCAAGCCATCACCGCCGCCGGATCGGGCTGCGCCGCCGCCATTGATGCGGAACGTTTTCTGGCCCACTTGGGGAATTGAAACTGGTGGGCGAAGGATCTGATTACAAGAAAATGGCGGCATAAAAGAAGCATCGTGCCAAATTCGCACGGATCATGAATCACCAAGCACAACGTTAATGTTGTTCCAAACCAGCCAGTGCTCGTTCAGCGTTTCAGCCCCATGCCTCCTGTAGAAGCGTTGCGCCGCTGCATTGGCCGGATCAACATCCACGCAGATCCGTGACGCTTTCTGCTCCACAAACCAGGCCGCCAAAAGGCGAATCAGCCCCGATGCAACGCCGCTCCCGCGACGTTCTGGAATGACATTGATCCATTCCAATTCTCCATCGCACGCGTGGCGGCGCGTGAGATGTCCAGCGATAAAGCCAACGATGCAACCGCCTTCCGACGCCACATAGCTGACGCGCGGGATCAGCGCGTGCTGCGGATGAAGTTCGCAGTCCAAGTAGCGCGAGATGCGGGTATTCCAGTAGGCCTCCGTTTCCCACTCTGCGGCCCGGATTCGCGCCATCGCGGGAATGTCGGATCGCTCAACCAGCTTGTAATGCACAGTGGGCATCGAGGCACCTCATGATCTGCCAAAGCAGCTCACTCATCGCCGCCGGGAGAGGGCGCTGGCGGCGAAGTTGGATTGTTTGGCAGATTACGCAGAAGCCGCCAAGCCCAACACGATAAGACGCCGGGCAAGACAATAGTGACAATTATCTGCAACATAAACCCGGGGTCAACGACCGGGCGAGGCCACTCTGCGATGGCCCGCCAGACATGCAGCACAGAGAGCAGGCCGAAAAGTATGCCGGTGGTTAAAAGGTACGCTTTCATAAGATCTCAAATTCCGCTTTCACGATCAAGGACGACTCTTTCCCTCGAATACAGCATTCCAGGAATGCAAAGTCAAGATTGGTGTGCAGCCCGGTTTCCGGCAGGTTCAGGGTTGGCTAAGAGAGCGGAGTGAACCAGTATTTGCTTCCTGTGCGCCTTCTGAGCTTCTAAATTCCCCGCTCACATGAACCATTACTGGTCTGTCTTTGTCACCATGCTGGCCACGCCCTTTGAGCATCTCCGGCGCGTCTGGGGAATCGTGCCGCTTTACTTTGGCCTGCTCCTGAATGAAATGACCTCCACCAAAGCCAACTTCCGCACCGCCCTCCAGACCGGCTTCAGTTTCCTGTGGGCGGGCGCCCATTGGCTTTATCCCTATTTCGTTCCCGCGGAAAAAGGCGATCATTTCATAGAATGGAACGGAATGCTCCCGGTCGAAATATTGGTCACGTTTCTGGTGATCGCCCTCGGTTTGACTGCCTTGATGAGCGGCCTGCACAAGCGTTTCCCAAAGTCAGAACAACAGCAGGCTGGCCCGCTGAAGCGGGCTGACCGCGCTCCCCAAGAAGTCGCTAATGATTGGGGTCTTGTCCTCATTATGCTGTTTCGGCTTTATTTTCTGCCCGCATTCAGGTTCGCTGGTGGTTGAAATAAATTTGTGCCGACAAAATGTGTCAACGAAGCCCAGCAATGGGACGAATACGACCCGGTCATCAACGACCGCGAATTGCTGTTTCACAAGAAAGCATCTGGACGCGAGGAAATCTCCAAAGAAATCAAACTCAACGCCGGTCAACCCGTTGAAGTCAAAATGGAATATGTCCGCGCCACAGGCGATCCGAGCCAGCACGTTGCCTGGTCCGGTCCAGGCTTAAGCAGACAAATCCTCACCCCCAACAAAAACGCGAGCGTCCCCTGATGCATCACCTGCAATTCATGAACATAAAACTGGTCAGAAGTATCGTGGTAAGTGTCTGTCTTGGGTGCCTGGCCCATTCCCTGGCCCTGGCCCAACTTGCCATCAACCCTCAAAACACGCCGGCTGCCGGGCGGCAGGTCTTGCGCGGGCACGTGCCGGAAGCCATCGCCCGGCTCAACCTGCAGCCAGTGGGCCGGCTGCCGGCCACGAATCGGTTGCGGCTGGCCATTGGTCTGCCGTTGCGCAACACGAATGCCCTGAACAAGCTTCTCCAGGACATGTATGATCCGGCCAGTCCTCAGTTCCGCCACTACTTGACACCGGAACAGTTCACCGAGAAATTTGGACCCACCCAGCAGGATTATGACGCCCTCGTGCAATTTGCCAAAGGCCACGCCTTGGACATCGCTGCCACGTCTTCCAACCGCGTGTTGCTGGATGTCGCCGGCCAGGTATCCGACATAGAGAAAGCGTTCCAAATCACCTTGCGCACGTATCAGCATCCACGCGAAGCGCGCCAGTTTTACGCGCCCGACGTTGAACCCTCGGTTGACGCGAGTCTGAAGATTCTCGATACCAGCGGGTTGAACAATTATTCCAGACCGCGTCCGGCGTTGCACAGGGCATCGGGCACGACCGCGGCCCACCCCGCCTCAGGTTCCGGACCAGGTGGCACTTGGATGGGCAAAGACCTCCGGAACGCCTATGCGCCGGGAGTCACTCAGACCGGCGCAGGCCAGACGGTCGGGCTGGTGGCCTTTTCAGCCTTCTATTCCGGCGACATCACAACTTATGAGACTATGGCGGGTTTGCCGAACGTGCCCATCCAGATTGTTTTGTTGGATGGATTTGATGGGGTTCCTACTGGGAATAATTCAGAAGCCACAGTCGAAGCTTCCATAGACATTGAAATGGCAATCTCCATGGCCCCGGGGTTAAGCAACGTGGTCGCATTTGACGCGGGGCCGAATGGATACTGGAATGATGTTTTGAACGCCATGGCGGCTCGTCCGAAAATTAAACAATTTAGTTCCTCCTGGGCAGGCGTCACGCCAAGCGCGACGAGCGATAACATCTACAAGCAAATAGCACTGCAAGGGCAATCCTTCTTCCAGGCTTCAGGCGATGCAGACTCGTATGCCAATAACGTGGACTTAGCCTTGGATCCTTCTTTGGATTGGCCGCCGGAGGACCCGTACCTCACCAGCGTCGGCGGGACAATTCTCACGATGAATGGTCCGGGCAACTCTTACGTTTCAGAGAGGGTTTGGAATACCGGTAACGAACCTCCAGGATGGAACGGCTCCGGGTACGCCGGAAGCGGAGGCGGGATCAGCTCTATTTACGCAATTCCAAGCTGGCAACAAGGCCTCGATATGTCTGCCAACCGGGGGTCCAGCACCAATAGGAATTTCCCGGATGTCGCGATGGTGTCAGAGAATTTTGTGGCCGTCGCGAACGGTTCGACGTCCATCGGGTGGTATGGCACCAGTTTTGCCTCGCCGGAGTGGGCGGGGTTCATGGCGCTGGTCAATCAAGCGGCCACCAACAACGGCCAGCCATCCGTCGGTCTTCTCAATCCCGCCATATACGCCCTTGGGCAGAGCGCCGACTACACTAATTGCTTCCACGACATCACGGTGGGCAACAACGCCACCCCCGCCAGCGGCGGCTTATTCCCCGCCGTCCCAGGCTACGATTTGTGCGATGGCTGGGGCACGCCTATTGGCAGCAACCTGATTTATGCGCTTGCCCTGCCGCAACGCTTGGGCATTGCGCCCAATTCGAACGTGATGTTCACGGGTCCTGTTGGAGGGCCGTTCAATCCGGGTGCCCTAAGCTACTCGCTCACCAATGGAAACGGCTTCTCACCCACCAATCAGACTCCCTCGCTCGGCTGGAGCCTGGGCCTGGATGCCGCCTGGCTCGACGTCGCGCCCACGAACGGAACGAACCTCGCGGGCGGCCCGGCCGCGGTTATCACCGTCACGCCGAATCTTTTGGCCAGCAACCTGGCCGCAGGCAGCTATGCGGCCACATTGTATTTTACCAATCTCAACGATCAGTCGGTGCAGAGCCGCCAGATCGCGCTTGCCATCGTCACGCTGCCGCTTTTGACCTCCCAGCCGACGAATCAAACCGTCCTCGAGGGGATGACGGCCACCTTCAGCGTGGGGACCGCCAGCAACGCGTTGCTCTACTATCAGTGGCAGTTCGACAATGGGAGCGGCCTGACCAACTTGACGGACGGCGGGGATATTTCCGGTTCCGCGACCAGCAGCCTGACTATTGACGGCGTTTCCCCCATGGACGCAGGCACCTACTCGGTGATAGTCAGCAACGCCGCAGGGGCAGTAACAAGCAGCAACGCTTCTCTGACGATCATCACCGGCCAGGCTCCGGTGATCGTCTCCGCGCCGTCAAGCCAAACCCTTCTGCCTGGGGCCACGGCGACGCTCACGGTGTCGGCCGACGGGGACGAGCCGCTCTCCTACTTCTGGCAGATGGACGGGACCAATTTAATGGACACGGGCGACATCTCCGGATTGACCAACAGCACATTGACCATCCTAAACGCAACAGCTTCCAATTCCGGGAGCTATTCGGTGGTGATCACCAACAGCTTTGGGTCGGTCACCAGTGCGGTGGCGTTGTTGAGCCTGACGGGTGTTACGACTGCAGGAGTCACTTTGGAAACCCTCTATTCCTTCAACACGAACTCGATTGGGTGCCTTCCCTTCGGAGGGCTGATTCAGGCCAATAATGGCAGTTTCTACGGCACCGCCAGTTTAGGTGGTCCCAATGGCGTTGGCACAGTTTTCCAAATGGATAGCAACGGCCTTGCGAAGCTCGTTTATGCGTTCCCCAACGCCACCAATTTCAACGCTCCCTCCAACGGCTCGCTGCCCTACGCCGCGCTCATGCAGGGCAAGAACAGTCTCCTTTATGGAACAGCCACCTACGGCGGCACTAACGCCGACGGCACCGTTTTCGACCTGACTACCAATGGCTCCGGCATAACTGCGTGGCCGTTGAATTCTGCCAACATCGGTAATTTGCCCTTTGGCGGGCTGGTCCAAGGCAGCGACGGTAACTTCTACGGAACGACCTGGGGTAATGGAGCATTGGGCATCCGCTTTGAACCCCCTTATGGCACGGTTTTGAAATTAACGGCTTCTGGCTACCTGACGAATATCCACACTTTCGGCTACGAGGATGGAGCGAATCCTTCCTCGACTCTCGTGCAAGGCGGCGATGGCAATTTCTATGGCACTACGTGGGGGGGAGGCGCCCATGGGGGCTGGGGCACGATCTTCAAGATAACACCCACCGGCCTCCTCACATCTCTGTTCTCGTTCGCCAATACGAACGGCGCTGAACCATACGCAGGCTTGGCACAGGATAGCGGTGGCAACTTTTACGGCACAACGTTCGCCGGCGGCGCCTACGGCGCGGGGACTGTTTTCAAGCTGGCTGCCGACGGAACATTTACATCCCTTTACTCCTTCACGGGCGGCAACGACGGCAGCAATTGCTTTGGCGGGTTGCTCCTGGCCAGCGACGGAAACTTGTACGGCACGACACAAAATGGAGGCGTTTACGGACTCGGCACGGTCTTCCGAATCTCTGTGGATGGAACGCTCGCGACACTGGTCCAATTTGACGGATACCAGGGCGCCAATTCCTATTGCACGCTGATTCAGGGCGCCGATGGCGATTTGTACGGGACCACGCAAAACGGCGGGGCTTACGGATGGGGCGCGATTTTTCGACTCGCTATTAACTCACCTCTCCAAATCACCCAACAACCGCAGCCGCAACAGGCTTACGCGGGCGACACTCTTGCCTTCAGTGTCGCTACGTTTGGCAGCCTGCCCATTTCCTACCAGTGGCTGGAAAATGGAACCGATCTGTCCGACGGCGGCCTCATCTCCGGCTCCAGCTCGCGCACGCTGACCCTCAGTAATGTCAGTCTTGCCGATGCGGCCATGTATTCCGTGGTGGTCAGCAACGCCTATGGCGCGCTGACCAGTGCCGTCGCGCAACTCGCAGTGATGTCCTCCCCTGCGTCCGTGGTTTCCGGACCGGAGTCTCAAACGGCGCTGATTGGCTCGACTGTCACGTTCAGCGTGGAGGCCAGTGGTGACGGGCCGCTCTCATTCCAGTGGCAGGAGAATGGGACCAATTTGCTCGATGGCGGCAACCTCTCTGGCTCGGCTACGCCCGCTTTAACCTTGACTTCGGTGACCACGACGAACGCCGGCATTTATTCGGTCCTCGTGAGCAACGCCCTGAACGTGGTGTCCAGCTCGAACGCCACGCTGACCGTGCTTCCCGTCAATCCCCCGGGGACCGGCTTTACCACCTTTTATGGTTTCAGCGGCGGCACCGCTCCATTCAACCCGCACGCCGGCGTGATTGAGTCAAGCAGCGGCAATTTCTATGGCACGACTCTTAACGGTGGCGCCGGGCTTTATGGCGCCGCTTTCAAGCTCGCTCCCAGCGGCGCCATTGATGTCCTGCACTCCTTCACCAACGGTCCTGACGGCGGCACTCCTTTCGCCGGCCTGATCCAGGCCAGCAATGGAAATTTCTACGGCGCAAGTTTGAAAGGACTCGGCGTTTCACTCGGCACACTCTTCAGGATGACTACATCCGGTGTGGTCACTCCCCTTTACGCCTTTGGCGGGGGCGATGATGGAGGCAATCCCCTGGCCTCGCTCATACAGGGCCGCGATGGCAACCTCTATGGCACAGCTTCCACGGGCGGAAGCAACGGCGCTGGCACCGTGTTCAGGCTCGGCACCAATGGTATCTTTACTGCGCTCTGGTCGTTCAACTCCACCAATGGCAGTTATCCGGCCGCCCCGCTTGTGCAAGGGAGTGGCGGCATTTTGTATGGCACGACCTCAGCCGGCGGCGCCGAGGATCTCGGCACTATTTTCAGCCTGAGCACCAACGGGATCTTTAATTCACTGGTCTCTTTCGATGACACCGAGGGCGCCTATCCCAGCAACGGCTTGATCCAAGCCACTGACGGCTCTTTTTACGGCACGGCTTCCAGCGGCGGCGCCAATGGCGGCTGGGGCACAGTGTTCCGCATGACGGCCGATGGCACGCTGACCACCCTGCATTCCTTCAATTACCAGGACGGGGCTTACCCGATTGGCGGGCTGGTTCAAGGCACCGATGGAAACCTCTATGGCACGACCTCCCAGGGCGGCATCGGCGGCCAGGGAACCGTCTTCCGAATCACGACCAACGGACTGCTCACCACGCTGATCTGGTTTAACGGCGCCAATGGCGCCGCTCCGCAAGCCTCGCTCATTCAGTCGAGCAACGGTAAATTCTATGGCACCGCCCAGTTCGGCGGCACGGGGTACGACGGATTCCCCGGCAGCGGGGACGGTCTTGTCTTCCGCTTCACGGTGCCCATGTTCCTGAGCAACCCGCTCATTCAGCCGCCTGCGACCGCGACTGTGCCCTATTCCGCTTCGCTTTCCTCCAGCACCGTTAGTATAACTGGTGACGTATTGACTTTCGCCGAGGTCAGCGGGCCGGCCTGGTTGAATGTGGCCGCCAACGGCGCGCTTTCCGGCACGCCCGGCTTCTCGGACGTGGGCACAAACCTCTTCATCGTGAGCCTGGCCGACACCAACGGCTGGTTCAGCACCACAACCATGAGCATCACCGTAGCGCCTTTGCCGTCCATCTCCATCTCCACCCAAGGCACGAACATTGTCCTGATTTGGAGCGGCGGCCAACCGCCCTATTCGATCCAAATGGCGACGAGCCTGGCCAGCCCGGCCTGGCAAACCATCGCCGGCCCCATGACCAACACCACCTTGCTCTTGACGCCGTCCAACAGTCCCACCTTTTACCGGATACAAGCGCAGTGAACCAATTCGGTTTAGCCGCATCCATGCAGTTGGGATTCAACGCAAAGGCGCAAAGGCACAGCGCGGCGGGCCGCAACCCAATCTTCACCACGAAGGCGAAGATCACGAAGAAAAATCGTCCAATTTGTCATATTCGATACTTCGTGTCCTTCGTGCGCTTCGTGGTGAAAAAGTTTTGTCAGAAATGAGTGAATTCTGGATATTGCACTGCAAAGACCCAAAGTCGCAAAGACAGTGTTTCCACTGGATTAAATTGCACGACGCCAGGAACACCTGATTTCCTGGTGCTCCGCTTCAGCCAAATAATTTTGTGATCGGTTTTGCTTTGACCAATTCGCGGGGTTGCTTCAATTGGTTCAAAACGATTGTTTCCGGGTCAATGCCGAAGGCGTGGTAAACCGTGGCGAGCAGTTCGGTTGGGTGGACGGGGTCCTCGGTTGGGCTGCTGCCGGTCTTGTCCGATTTGCCATGCACATAACCGCGCTTGATCCCAGCGCCCGCTATCACCGAGGTGTAGCAGTACGGCCAATGATCGCGGCCATCGGCGCTGTTGGTGTTGCCGGAGGTGCTCACGCCTTTCAGCGGGCTTCGCCCGAATTCTCCAATCGCCACGACCAATGTTTCCTTGAGCAATCCGCATTCGTCCATGTCGGCAATAAACGCCGCCAGGCCTTGGTCCAGCATGGGCGCCGAACGATCTTTCATGCGAGTGGTCAGGTCCGAGTGGCAATCCCAGGAGTGGAAGTCCGAGTTGGCGACCTTGGGCCAGATCACTTCCACGACTCGCGTGCCGGCTTCGATCAATCGCCGGGCCAGCAGGCAGCTTTGTCCGAAGGTGTTTCTGCCATAGCGGTCGCGCATCTTCCCTGATTCCTGCGTCAGATCGAAGGCTTTGCGGGCGCGGCCGGAGATAATGAGGTTCAAGGCGCGCTGGTAATAGTCGTCCAAATCGTAGTTTTCAACCGCTTTCTCGATGTCGGGCGTGGCCGCCTCGATGGCTTCCCGCAAATGAGCGCGGCGCTGGAGGCGGAGCGCAAAAACCTCCGGCGGCAGCTTCAAGTCATCCACCCGGATGTGCTCCATCTTGTTCATGTCCATGTCGTCGCCATCCGGGAAAAGCCTGTACGGTTCGAAGGCCTTGCCGAGGAAACCCGCGCTGCCGCCTTTGCCGACCACATTCGATTCCTGGAGCGGGCGAGGCAACATCACGAAAGGCAGCATCGGGTCGGTCATGGGCCGCAGCCGGATGATCTCGGAACCGAAGTTGGGAAAATCCTTGGGGTCCGGAGGCTCGAGCTGGCCGGAGGGACTCACCTTGTCGGTCGTGTAGCCGGTCATGATCTGGTAAATGGCCGCCGTGTGATTAAAAAGTCCGTTGGGCGTGTAGCTCATGGAGCGGATCATGGTGAACTTGTCGTTCACCTTCGCCAGCTCCGGCAAAACTTCAGTAAAGTTTACGCCCGGAATTTTCGTTGGAATGGGCTTGAAGACACTGCGGATGTTGTCGGGCGCGTTTTCCTTTGGGTCCCATAAATCGAGGTGGCTTGGTCCGCCTTGAAGATAGATCATGACCATGTTCTTGGCCGTGCCCCAGCCGGGGCCTCCGGCGAGTTTGCCGGTCTCTCCCGCGAACGCCTGCAACTTAAAGAGCGACCCCAGCGAAAGGCCGAGGATGCCGGCCCCGCCGACCCGCAGCAGATTGCGGCGCGTCATTTTCAACTGAGGATCACAAAGGTCACTGCATGTGCCGCCAGGGATGTTAATCATAATTTTTATTTGAGTTGAAGGTTTTGGCGCATTCGGAATGGAGTCAATGGTTAAACAGGAAATCCGGACTGTTGATCAAGGCCCAGGTCAAATCCTGCACCACGGTCAAACGTTTGTTTTCATTTTGAAGACCGCTGGCTTTCGCATCTTCGCGCAGTTGCACCAAGCCTGGATCGAGACGGATGGGTTCTTCGGCCTGGGTCAGGGCGTCGTGCAGCTCTGTTAATTTAGGATCCACCGGCAGCGGTTCGGCGGCCTTGACGACAGCCTGCTTTCGCTTCCAAAAGTCGCCGTCAGAATTGCGATAGAAATCAAGAATGGCCGACGCCTGCTCCGGCTTGCGCTGTCCGGCGGGCGCGCGCGCCGCCTGCACCACATTATCGGGCAGGCCAAAGGCCAGCGGGTCATCGCTGGCGGTGAGATAGAGCCGGAATTTACCCAACAAGTAATCCTCGCCATAATGTTGCTCCAAAACAAAGCGCAACGCCGCTCCGTTGGTGCTGGCAATGGGTTTCTCCAGCTTGAAGGTGGCCGTGTGGCGCTGGATGCCCGGCGCGCCTGCTATGGCCCAACCGTTCCGCCCGCTCTCGACTTTGCCGTCAATGGCTTGCTTGACTGAAAAATCGGATTGTGAATAGTCGGCCCTGGCATCGCTAAACTTGGCAGGCATATCGGGTTTGTTGGCGCCCGCAGCCCATTTCAACTCCAACTCGCTCAAAACAAAATTGCCGTCCTTGTGCCGGCCCGGCCCGAACTCCGGCAAGCCTTCATCCGGCAAGACTTCGAGCATCACACCCGTGATATTGGTCAACGACGACGCACCCACGACAACATACTCAGACGGGCTTTTCCCCTCGGAGGCGGTGATCGAACCATCGCTTTGTTGGGCCAGTTTGACTTCGCCGGTGGCCGAAATCTCCTGCGGTTTTACAAGCTCCCAGATGGTTTTGGGTTCGGCCGGATTGTTTTTTGATTCCCAGAAAGCGGCCTGGGCCGGCAGCAAATTCTCGTATTCTTTCAACTCGCGCTGCGTGAGCGCCAGTTCCGACTGGCGGCTTTTATCGAGTTCCTCGCGGAGATTCTTCGTCATTTCGTCATACGTTACGAGATTGGTTTTGGCCTTGGCAATTTCGTCTTCGCGCTGGCGTTTAAGTTCAGCGATCTTGGGCGCCATTTTTTCCTCCAAGGCGCCAAGTTCGTTGGTGATAACTACATTATCGTGGCCTACATCAGCCAACAAAGGCATGACGTTTTTGAATTCCGATTCGGTCATGGGCCGGTTGACCACACGCATGAAGACTTCGTTGATCAATTTCCGGTTGTCCTTCTCAGTCCCGACCAGTGTGGCCAAAGAATTTGACGATTCGTTGATGGCGACCGAAATGGTCGGTCCGCTCAACATCGCCATGACGGAGCCGAGGCCCATGTCGCTGGTGCGCTCGCATTCGCAGGCGGTTTGGCGGGCCGGGCGTCCCAAGGTGGCCAGCAGGCCGCTGCCGACATCCATGGCCGCATCCGACAATTGGGTGGCGCGCTGCCCAGGCTTGGCCCCGGGGATGTGCGGCGTGCTGCCGGTGACACGGAAGACGGCATCGAAAATCGTTTCCGCCGGAAGCCGGCGGGCGATCGCATGAGAATAATTCACCTTGTCATCCTCGTTCCATTTGTTCGGGCGGATCGAAAGCTGGTAGGTGCGCGATTTGCAGATGATTTGCATGAGGCGCCGCGGGTTGAATCCGCTTTCCACGAACTCGCTCGTGAGATATTCGAGCAAGGCTGGATTTTTCGGCGGGTTTCCGGCGCGGATATCGTCCAGAGGCTCAATGATTCCCACCCCGGTGAGATAGCCCCAGAGGCGATTGGCGTAACTTGAGGCGAAAAAGCGGTTGTCCGGCGACGTGAGCCACTCGGCCAGCTCCTCACGACGGGTGGACTTCTCTTTTGACTCATGCTTCGCAGGGTATGGGACCAGCGGCGGGGAGACCTTGCCGGTGCGATCGTGTTTCACTTCCCCCACCGTCCCATCTTCCACGTCTTCATAAAGCGGTTTGGCGCCTTCAACATCGGTGCCGCCGATTTTCCTGCCCTCACTCTTGGGGTCTTCTTTCAATGAAACCTGCGCAAAATAAGCGGCCAAATGATAATACTGATCCTGAGTCCAGCGCTCGAAGGGATGGTCGTGGCACTTATTGCAGCTAAAGCGCGTGGCCAGGAACAATTGCGTGGTGTTCTCCATCGTTTCGGTCGGAGTGCGCAGAATTTTCCAATAGCTGGCGGCGGGATTTTCGCGATTTGAACCGGAGGCCGTGAGTATTTTCCGGGCAAACTGGTCATAGGGCGTGTTCTTCTCCACTTCGCTGCGAATCCAGTCGTGGAACGATTCGGCGCCTTCACTGCCCAAGAACTTGCTGTTGCACTGGAGCAGATCGGCCCATTTGTTGGCCCAAAAATCCACGTAATCGGCGCTGCCGATCAGCCGGTCAATGATTTCGTCCCGTTTGACGCGCATCTCGCGCGAGTCGTCCAGGAAAGCCTGAATCTCCTTGGGCGAAGGCGGCAGGCCGGTCAGGTCGAGATAGACCCGGCGAATAAATTCAAGATCGGTGCAAACTTCGGATGGCTCGATTTTCATGCGCTGCCACTTGGCCGCGACGAGTTCGTCAATTTTTCCCCATGTCGGCGGTTCCTTCCAGACGAAGCCGCTGCGGTCCCCCATGACTGTGATGGTCGTAGCCGCGTAATTGCCCTCGTAGCGGGCCAGCACTGGAGCCTCGCCTCGCCGCAATGTTGTGATAAGTCCTCCTTTTTCAGCGGTGGCGACGTCGGTGTTGCCGCTATCAATGAATGCCTCCGACGTAACGTCTCTCACTGCGCCGTCAGCGTAGCTGGCCACGATGCGCATCTGCTGCCGCGAGCCGATCGTTTGCACAACTGTGTCTTGCGGAAAAACTTGAATCTTCACCACCTTCGCTGACTTCATGTTCAGGGTGGCCCCGTCGGCGATCCATTGGCGCAGAATCTGGTAATACTTGCTATCAACCGTCGTGCGGCGTCCTCCCTCGTGCGGCACTTCCGCCACCGCTTTCAAAAGCATGAGGCTGTCGTCGGGCGAAGCCACGTTGACACGCCGGGAGGCCAAGTCATCCGTGAGTGCGCGCAAGTCGAATTCGGGATCGTAGCCGCGCAACGACAGTTTAAAGCCGTTCTTGCCCTCCTTGGCTCCATGGCAAGTTCCCGCGTTGCAACCGAGTTGAGCCATGACCGGGGCGACGTCACGAATAAAATCGGCGTGGTAAGGCTTTCCAAGGCCCGCAATTTCCACCGGCGCTTCCATGCTCTTTCCTTCCAAGGCGATCACGAGTTTGCCTGTGCCGTTCTTGAGCGGTTGCAAAAGTCCGCGAGTAGAAATGGCCGCAATTTCCGGCTTCATGGTGAACTTTGCCGACCGAGTCACATCAACGGTGTCACCCGAATCCAGCCGCGCCGTCACCAGCAGTTGCGCGTAGTCGTTGGGGCTTTCAATCTTAATCCGGTCCGGCTGCAGCTCCAGCGCGACTATTTTACCCTCTTTCGGCAAAGGCTCGGAGGCGGGGGCTGGCTCCATGTTCCGACTGGCGGCGGCCGCCCACACCGGACGATTTGCCGCCACGGCTCCTTTGGTGACGGGCACAGACAAAAATTCCTTTATCGCGGATCCGTTCGTCGCGTTGAACAGGCGCACCATTCCGTCAGAACCGCCTGCGGCGATCATGTTGCCATCCGGACTAAACGCCACGGAATAAATCTCCGACTGCGGAACCGCCGCGCGAGCGATTTCATGGATACCCTGTTTCTTGTAATCATCCAGCCGCTTCTGTTCCTCGGGTTTGCGGTTGCCGGGGACTTTGCCCATGAGGTCGCGCAACTCTTTTGGCACCTCGTTGGTGAAATCGTAGCTGCACACAACCAGCTCGCCGGCGCGGTCCAAGCCGCCGCCATAAGCGATGCGCTTGCCATCCGCGCTAAAGCGCACGCTGAAGACGCGGCCGGTAATCGGAAAAAGATCGGCTATGAATTGCGCGTCGTCGCCAATCTCGCGTTTGACCTCACGAAAGATGCGATACACCTTCGGCAACCCATCCGAGCCTGCGGCGACAATCTCTTCAAACTTGGGGTGCGTCGCCAAAGCCTGCACTCCACCCTTCAACGCGCCGGGGGTGATGGAGGTGACGTTATCCACAAATCGCTGTTCAGCGATCTCAGTGAGTTTGACGGTCATGTCGCGTCCCCCGGAGATCACGTGATCCCCTTTTACCGAGAACGTCGTGCTCAGCACCCAATCCGAGTGCGAACCCATCTGCATGACTTGTTTTCCAGAGGCGGCTTCGATGGCGCGCACCGTATTGTCCGGACAGCCAAAAGCGATAAGTTTGCTGTCCGGGGACCAACTAAGGCCGTACAGGGTGTCGTAGCTGATCGCCGTCGAACTCGTGAGTTTGCGTCTGGCCACATCCCAAACTTGTATTTCGCCCTCCCGCGCCGGATCGCCGCCCGCGACCCCCAACCACTTGCCATCGGGTGAAAAACGCAGTGACTGAACCCGCTCTGAAAGCCCGATGAGCCGTCCCGCCAGCGTGGCGCCGTTGTTTTCATACAAGAGCACTTCATGGAAGCCCGCCACCGCGAGCAGTTTCCCGTCGGGCGAAAAATCCAGCGACGAAATCACCGGCGGTCGCGAGTAAACGGGCGGATGGTCCGTGTCATAATGCTGCTTCGCATCCGCCGGCGTGTCATCCTCGGCGCCTTGCTGAATCCAAGACCGAAGCAACGCCACTTCGTCATCTCCCAAGGGCGTCTTGCCTTTGGGCATGCGCACTTCGCCATCCTGGGGTGTGATCATCTTTAGAATCGCGCTTTGTTCCGGATGCTTGGGGACAATGGCCACATTCGTGGAATCGCCCCCGGCCAGCAGCTTTTTGAAATCGGTCATCACGTACCCGCCCTTGGACTTCGCCGGTTGATGGCAACCCTGACAGTTGGCCTGGAGTATGGGCCGGATGTCATGGTAATAACTGACTTTCCGGCTCGCCGCCTCGACCGTGGGAGATTTTTCTGCCGCGTTGCTTTGCGCAGGAACAAGAACTCCCAGCGCGATTGCCGGCAGCAAATTGGCCGAAAATCGCACCATACGCGCCATACGCGCCAGCAGTGGGCAACGTGAGGTTTTCATCAACATCATAATCGCGAAATCAACACTTTAAGTCAAGGATGTTCGACGCAATATCAACCAAGGATATTCGAGGGAAAACCAGGTGGAAACCAGCGAATCCGCCTTGCGGGATTTGCTGGACGCTGGCCCGATCTGCAACTCCCAGCTCGCGGAAATCATACGTTGCAGCGCACTATCCCGAATTGACTCCAAGCGCCTTTCTGTGTTAATGGCTCCAAGTTGAGTGTCTCAGAATATTATTAAACAATAACTATTGCTATGAGAGGTTTCAATTACTCACCAGTTCAAAGTCGGTTCAGAGCGATCGCCGCCCTCCTGGCTGCGGTTATTTCATTAGGCTGCATGGAGCAGGCAGCGAACGCACAAACCCCGTTGCCAGCGGACGCCGATACCGCCAATGTGCCGGCCAATGTCCCCTTGAGCTCGTTCATATTCGACGGTTGGTTCGTCAGTGGCACCCCGACATTGAATGGCGCGGTTAATCCCGCCGACAGCACCGAGGTCACCAACGCGCCGAATTGGGCATTTTATCAATGGGGGGAAAACATGTTCCTGTGGCTGACCTCGCCGTCGCCGAGCATCTATGGCGGCAATGGATTGGTGCTGACTTCACCCATTTTCTACAATGTTTCGCCGCCGGACGCGAATGGAAACCGAACGGTGACACAGAATGCGATCCGTGACCGCTTCATTGATATGATCGTGCGCAAAGCTCAAGTAGGACCTGAGGCATTGCCGATCGTGAGGGACAAGTTCGGCAACGTGTATAACGTCGAACCCCTGATGCTCGGGCCGACGGGCAAGCCTCTCATGGTGGACAGTCTCGGCAGGTCGGTGGAAATCCAGCGCGTCAAAATCGGGCGCTCCGGGGAATTGACCTTGCTGGATCGCTCGGGCAAGACGATAGAGCCGCGGTTGGGAAAAGGCCGTGAACCAGTCCTGTTCGGTCGGCAAGGCAAGCCGCTCAAGATCGTCCGTATCGTCCCCGGGTTCAACGGCTCGTTCATCTTTCTTGACCAATTCGACAGTGCGATCCAGTTCGGAGAGGGCCAATCCGACCCCGGCAGCAGCGTTCTCATGGCACAGAATGGCTCACTGGTCTATTTCACGATCTTCGTCAATGACGAGTACGCCTACTTTCTCACAGGCAACAGCCATGGGGCGTTCTCGCCGGCCATCACGACGTTTCCGACCACCGCGGCGCAAATGCAACAAATCTCCTCCTACGCCCAGGCCAATGGCCACACCCTGGCGGCCCCCAATACCCTGGCCATGGAAGTCAAGACGGCGTGGATCGAGACGACGGGCCTTGACGCGAGCCAATACGTGACCATCAACGCCACCATACCGACCTATAAGACAATCACCCCCGCGAACCCAAACAACCCTGCGAGTTTGGTTCCAAACGGGACGAAGCAGGCGCAGCTCGCGCTGGTGGGAATCCACATCGTCGGCAGCGCCGGTGACATCGCAGGCAATTTTCCCGGGATGATCTGGGCCACGTTTGAACACGTGAACAACACACCCGACGCAACCTACTCTTACACAGCGACGGCGCCCTCGGGCTCCACTACACCGACCGTCGTCAAGACCGTTCCGCAGAGCACCGCCGGAAAGTGGCTCTTTTGTTCCAGCGGTTCTACCGGCCCGTTCAACCAGCCACGCCTCTCAGAACAGGCCGGCGGCACGATCGTGGCGCAGAACGGCAACACCATAGCCCCAAGCGACACGCTCCGCGTCATGGCTTGGGGTGGGCCCTCGGACGTGTCGCCCAACCCGGTTGACCCAAGCGCAGCGGATTCAAATTCGGAGATCATTGCCCTCAACAATCTCGCGCATCAGCAACTCATCGCCGGGGACGTGCGGGCCAATTACATCCTGATTGGCGCGACATTTTCGGGGACCGGGCCTCAATTAGGCCCGCTGCAGGGGGACGTTCCGGGCCCGAACTCGGTGCCGTGGCCTGATGTGCCCAATCCTCCCAAAACTGACATCATTGACGAGCTTGGCACAAGCCAGCTTGCCAATTCGACACTTGAAACCTATTCCCAGCCAGCCGTCACAACATACAATCCGCTGAACAACTGCTTCCTATGCCATCAGGGGAACGCGCTTGGGACACACGCGGGACTTGGACTCAGCCACATTTATGGGCAGATCAAGCCGCTGTTCTAACCCCAATCCCCTCTTCTCCATCGCTGGGGCTGGTTTTATTGCAGCTTTGCTTGCGGGCGATGGCGCCGCCCAGACCAGCCAAGCCGGCCCAACAAACCGGCCCAACGTCATCATCATTCTGGCCGACGACCTGGGCTGGGGCGATTTGGCGTGCTATGGCCATCCGAGCATCCATACGCCGAACCTGGACCGCATGGCGGCCCAAGGAATCCGCTTCACGGATTTCTATGCGACCGCTGAGGTCTGCACGCCCAGCCGCGCCGCCTTGTTGACCGGCCGTTACCCTATCCGCAGCGGCATGTGCGACGATAAATACCGCGTCCTGCGGGCCAACGCCGCCGGCGGCCTTCCCGCCGAAGAAATGACTATCGCCCAGGCGCTCAAGCTCAACGGCTACGCCACTGGCTGCATTGGCAAGTGGCACTTGGGCAATTACGTCAACGACCCGGCTCACTACCCGCGGCGCCACGGGTTCGATTATTACTTCGGCCTGCCGCACTCCAACGACATGAACCCCACTCCCGCCGCGCCCACGAATGCCACCCAACGGCTCGATCAGCAGGCCGAGTGGTGGGCGGCGCCGCTCTTCCGCAATGAAGAGCTTATCGAAAAGCCCGCCGACCAATCCACCTTGACGCGTCGCTACACCGAGGAAGCGGTCAAGTTCATCCATAACCACCGAACCGGGCCGTTTTTCCTCTATTTGGCGCACACCTTTCCGCACGTGCCGCTCTTCGCGTCGGACAAATTCAAGGGCCGGAGCCGGCGCGGCCTTTATGGCGACGTGGTCGAAGAGATTGATTGGAGCACCGGCCAGGTGCTCGAGGCCCTGCGGCACGAGGGGTTGGACACCAACACGCTGGTCTTTTTCACCAGTGACAACGGCCCCTGGCTGACCCAAAACGAAGCGGGTGGCTCGGCCGGTCCGCTGCGTGACGGCAAAGGCTCGACTTGGGAAGGCGGGATGCGCGAACCGGGCATTGCCTGGTGGCCCGGCCGGGTTCCAGCCAGTGTCGTCACCCACGAATTGGCCTGTAACATGGACTTGTTCACCACGAGTCTGAAGCTGGCCGGAGTCAAAGTCCCGGATGACCGCATCATTGATGGTGTGGACCTGGCGCCAGTGATCTTTGGCACGGGGCCAAGCCAGCGCGCGGCCTTCCTTTATTATCGGGGCACGCAAATCTACGCGGCGCGCAAAGGCCCTTACAAAGCCCACTTCATTACCCGCTCGGCGTATGGCTCGGACGAACCGATTGTTCACGACCCGCCGTTGCTGTTCGACCTGAGCCACGACCCGGGCGAGAGGTTCGATGTCGCCGCGCATCATCCCGAGGTATTGGCCGACATTGCGGCCGAAGTCCAGCGCCACCGCGCCACCGTCAAACCCGTCAAATGCCAACTCGAGGAGACCTTCGCAAGCAAAGACGGATACAAGTAATGCCCCGAGTGAATATTTCTCGGAACGCTGGCTCTTGTCCAGGCTAGCCGCTTCGTCTTTCCCTCCGTATTATGCTCCATCTATTTTGCGTCCGGCGGTGCCGCGATGAAGCGGGGACGTTCGCCGCCCGAGCCGGGATGCGCGATCTCTTTGCTCAGCCAATCCAGTCCGCGAAGATCATCGCTCAAGCTCACTTCGGCATCCCCGCCTTGCTCGGCGATCAGGCCGATGGGTCCGCGCCAACCGCTGTCCTCGATGGTTCTCAGCATATCCAGTTCCTTGTCGCCCTGCGAGGGCGGAATTAAGCTCCCGTTCATCACCATTCCCGACACGTTTACCGCCACGACATAGCGCTGAATGCGGCTCCAAACGGCGGGGAAGTCCGCAATATCACCGTGACCGTGACTGAAGTTATAAACCATCCCCACGCCGCCCACCCCTTTTTGTTTCAAGCGCTCGATGATTGCAACTTCGTTGTCCGGCTGGCCAAACCATCCATTGTGATTGTACAATTCAACCGGGCAACCGCAGGGCGCCGCCAACTCCACGATCTTGCGAATTCTTTCCGCCTCCTGCTCCGTGCGCTGCGCTTGTTCGGCTTCGGTCTTCGTCGGACTGCCCGATCCCATGACCCACAATTGCGGATGAACGCCGTGGCGCTTGATGACTTCCAAAATGGTTCGCGCGTCCGGATCCCCCGCATCGGTTGGAAACCACCAGGCCGCCAGATGGATGCCGTGTTTGTTTTGGTTTGATGGTCACTATTGACATTTACTCTTATGCGTTTATAGAGGAAACCACGATATTGCGTCCGCAGCGCCGTTATGCCATCTTTTAAACATGAAAACAAAACTTAGCAGAGTTGTGTGTTTATCCGCAATGTTCGCCGCGCTGGCCACAAGCTGCACGGTGTCAGTCGCGCCTCCCTCGCTGTACGTGCCCCCACCCGCGGCGGTGGTGACGGTCGGCGTGCCGGACGCCTATGTGTGGGATGGGGTCGAATTTGTAGGCATGGTGGGTGGCTCGTATATGTACCTCGGGCCCGGAGGAGTTTGGCTTGGTTGCGACTCCATCCGCCTCGCGCGCTTTCACGGATGGGAACGGGGCCATCCGGATTGGCGCAGAACCGCCACTCGCAATGTCGGACCTAATGCGCGCGGTAGAGCGCCGGCGCGGAGGGAAGAGAGAAACGAAGAGCGGAGGTAGTCTCACCGCCGGTTTGAAAATGTGGTGAAAACGCTGGTTTGACAATGCCGGTGGATCGGACCGGCGCGGTCGGGAGGGATATGATTCTTGTGTTTAAAGGAGCGCCCCCGCTGGCTGGCGTAAAGCCATATTTTGACAGGATTAACAGGATTTACAGGATGGAAAAGAGGATGTGGCATCATAAATAATGCCTCACCGTTTGGGGAGAGTTCCGTGTGCCGTAATTCATCCTGTTAATCCTGTCTCAAAATCTTCCTGTCGTGTTCTTCGACTGCATGGATGCGGCTAAGGCCTTGAAGCTGAAGCCTTTTCCGTCCGCCGCGTGTTCCAAAAATAAGTGGAATTATCTGGCTCGCCCTCATCCTGGCCTTCTCCCCCTGGGAGAAGGAATGGCCGGCGCTTGCTTCTGGTTTTGCGGATGAGCGTCTGGCAAACGCAATCGTACGATTTACAAAGAATACGGCGGATGTTTCTCCCTCTCCTGGAGGAGAGTAGCCCTGTTGGCAATTGCACAGCGCACCATCCATGTATCCAGATGCCACATTACAACGAATCGGCTGCCTCGAAAAGCAGTCCCCATATCCCCAAGAACGCTCGGCGACCATATTCATCTCAAACGCTTCGAAAAGCGGCTATTGTTGCGCCAAGTAGCTGAATATCTTGGAGTTACGGTGGCGGAGGTCAAATCTTTTGAAAGCGACGCCGAGCTTCCGAACGATCTTCAGTGGCAATCGCTCCAAAAGCTCTTGGCGCTTGATCCTCGCTTAAAACCAACGAAACCAAACACCTGAGTGGGTGTTGGGAATTTGCACCCATCGTCGTCCACAGGTTGACCAGAGACGAGGGTTCGATTCCCTTCACCCGCTCCAATTAATGTAAAGTGTTTACGGTAAAATATTTACAAACGAATGCCAGCCCGCAAGTTCACCTACTGCTAACACCCACTGCTAACAAGTCCACCAAAAAACAAGCCTTTCCAAGGTTGTCAAATCTGCTCTTCTATGTCCCCAGCAGCTTATGCCGAGCGCTGTTCCACACCTTCCACCACGTTCAGAAGCCTTCAGAGGAAATTGAAAACCTAATGCGCCCTTTCGCATGATCATGATGTCGAATTACTTATGCGCGGATATATAGCGCCTGGCCACGGCCCACGCCGTTATCCAATTGCGCCAGTTAAGTGGAGACGGACGGGATCCTGTTGATCTGTTGCCTAGTTGCGCCATGAAAACGATGGGATTGCCGTTGGAGGTGGGAATCGAGCAGGCGGATTTCGCGGGAGGCGCTGGTTTGCCGGCAGCGTTCGCCAGTTTTAGCCTGATTGTGTCCAACCAAGTCGCGGGTGACGCGCCGACGCCGGATACTGCTTTGCTGGCCACTGCCAATACTACTTATGTCACAACTTTAGTACCAGCGTGGATTATTTGCAAAACGGTTTGGTGGGGACCATTTGGGATGGCGTCTATTTCGGCAGTGGCGAATTTGACAACACTTCTGGCGGCAACGCTTCCATGGTGCAATGCGATGCCAATATTTCCGCCCCCGGCGCGCTGACGCTCCAGACCACCGGCACCGCATGGGTAGGGGCGCCCCCGAGGAAAGTTCCGTGGAGCAGACCATGGGCCGCTATGGCCGCCGCGGCACGAAGTGGTTCTCCTTTGATCTCCTTGTGGATCCCGAACATCCGATTACCGTTGGTGTAATCATTGGTGATTTCATTGGATCGGGACTCGGACTATGGTGAGCGAGTTGGGGGGGAATTGAAAACTGAAATGATCGCCGGCGGTTTCGAGGACGCCCTCCACGGGCGCGACTTTCGCCGGCTGCTCGAACGAATTATTGTCCGCCAGCCGTTCGGAAGAAAGCGTGATCAATCTTCCTTTGCCCGCGAGACGGCTGGCGCCAATCAAGTTGACCCTTGCGCTGACAGGAGTTCCGGAGACATTGATGGCTTTGAGAACCATTTCACCGGCTCGCTCATCACGCCCAGCCAGCGCAAAGAACCGATCAGAGACCGGCGCGGCGGCGTCATGGATAAGGTTGCCGTCCAGAAAACATTGGATGCGCCGCCCGTTGATCTCGATCTTCAAATCGTACCAACGCCCCGTTTCCACGCTGCCTGGAACATGCCGCCCCACGTCGGTTTGATTGAATTCAATCGCGTGCTCGCGGTCACCCCACCCCCCGACGTTCCACCAATACTTGTCACCGCCCTTGTGACCGAAAACGACCAGGAACCCTTCCTGGCCGCTGATCTTTCGCGCTTTCAACGTGATGGTGTAGTCGGTCCAATCTTCATTGCCGAAGTAACTGAGTCCGACGGCCTCATTGCCTTGGCGGTAGGCGCCATCCACCACGGACCAATCACCGCCGTCGCTCTTCCACTGGCCGGCGCCTTTGGAAAAGTCCGGCGCAGACAACACTTGGCCATCCCTTTCGACTCGAATGTCCTTGAACTCCGCCGCCGTGTTCCACGTCCCCACGCCGATGCCGCCGAAAATGCCCGCAGGCGCGTCTGGCGTATAGTTGACATCGGTTTGCACGGCGCAATCAGGCCGGTTGAGGCCGAATAATTTCCAGAGGTAGTAGGAGACGGTGGCATAGGATCGAAGGGAATCAAAATAAATCATGCCGTGCCAGCCGGTGCGTCCGCTGACGTTGGCAAGCAAGGGGGCATAAGAAACCATTTTAACCACGTCGGCGTCGCGTTCCAGGCCCATGAGAAATGCTCCTTCGCTCAATGCGTCAAGCAGAGTGCCGTGGATGTCGCTGCTGTCGCCGGACGTGACGGCAACCTCGCCGTCATAGACGGGCGGCAGCTTGCGGTCGCGATCGTCGTAGAGATTGGTGTGAGTCATAAACCAGTTCGGGCTTTCGTAGAAATGGTTGTCCTCGAGGTCGGAAGGTTCCGCGCCCATTTGGTTGCGGCGGATGAAGGAAAAATCGTTGATGTAGGAAATGTCGGGGTATTGGGACTTGAGGGCGGCATGAACGAATTGGTAGCGAGGCGGGAAAGTCCGGGCCTGTCCTTCGTTGCCCACTTCCACCATATTGAGATTGAAGGAATTCGGATGTCCTTCCTCTGTCCTGAGTTTGCCCCAAGGAGATGTGGCGGGGCCGTTGGCGAATTGAATGGCCTCGAGAAAATTCGTGGCGACCCAGCCCATTTGGTCCATGGGCACGTCCTTCACGCTGCGAAAGTGGCACGTCTCGCCGGCAAATCCGACGTAAAGAGGCGCCGCGCCTATGTCTTCGCAGAATTGGAGGTATTCGAAAAAGCCCATGCCGTGGGTTTCACGATAGCCCCAGGGGCCGAATTGCTCCTGGCGGCCAGGCAGGGGGCCGACGGAATCCTTCCAGTCGTAGGCGGTTTCAACACTGCCGCCTTCGATGACGCAACCGCCCGGAAAACGAATAAATCCGGGTTTCAGGTCGGCCAGAAACTGCGCGAGGTCGGCGCGCAGGCCGTTGGGACGGTTTTTGAAAGTGTCGGCAGGGAAGAGTGAAACCATGTCCAACCAGACCTTGCCCTTGGCGCCAGCGATGAGGACGAACCGGGCCTTGGGATTGGTTTGCGTCGCGATGATGTTGGCGTGGAACTGCTGCCATCGGCCTGTCACGCCTTCTATCGTGACAGGATTGGCGCAAGGATTGCCCGCGAAATCTTCCACGCAAGCAGTGAGCGGTCCGGAAAACCCTTCGCCGCGCGCCCAGAAGGATAGATTATATTTCTTGCCCGCCGCGACGCCGACGCCAAAAAAACCTTCATTGGCCACGCCTAGGCGGCCGGGGCCGGCGTTGTCAATGTCCAGGCGCAGAGAACGTGGTCCCGCGGGATTGAGCGGATTGTTGGTGTCAAGATTCATGGAACCCTGAGCCGCCCCTTCTTTGATCAGTGACCAAAACGGAAAATCCTTCATGGTGCCGTCAGGATTAAAATAATCAAAGTGGCCGAAGGCCGCGGCATCGTACCCCTTGGCCATCCATCGGCCCGCGCGCCCGGCGTCGCCGGGTTGAAAGGCGAACCCTTCCGGCGGCTTGGCATCCTCAAAGCCGCGATTCCGAATCATTTCCGCATACAACCCGCCATCAACGCCATGATTGATCTCTTCCAGAAAAATACCGTACATACGAGGGTTTATGGCCCAACCACGCTTGTTGAGATCAACGGTAATGGTCGCGGTGGCTGGGTAAGCCGTAGCGGGATCATCTTCGAATGCGGCCGAATCCGCGCGGGTCGTGCGCGCAATTTTGATCCGGCCGCTGAAGAATTCGTCCCATAACGCATAAGCATCCGGGTCATAAGCTTTGAGGCCGGCCGGACCGTTGGCGGGTTTTGGGCCGGTCATGTGAAGATCGCCATGAGTCCCAAAATACCACATGGCAAGCTCCGCAAAAAACTCGTCATCATTGGATGCGGCGTAGGCCTTGTCCCACAGTCCTTTGGCCAGCGACGCTTTGAACTGCCGCTGGAATCGGCCTCGCACTTCGCGCGGAATTCCAACAGCGTAGATGCAATGGGAAAATTCGTGGACGCATATATCCCGCCCAAAGTAACGGTCCTTTTCCAATTTGAGCAGATTCTCCTCGCCGCATGAGCAAATTCTGCCGCCCATCCCCCTGGTGCGCTGGTCAATCGTCAGGCCGTTGTATTCCGGCAACGGCTTGCCCTTATCAAAGCGCCACTCCGGCAGATCCGACGTGACCTGATTGCGGCCGATGATGTGCAGCTCGGCGCGGGCGGCGCGAAGATTCTCGCAAACGCCAGGGAGATTGGTCAGCATGATCGCCAGCCGGTCGCGCGCGGCCAACAAGGCTTCATCCGCGACTTCCTCGGAGGACTTGATAGGGATGCCCTGATAATAGACGACTTTGGAAAAGAAATCCTTCTCAGGAGGAGCAATCTTTGTGATGGCATCCTCCTGGTTCCTGCCAGGACCGCCGCCCACTGTCGTTGCGCCGGCCAAGCCCAGCGCCAGGAAAAATCGAAGCGCCTCGCCCTTCACCAGTAAAAGGCCGGCCCAGCCGCGGAATCTTGCATCACTCCTGTGGCCTTGCTTGTGCGCTGAACCATGAGTTGATAATTGCGCCACTCCGCATGGCCGTCGAGGAAAGTGAGATTTCCCCCGGCCGGCAATAGGCCCTGCATGTGCGCCGTAGTGTGACGAATGAAAAAGCTGCCCTGGATCTCAGTCCAAGTGGTCAAGTCGCCGGTCGTGATCCTGATCACGGGATCCGCCGCCAAAACGCGGCTCGACAAAGCTCCAAAAGGAATCGTCTCCACTTGCAATTGCCACGACGCCGGGTGCGCTTCGAGTTTGTCATTGACGTTCGTGAAGCAACCATCCAACGGGTCTGCCGGCGAGTAGCCGGACGAACCGGGAAGCGTGAAAGCATACTGGCTCACGGAAAAGGAATCACCAGTCAAGGCTGGGCCGCCGCCCCAGTTCCACAACTGAAACTCGTTCGACTGACTGAACCGGTTCAAAAGATCCGGGCAATAGAACAACTGCCAAGTGGCGCCGTTGGCCAGCATATCCTGGGCGGCCGTGCCCGGAACGTCCCAAGCCCAATAGCCGCCGTCGCCCGCGGGCAAATAATTTTTGTTCTCGCCGGCGTACATTTGCAGCCCCAAATTGATTTGCTTCAAGTTGCTCAGGCAATTGGTGCGCTTGGAGCGTTCTTTTGCGGCGGCCAGCGCGGGCAGGAGCATCGCGGCCAGGATGGCGATGATGGCGATGACGACCAATAGTTCGATCAGCGTGAATCCCGCCTTGGCAGAAGGCCGGCAACCGCGGGCAAAGCCAAACGCGTCTCGGCGCTTCACTCCTTCCAACTCGTGTAAGGCGGCCTCATTCATAACTTTTTGCGTCAGGCTGATAACAAATCAAAGCGGCGGATTTCAAATTCCTGCTCTTTCGCGTCTGGCAGACCGGTCTCGTTGTCATACCTTAAGGCGCTGTCTGCGTCAACCGGAAAAAGAGGTTGCCGCTGTTTGATATGGGAATCGTGACCGCCGCCACTCCGGTAGTATAGGTCGGCAGCGTGGTGACGGGTTGCCAATTGGCCTCGGCAGGATCCAGATTGGGGGTTGATTGCAAGACCGCCCCGGGATAATCGTTCCAGGTGATCGTGATAAAACCGCCGGCGGCGGACACTTGCAAGGGGTTTCCCTCCAACGCGGCATCCAGCATGAAACTGTCGAATTGCACGTAGCCATAGACGCTGTTGAAATCGGCGAAGGCAATGCCGACCTGCATGGGCAGACCGGCGAACTTGGCATTCGAGAACGACGTCTGATTCGGAGTCAAGTGCCACGGCTGGTTGTTGGTGAGCCGCTGATAAACATTGAAGTTCGTGAGATTTTGCCGGACCAACAACAGCCAGTTCTGACCATCGCCCTGCCCGGGCTGGGAAGTTTGATCGCTGACGTCGTCAATCGTAATTTCCGGATAAGTCCCGATGCCGTATTCGTCGAAACGAGCCATGCGCACGTAGCACTCGCCGCCCAGACCGTCCAGAGGCGCGCCGTTGGACGTCCCGGTCAGGGCGGCGCCGCCGTTGGTGCTGACACTGTAGGCGCGGGCCATAATGGAAGGAATGCTATAGTTGACTGTATCGCTGTAATTATTGATATGAATGGCCATCTGGAAGTCACCTGGCACGTATTTGAAGAGGAAAAAGCCGTCGTCGGTGGCAAATTCCCAACCGCTGTAGCCATTGGTGATGGTCAACATCCCGGCAGTCGTGATGCCCGCGTCGGCGTCGAGTGTTGATCCTCCGGCGCCCGCCGTGGGTGGTTCCTGCTCGGGAAGGTCTCCGTAGTTGGTGTAGATGCCGTCAAAGAATGTGCCCGCCACTCCGTTGCTCAGGTAATCATGGGGCGTTGTGAAGTAGTCCGTATGGCTGGGCGAACGAACGACCACGTTGACAGAATTGGTATAGCCGGCATACGTCACCGTAACAGTAGCGGTGCCATTAGTGTAGCCCGTGATCACACCGTCCGCCGTGTCCGCTGTATTCGTGTCGCCTGAACTCAAGGTCGCGAACTGGCTGACGTTGACAACGGCTCCGCCCTGATAATAGCCCAGCACCTGGAGCTGTCCTATGCCGCCCGCAGGAATGGTTGCCGGCGGAAGGACCACGATGTTGGTGAGAACGCCGTCAAGCAATGTACTTGACGAGCCTGTCGGCGGGATAATTTCATCGAACACCTTGGCCGTGCTGGAACCCGCCCAAGTGTAAACCGCCGCATAATAGGTGGTGCCAGGTGTCAGTCCGGTGACGACGGTGCTATTCGTAATGGATAGCGGCGGATTGGGTGATCTGTACACCACCCAGTTGCCATCGCCCAGGTCGCTGCCCGTGCCAAAAGGCTGGGGTCCAGTGTCAAATAAATAACCGTAAGGCGGTTGGGCGTTGACCGGCGAGCCGGCGCGCATGACGACCATGCTCTGAATCGGAACGCCGTTGCTCTCGGCAATCCAATTGAGCGTCATCGTCAGATCGTTGTCAAGCGTCATGGTCAAGCCGCTGGCCGGCGGCGGCGGTTGCACGCCCGTCGGGCTGACGATGCCGGCGCCGTCGAGCATAAACGTATCAAATTGGGCCGTCCCGTCCGAGGCCGTGTTCATCTGTTCGGCGATGCCAACTTCCATGGGCGCGGCATTCGAGGCCTCGGGGACGACAAACGTCGCGGCCAGACTCCAAGTGGCATCATTATTGGTCGCCGCCTCGTAGAAGTAGAAATTGGTCGAATCGAGCCTCTGGAGGAGCAACCAGGTATCCGTCGCATTGAGTCCGGCTTGATCCGTGGGAGGATTGCCGTCGGCGGTGTAGCGGGCCGAAAGAGCGCCGTCCTGGACTTTCCACCAGTTGACATGGGTCTCGCCCCCATTGCCGCCGGTGGCGCCCTGGGAGGAAGTGCCGCTGTTGTTAAAGAGCCTCGCCATGAGGCCGGCCGCGTTGAAATTTATAACGCTCATCGCGGGAACATGCACGCTGGCTTGAAAATCCCCGGTGACGATTTTAAAAAGGAAGGGGCCATCGTCCCCAACGCCTTCCCAACTGGAACCGGCGGCTTCGAGTGAAAGGACGTTGGTGTTGCTGATATTGGCATTAAGAACGGTCGTAAGTCCGGCCAGGGCGCCCGCATACTCCTGGGCGCCGGGCACGTCGCCAAAATTCAAGTATTCCCCGTCCCAAGCCGTGTCCAACAGACCGTTGGTGATGTAATCATGGGGAAGCGTGAAGTTATCCGTGAAGACTGGGCTATGAACGGTCACCGTGTTCGTGCCTGAAACGCCGGCAAAAGTGGCGGTGACATTCGCCGTTCCATTAGTCAGACCTTCCATTACCTCGCCTGAAATTTGCAGGACCGTGGGGTTGTCCACGCTCAGTGTTATGTTCGGGGACGAACTTACATTGTAACAGTCTCCGCTGTTGTAACAGGCTGTCACAAGAGCCAGGCCAACCCCGTTGACCGGGATGGCGGACGGCGCGGTAACGAAGCTGACGGACGCCAGAGTGCCTGGCCCGTTGAAGTTCGCGACCGCAGGGTTGGAATCGTAGGTAATCGGCGTCATTCCGCCATTGGTGGTGTAGGAATAAATCGCCAGATGATAGATGTTATTGCTGCCGCCGAGGCCGCTGACCGTGACGTTGCCGCCCGAGCCGGCGTAAAGCGCCTGTTCGTAGCCCCCCATATTGGTCACCGCGCCATTGGTGGCATTGCCGACATACGAAAAGCCATAATACGGCGATTGGATGATGGGTTGGTTCTCGCTGATCACGACGATACTTCCATCGCTGCCTGACGCCGGCGTCCACGACACATTGACGGAGGTCGCACTGACGGGAGCGGAGACAACAATGTTGGTGGGATCGCCGGCCGGGGCCTTGATGGTGTTCGTGCCGGTCACGCCGTAATGGGCGAAAAAGATGATCGGCGAATTGGCGCTGTAAGTCGCCTCTTCGATGCCTACTTGCATCGCGACGCCATGCAAATCGGGCCGGTTATTCGTGAATTCGGGCGTCCAATTGACTCCGTCCGGGCTGGCGGAAAGGATAAAAGCATCACCGCTGCGCTGGAGTTGGAGGTAGATGTCGTCATTGGTCAGTCCGGAGACGCTGGTATCGAGCGCGCTGCTGTTGGCAAATTGATCCGAGGTTCCGTTGGTCATGTTCTCGGACATGGTGGTAATGCCGAACTCTTGAAATACCGTGATGCTGGTCCAGTTTTCGCTCGCGTTGGTGCCAGTCGGATTGAAAGGTCCTCCGACGCCGTCGCTGATGGCGCGGGCCATCAGGCCGGCGAACAAATAGGCCTCATTATCATAAGGGTGGGCCATATCCACCGTGGCGGTAAAATCACCTTGCACAATGTTAAAGGCGAAAAAGCCGTCGTCGCCGGGACCTCCCTGCCCCCAGGCGCTGTTGATGGTCTGGACTGACAAATAGCCCGGAAAAAGCGCGGCGTCTGCCTGCAAGGTCGCGCCGGCGCCGAGACCCGCGTTGTTCCCGTCCGGGAAATCGCCAAGAGCCAGATCAACGCCGTCAAAGCCGGAGCCGATGACGCCATTGGTGACCAGATCGAGCGAAGGGTTCGAAAAGGTGTTTGTCACCACTTGGGCTTGTGCGGTGACCGTCGCGGCCAGCAGGCAAACGACCAAGGTTGTCAAACTAATCGAAGCGTGCTGTGATAATATCATAAAAGCGGAGGTGACTTCTGCGGTTCGCATCATAATTTGCGGCTTGCAACTTATTTATTCTTTACAGACCACGCTCCTGAGCGCGGCATCTGACCGGCGCCGACATTCAAATTGAAAACAAAAAGGCTGCTGCCGCCCATGTGACAGTCCTGTGAGGAAAGTTACGCCTCTTCACAAACTTTATCTTGGTGAAATATTACACGCTCCCTATGAATTGTTGCCAATTTCAAGGAAATTTACACGACCGCCCCCTTTGGCCGTCAAGAGACCTGGTCGCCTTTGTCCTGGGGTGTCATCCACCAAAGCCGTTCGGCATCCGTTTTCCGCCGCCGCGCAGGCGGCGGCCAGGCCGGCCGGGCCAGCACCCACGACGATAAATTGGTTAGTGTGACGCGGTCGTCGGACGCTTCATAAATCGTTGAACTTCGCCGGCGGGATCACGCGCGATCAATTCCAGCGGCGATTGGTCGTACCAATCGCGGGGCAAATGGCTGGCGTAAGGCTCTTGCAGAAAACGCTGGCACAACAGCGCAATGACGCCCCGATCGGTTTCGCTCCGAATCAACCGGCCCGCGGCCTGGATGACGCGCGTCATGCCGGGTTGCAAATAGGCGTATTCGAAACCCGCCTGTTCCGTTTCGTCAAAGTAGCGGCGCAAAAGTTCCCTTTCAAAAGAAACCTGCGGCAGGGCCGGCGAGACGATATAGACGGCGCTCAGAAGTTCTCCCGGATAATCCACCCCCTCGGCGTACATGCCGCCCAGGACGGCGAAGAGCAACACGCCCCCGCGCGGGGCCGAAGCGAGAGACTGGAAGATGGCCTCGCGCTCGTTTTGGCCCAGATTGGGGCGTTGCACGATCAGGCTGGCGCGAATCGGCGGCATCTTCCCCGCCACTTGCTCCAGAAACTGGTAGCTCGGAAACAGGACCAGCCCGTTGCCATCCTGGGCATCGGACATTTGCGCCACCAAAGCGGCAATCAACCCGTAGTTTTTCGCGCGCGCGGCGAAAGTCGTCCGCACTTGGGGAAGGATCATCACTTTGCGGTTCTCGCGCGGAAAGGGCGGGGGCAGCGTCATGGCCGCGGTGCGCTCCTTTTCCAGGCCAAGCAGGCGCCGCGTGACTTCGACCGGCGACAGCGTGGCGGAAAATAAAATGGCCGAAGCCGCCGCCTTGAAGACGGGCGCGATGGCCCGCGCCGGGTCCAAACAAACCAGCGCCAGCCGCACCCCCGCCGGGCGCTTTTCCGCGACGCACGCAAAACCCGGCCCGAACAGATTCAAGATGGCCATGAAGCGTTGCCAGTCGAAATGCAAATCCACCACCGTGTCCTCCGCCAGGCCCAGCTTGATTTCCCGTTTCCAGGAAAGGTAACGGACAAACTCCGGCTCCCATTGTTTCCACAGCTCCCGCAACTCCACCGCCGGCGGCGCCACTTCGCCGATGGGCGCCGACTCCTCCAGCGCGGCGGCGGTGGTTTGCAGCAGCGCGGCGGCATCTTCGACAATGCGCGAGAGCGCACGGAACAACTCGCCTTGTTGGAGCAGGAGGGTTCCGGCCACGTTGCGAAAGGCCTCCTGTGACAATTCGGGTGAAAAAATCTTGCGCGCGCGGTCGGGCAAATTGTGCGCCTCGTCAATCAAAAGGACCGCCGAGGCCAGCCCTTCCCGATCCAGATGGCTCAAAGCGGCGCCGGGATCGAAGACGTAGTTATAGTCCGCCGTGATCGCATCCGCGCGCCGGGCCAGCTCCAATTGCACCTCGAAGGGGCAGACTTTCTCCTGCTTGGCGGCGGCGAAAATGGCGTCGGGATCAAAATGGGAATGACTTTCGCGCAGGCGGTCAAGGAGGCCCGATTTTTCCATTTTCGCGGGGTAATCCCTGGCATAAGGGCAAAAATCTTCATGACAAAGGACGCGGTCGTTGGCGCACATTTTTTCCTTGGCGCGGATTTGCGCCGTGCGAAACGCGCCGCCCGGGTTGAGCGCGCGAAAGATGGAAACGGCCATCCTCTGTTGCAGGGTCTTGGAGGTCAGGAACACCACCTGTTGGCCCGCGGCCAGCCCGTGCATGAGCGCCGGGTAAAGGCTGGCCGCAGTTTTGCCCGATCCGGTGGGAGCTTCGACCATCAAATGTCCGCCGGCGTTGAGGGACTGGCCGACGGCGTCCATCATTTGTTGTTGACCCGGCCGGGGGTTGTCGTAGGGAAACGGCATGGCTGCGGCGGCGGCGGATTTTTGCTCGCGGATTTTGACTTCGGCCCGCCAAACCGCCAGGAGTTCGCGCAGCCGCGATTGCAGTTCCCGCTCCAGGGCGTCTTCGAGGCAGGGCACGGCCACTGCGAATTCTGCGCCAGTGGCGAGGTCCACATAAACCAGCGAACCGGCGACAGGCGAGTGGCCCATGCGACGCCACAAAGCGCAATAAATTTGCAATTGACGCTGATGGCTCTCCATGACCGACCCGGAGCCTGGCAAATAGGAGGATTTAAACTCTTCGACCAACCAACTGCCGTCGTCGTTTTGGACGCAGCCGTCCAGGCGTCCGGTAATCAGCGCCGTCCAATCTTCCACCGGCCAGCGGTCCTGGAGATGGACCTCGCGCCGGTAGCCGGGCCTACCCTGGCAGCGATCTTGGAGGACGCGCGCGTGCAATTCGGCGCCCAAGCCGAGGCGATGCCAGCCTTCGCCGCGTTCAAAGCCAATGCGCCGGAAGCCATCTCTCTCGGCCAATTCACGGACCGAGACTTCAAAGACCCTGGATGTTGGATCAAATTTCAGAGACTTCTGTTCCTATATGCCCGCGCATAGATAAATAGACATGCAACAATTCTTATCGCGGGAGGGCGGAGCGCCGCGACGCCCTGAAATAATGGGGCTCGCGGCGCTCGCCCCTCCCGAAAAATTTCCATGGAATGTCGAATTCATTACGCGCGCGGTTTCCTCACCTACCCATCCGTGCCAGGGCCATCAAGCTGGGATACAGTCCTTGCGCAATCAATTCTTGACGCTCGGCCAGGCGCTCCGAACCATTAAACCGCAGAATGCGTGCAGTTCCCTCACCGATCGGCGTCATCGGCTCAATGCTCGCGTTCGTAAGTCTGAAATGTTCGGCCCAAGAATCGGCGCGTGGATTATAAAAGCGGGTGAAGCTGCCATCAGCCAAGATCGTGCCGACATCCGAGCCTTTCTGCCGATTGCAGAAAATGCACGCCAGAGCCAGATTATCAAACTCCGCGACGCCTCCATGTTTGACACTAATGATGTGGTCAATCTGATGGGTGAAAAGGCAATCATCCTCGTGCGTCAGGCAATACTCGCACAGTCGATCCGCCCGCGACCTCACGAGATGTCGCAATTCGTCGCTAACGAGGCTGCTCATGGGGCGACCGCTGCCTTGCCCGTGCTTTTGCCAGCCGCATGATGTGCTCTAATTCCAGATAGTGGTCGAGTTCGGATTTTTCGTCAACGGTCAACTCTCCGCTTTTTTCGCGTTGCACCAGCAGTTCGGCGCGCTGGTTTACTGCATCGGATAGACGGAAGGAAGCCACGGCGCCGGGACTGGGACCCGAGGCGATAAAGTCAATCACTTCATCGTAACATCTCATACGTGTTGAAGATACCAGACCGACGGCTTCATTTCCAATGCAAAAACGCACCCCCCGTGTTGCGGGGTGCGTTGCAAAAAAGTTACATTGGTTTCAAGCGGCGCGCGGCAATAGTTGGCTCCACAGGTGACTCCAACCGCCTGCGGAGAGCAAGGCGCATCGCAGGTGGAGCACTGCGGTCGCTCCGGCTTCGGTCCAGAACATGCCTGATTGCTTGAGACGTTGGCCGATGACGTGTTTGCAGCCAGCCTCCACCACTCCTGAGCCGATAAACCAGCCGTTGGCTCGGTAACGGAGGTAGTCCATGCGCGCACGGTTGTTTTCCAGATAGTCGACTTCCCGTTGGGCCTCCGCCGAGAGCGCGGCCCCGCTGGCTTGTCGCGCCTCGGCCAAAACGGTGTCCAATGCGCTGTCGTAAATCAGGGCCTTCCATCGCACCCCCCAGTTTTGGGCCGAGCCGGCCTCGCTATAGACGGCTTTGGCCAAGGCCATCACATGCTGGCTGGCGTGATAGTAGTCCAAGATTTGGGTGGCGGAGGCAAAGCAGGTGCGGGCAATTTCCCAGACCCAAGCCGCTCCATCGCCCAGATAGATCACTTGGCGGGCCGGGGCCATTCCGCGTTGCAGGGCCGCTCGCCGGGCCAGCGGACCAAATTCATCCGAGCAGACGAAGCTGGCCAGGTAAGTCGTGCTGTCCGGGTCGCGCAACGGATGGCCTTCCGGGTCAGTGACCGTCTGGGTGAAAAAGGCCGCCAGCTTCACCTCGCGCGTTCTGGCCTCCCCGTCCGGGCCGCGTCCGGCTCGGCCTTCCAATTCCGGTCGAACCATCGGCACCCCGGTGCCGTCAAGGCTGACGTAAAACTGGGGCGGCGGGGACGCCGCGGGCGCGGGCAACTTGAGCAAGGGCTCTTGGAGGGACGGGCCCACCGCCCCCACCAAACGCTGCAGGCGCGATGGCTCGACGCTCAGGCCGGCCAACTCCTGGAGCTGTTGGCTGCTCTCCAGATACGGCAACTGCGCCGCCGTGCGACTGAACATGCGCACGGCCGCCGGCGTGCAGCCATCCCTCAAGCCCAACGCCGCGTCCAAAGGAAATCCGCCTTCGGGTCCTGGCGGATGATGGTAGTCGCGCCGCAAAGTGACCGGACCAAAAATGCTCAACACCTGGCAGGCCCGCTGCCGATAAATCCGTTGTCCCGGCTGGGGCGTTGTCTCTGGCGCCGGCAGTTGCGCCAGTAAGCTCTCCAACAGGCGCCGCCCATCCTCCAGCAGAGCCGTGCGCAGGGCCGCTTCGATCCATTCCGTCGAGAGCGTCTGTCCTTGTTCCAGCCGCTGGGCAAAGACTTTCAGGAAGGCTTCGGTTTCCTCGTAGCGCCCGGCTTGGACCTCCTGGAGTTTTTTTTACGCTCGTGCGCGTCGGACGCACGGGTCTGGGCCACCGTCAAATCCACAAACTCCTCGGCCAGCCGTTGGAAACGCTCGTGGCCGGCCAGCGCTTCCTTAACCGCTGGGACTTCCTGAGAAGGCACATAGCGGGTCTGATTCTGGCCTTTGTGCCAGCATTGGAGCTTGAAAAAAGGCGCGCCGGCCGGCCCGCGCGACTGAGCGCAGAGCTTGCCCCGTTCCATGCGGGTGATGGCGTTGATTTCCTGAAGAATTTCCTGGCGGCGGAGTTCTGATTTCATGCTGTATATCTATAATACTAGATACACGATGTCAAAAAAAATCGCGGGAAATCGTTCCTTTGAACTTTTTTGCAACGCACCCGCCCAACTTCCTTCCCCACATTCTTCCTCGACTGTGGGCGCGGGCGTGGTATTTTGATTGAGGTATGTCAACACCTGATGAGCGTAAAAAGATCAACTTGCGCCGGCCCGATGTCATGGAGGCCGTGCAGGCCCAAGTCCTTTCCCATTATCGGAGCGGACTGGTCAACCGCATCCGCGAGAAGGGCCACGTCCTCTCCGCCGACGGACTGCTGACCATCAAGTTGGCCAAGGAATTTGGCTTTTGCTACGGCGTGGAACGGGCCATTGACCTGGCCTACGCGGCCCGCAAAGTGTTCCCGCCGCCCAAGGCCATTTACTTGCTGGGGGAAATCATCCACAACCCGGAAGTCAACGACCAGATTCGCAACATGGGCATCCAGATCATTTCGCCCAAGCCTACGGAGGACGAATTGGCCCGGCTGCACGCGGGCGATGTCGTCATCATCCCGGCCTTCGGCACGGAGGTGGAGACCAAACAGAAACTGGTCGCCAAAGGATGCGAGCTGGTGGATACCACCTGCGGCGACGTGATGAGCGTGTGGAAACGGGTGCGGCAATATTCCAAGGAAAGCGTCACCAGCATCATCCACGGCAAGGCCAAACACGAGGAAACCAAAGCCACCACGTCCCAGGCCACCGCCCACGGGCCGGGCCATTATCTTGTCGTCTATAATTTGGCGGAAACGGATTACGTCTGCAATTACATCCTGCGCGGCGGGCCCAAACAGGAGTTTTTGGACAAGTTCAAGGGCGCTTATTCCCCCGGATTCGAGCCGGACGTCCATTTGACCGCCGTCGGCGTGGCCAACCAGACCACCATGTTGCGCGGTGAAACGGAGGAGGTCCAGCGCCGCATCAAGAACGCCATGATCGTGCGTTATGGGGAGGGCGAATTGGACCGGCATTTCCGTTTTTTCGACACGATATGCGGGGCGACGCAGGACCGGCAGGACGCGCTGGAAAAATTGTTGCGCGAGCCGATGGATTTACTGCTAGTCATCGGCGGCTACAATTCCTCCAACACTTCGCACCTGGCCGAAATGGGCGAGGCGCGGCTGTCCACGTTCTTTGTCAAGAACGCGGCCATGATGGTTTCGGATCATCTCATCCGCCATTTCAATTTGGAGCAGCAAAAGGAAGTCGAAACGGCGGGCTGGCTGCCGCCGGGCAAGATCACCGTCGGCATCACCGCCGGCGCGTCCTGCCCCAATAACTTGATCGAGGACGCGATCAAACGCCTGTTCGAGCTTCGCGGAATTTCCGTGCAGGAATTGCTGGCCAACTGAGGCCCTTCCATGCCTTGTTCCAAGGAAGAACTGGAGACGCGGGAGCGCCAGATGCTGGCGTCGTACGCGCAATTAAGCGGTGAAACGCGCGGCCGCGTCCATGCCGAGCCGCCCCCTTCCTGGCGCACGGAATACCAGCGCGACCGCGACCGCGTCATTCACTCGCGCGCGTTTCGCCGGCTAGAATACAAGACGCAGGTTTTTCTCAACGGCACGGGCGATCATTTGCGCACGCGCCTGACCCACACCATCGAAGTGGCGGCCATGGCCCGCGGTCTGGCCCGCGCCTTGCGCCTCAACGAGGACCTGGCCGAAACCATTGCGCTGGCGCACGATCTGGGCCATTCCCCATTCGGACATCGGGGCGAGGCGGTTTTGAACAGATTGATGCGCGAACACGGCGGCTTCGAGCACAATCGCCAGAGTTTGCGCATCGTCGAGGAACTGGAGGAGAAGTATCCGGGTTTTCGCGGCTTGAACCTGACCTGGGAAGTCCGGGAAGGATTGATCAAACACCAAACTTCCTACGACCAACCCGGAGTGCGGAAAGGTTTCTCCGCCAAATCGCCGTCCCTTGAGGCGCAAATCGGCAACCTAGCCGACGAACTCATCTACGGCAGCCACGATTTGGATGACGGTCTGGACGCCGGCTTGCTCACGGAGGAAGAATTGCGGCGGCACGTCCGGGTCTTCGCACAAGCCTCGGAAACGGTGCGCAAAGAACACGGCAAACTGCCCGCCGAAATCCGCCGCTACTTCATCGTCCGCTGTATTATTGACGACCAGGTGCGCGACGTGGTCGAGACCAGCGAAGCCGCCATTCTGGCTTCGGGCGTCAAGACGGCGGATGACGTGCGGCGCCAGCCGCGCCCTTTGGTGCGTCACAGTCCGGCGCGGCGGAGCCTCAACACGGAGTTAAACCGCTATTTGTACCGGAATCTTTATTCCAATCCGGCCGTGGCGGAACCGAACCGGCGCGCCGTCAAAATGTTGGAGGATTTGTTCGAGTATTATGTCGCGCATCCGCTGGAGATCGGCGAAGCCTCGCGCAAGCGCGCGCGGAAGACGGGCTGGCCGCGGGCGATCTGCGATTATCTCTCCGGAATGACCGACCGTTACACCATCTCGGAACATCGAAGAATATTTGGATTGTGATAATGAGCCGCCCCAAGTTCATCGCCGCGATTCTGTGCGCGGTCGTTCTGGGCGGATTGGGCGCCTATCTGGCGCGCCAAACCACTGTGGATCATCTTCAGGCCCAAAACGCGGCCCTGCAAAAGCAATGGCAACAGGCGCAAGCCGACCGTCAGGCGGCGCTGGCCAGAGCCGCCGGCAACGAACTGGAATTGGAAAACTTGCGCAAGGATTCGACGGCCCTGGCAGAGCTGCGCGAGCAATTGAAAACCAACGCCCCATCGCTGGATTCGCCGCCGGGATTTTACGGCGGCACGAACAATGCGCTCTATTTAAGCTACAGCACGCCCGATCCGGTGCTGCGGTCCTTTATGCGTTGGGTGATGGGAGGCAGCGGCGATGCCAGGAGCAAAGGCCAGAAGATATTTGAGAAAATTTGCGCCGCGTGCCATCAGCAGGACGCCGGAGGCAAGGAGGGCGTTGCGCCGCCGCTGGCCGGTTCGGAGTGGGTGAAGGCGCCGGGCGGAGAGCGATTGGTGCGCATTGTTTTGAATGGCCTCAACGGGCCGGTCCAGGTGCAAGGCAAGACCTGGAACCTGGCCATGCCGCCCTTGCGCGAAAATCTCGATGATGAGCAAATTGCCGTGGTGCTTAGTTACATCCGCTCGAAATGGGGAGAGGAAGGGGCGGCGCCCATCAAGGCGGATTTGGCCACCACCGCTCGCCAGCAATCGCATCCCAAACCGGAAACTGCGGAGGAGTTGTTGCGCGTTTCGGTGCAGTAAGTTCGGGTGAACTCATCGCTTGGGAGGTGATTTAATCATCTGCCGAGCATGCCGCTGCAAAATGGCGACAAACTTGTTGGCCCGCACATAGCCGGCGTACTCCTCCGATTCCGCCTCTGTAAGCCGTCCCTCTGTCGATTTTGTCGCCAATTCCTCGATTCGCTCTTGCAGCGTGGGGTCAGCCCGAAAATGGGCCACCGCCTCCGCTTTTTCCGGCAGGACGATTTGCAGGACGGGACCCACGCCCCGCTCAAACGCGACCGATTCCATAGTTGCTGCCATGTAAGAACTCTATCACTGCGGCGCAGTTTGGGAAAGTTCAAACTTCGCCCGCTTATTCCCCTGACCATCATTCCCCTGACATTCCGGTCCGTGGATGAAAAATGGTTCCGGGCCACGCTCGTTTCCAAAGCGGAACTCTCGTTCCGCACTCCAAGACGCTGGCGCGTTCAAGGGGCGCTTACGCATGGCCGCAAGGTCTTGGAGCGCGGCGCACCAGCGCCGCTTTTCAAAGCGCCAAGCCGTCACGAGCAGGCAAAGAAAGGAGGCAAAGCGTGGTCTGGTTCGATTTCGTCTGCACCGCGCCCGATCTTGCCATGTACCGATCAAACTGGTACTAATTTCGCCGATGATGTTTGCTTGATCGTTGCATGACAACTCCAAGTCCAGAACAAACTGCCGCGCCCGTGCCGTCGGATTTTATCCGCGACATCGTGGCGGCGCACGTGGCCGCGGGGCGCTATCCGAGAATCCACACGCGCTTTCCGCCCGAACCCAACGGCTATCTCCATATCGGCCATGCCAAGTCCATCTGCCTGAATTTCGGCATCGCGCGCGAGTTTGGCGGCGTCTGCAATCTCCGCATGGACGACACTAATCCCGCCAAGGAGGAGGTCGAGTATGTTGATTCCATCATAGCCGACGTCCAATGGCTCATCAGCGGCTGGGCGGATGATCGTCTGGGATTAAAAGCGGCGGGCGCAACGCCCAAGGCCATCGAGAGCAACGGCCAATCCGATTTTTACCTTGGTCCAGTGACCGGTCCGGACGCCGCCCGCGCAAAGCTGGAACCGTTCTATGCTTCGGATTATTTCGAGGAGATTTATGGTTACGCCGTTGCGTTAATCGAGAAGGGCCTGGCTTACGTCTGCGATCTTTCGCCGGAGGACACCGACCGTTATCGCGGCGCGCCGGACCGGCCTGGAAAGGACAGCCCTTTCCGCACGCGCACGGTGGCGGAAAGCCTCGATCTGTTTCAGAGAATGAAGGCGGGCGAGTTTCCCGATGCCGCACGGACGTTGCGGGCCAGAATTGACATGGCCTCGCCCAATGTCTGGATGCGCGATCCTCTCCTTTATCGGATTCGTCATGCCGAGCATCACCACACTGGCGCCAAGTGGTGCATTTATCCGATGTATGATTTCGCCCATTGCTTGAGCGATTACCTGGAAGGCATCACGCACAGCATCTGCACGCTGGAATTCGAGGTGCATCGGCCGCTCTACGATTGGATCCTGGAAAACCTCGGCCTGCCGCGCCCGCTGCCGCATCAATACGAATTTGCCAAGCTGATTCCCAGCTACACCATCGTCAGCAAGCGCAAGCTCATCCAACTCGTGAACGAGAAGGCCGTCACCGGCTGGGACGACCCGCGTATGCCGACGATCAGCGGCATCCGCCGCCGCGGCGTGCCGGCGAGCGCGGTGCGCAGCTTCGCCATCGGAGTCGGGGTTACAAAATTCATCAGCCTCACGGATATGGCCGTGTTCGAACACGCCATTCGCGAAGACTTGAACAAGCGGGCCTTGCGCCGACTGGCGGTGCTGCGGCCGGTCAAGGTCGTGCTCACAAATTATCCCGAAGGCAAAACCGAGGAGCTTGACGCTGTCAACAATCCCGAAGACGCCACTGCGGGCGCGCGCAAAATTCCTTTCGGGCGGACCCTTTACATCGAGCGGGAGGATTTCATGGAGAATCCGCCGCCGAAATATTTCCGATTGCGGCCCGGCGGCGAGGTGCGGCTCAAATACGCCTACATTATCAAGTGCGAGGAAGTGGTGAAGGACTGCGCCGGGAACGTCATCGAATTGCGCTGCACCGCCGACTTGGAAAGCAAGACCGGCGGCGCCACCGCGGCCCGCAAGATCAAGGGGACCATTCATTGGGTCAGCGCCGCGCACGCCTTCGAGGCCGAAGTGCGGTTGTATGACCGGCTGTTCAGCGTGGCCGAGCCGGACGCCGCCGGAGACTTCAAGCAACATCTGAATCCACATTCGTTGGAGACTGTGACCGCGAAGTGCGAACCGGGTCTGAAAGCGGCGGAACCGAAGCTGAGTTATCAATTTGAGCGCCTCGGCTACTTCGCAATGGACCCGGACAGCACGACCGGCAAATTGATCTTCAATCGCACCATTGCCTTGCGGGACACCTGGGCCAAGGAGATGCACAAAGGCTGATGCGCGCCTTCCTCCCGCCGCCAGTCATGCTCAGAATTATGAAAAAGGGCGCCCGAAGACGGGTTCTGATTTTGGGCTGCGCCTGTCTGCTCATGATTCTGGCGCTGTCGGGCTGCCAGACGATCCGCTTTTACAGCCAGGCCGTCGCCGGTCAATATGAAATTTTGGCCCACCAAACGCCCATCGCCGAGTTGATCAAGGACCCCGCCACGGACCCGAAGCTCAAGGCGCAATTGGAGCTGGTGCTGAAAATCCGCCAATTCGCCGCGCAGGAACTCAAGCTGCGGCCCGACGGGAGCTATCTCAAATACGCTGATCTGCACCGCTCTTTTGTCGCGTGGAACGTCAGCGTCGCTCCCCAGCTTTCGCTGGAGCCGAAAACGTGGTGGTTCCCCATCGTGGGCAGTGTGAGCTACATCGGCTATTTCAGCGAAGCCGGCGCCCGCCATTACGCCGCAGTCTGGGACAAGAAGGGTTGGGACACGTATATCGGCGATGTCCCGACCTATTCGACGCTGGGCTGGTTTCGCGATCCGTTGTTGAACACGTTTATTTTTGAACCGGATGCCGACCTGGCCGACACCATTTTTCACGAATTGACCCACGAGCGCATCTTTGTCGCGGGCGACACTGATTTTGACGAAGCTCTCGCGATGATGGTGGCGCAGGAGGGAGTGCGCCGCTGGTTTCACGCGTCGCCCAATCCGCGCGAGTACGAACGCTACCAACAGGAGATGCGGCACGACAACGATTTTGTGAAATTGGTCATGGCCACGCGGGACGCATTGCAAACAATTTATGTTGACGCCCGGTTACAGGATTCGGCCAAACTCCGGCGCAAGGCGGAGATCATCGCGCAGATGCGGGCAGACTACGCCAACCTCAAAAAGAACTGGGGCGTGAACAAGTCCGGCTATGACTATTGGTTTGACAAGCCCATCAACAATGCCAAACTCAACATCGTCTCCGCCTATTACGATTTGGTGCCCGACTTCCAGGCCCTGCTTCGCGCGCAAGGCGGCGATATGGATAAATTTTGGAAAGCGGTGGAAGACCTGGGGAAATTGCCGCTGGAGAAGCGGCACGAGGCCCTGCGCGCCTATTTAAACCCGCAATAAAAAAGCCCGCTAAATCTCATTGAAAACCATTCGTGTTGGCCGCAGGATATGACCATGCAAAGCGTCTTTACAGGGCCGGTTTATGTGGTGCGCGATAATATTGACACAGATCAAATTATTTCCGCCCAGTATCTCAATCTGGTCCCCACGATTCCCGATGAATACGACATACTCGGCAGCTTCGCCCTGGGGGGATTGCCCGATTCCCTTTACCCGGTCCGCTTCGTCAAACCGGGGCAGATGGATAGCGACTATCCCATCGTTGTCGGCGGGCGCAATTTCGGCTGCGGCAGTTCGCGCGAGCACGCCCCTATTGCGCTGGGCGCGGCCGGCTGCCACGTCGTCCTGGCGGAGAGTTTTGCCCGCATATTCTTCCGCAATTCCGTCGCCACCGGCGAAATTTATCCATGCGAAATCGCCGACCGCCTCTGCGATGCGCTCGCAACGGGCGAGGTGGTGACAGTGGATTTGGACAAGCTCACTGTGACCATCCAAGCCAGCGGAAAAGTGCATTCCATCAAGCCGCTGGGTGACGTTCGCCCGGTGGTGGATGCCGGCGGATTGTTCAATTACGCCCGCAAAACCGGGATGATGTCCGCGGCGTGATTTATTGAACAAGCCGCAAGACCGGGGCCGGCTCAGAGCGCAGCGGGTTGGATTGAAAATCGGCGTTTTCCAACAAACTCAACCACTGTTCAATGAGCGCCAAGACCGCGGACACGGAAAGGTGTTCGTGCGTGCCCGCGTACTGACCCAGATTCGCGCCGGCCAGCTTGAACAGGGCGGCGGAAGGTCGAAGCCGCTCCTTTTGCAAATGAACGAACGCTCCCGCGAGTTGGATCAGTCCCTTGTAAAAAGCGCCGTTGGTCCCGTGCCGGTCTTTGAGCCAAAGCTGTTCCAGAATATCATGCGCCTCGTAAAACTGCCCGCGATTGAAGTTGTCAAAGTAACCTTGATAGTACGGATCAACGCCGCTGGCGGAGCCGTGTCCGACCATGCGCGCGATTCTTTCACCTTTGTTGCTCACCACCACAGCATAGGGTAAAGCCTGCGGAAAACAGAGCGAAAAGCTTTGCTGGAATTGACAAGGAGGCGGGGTGAGGGCCACTGTAAGACATGGATATTCACGAATTGGTCATCGAAATGAAACTGCTCGAACGGCGCCTGACTTTGTACGAGGAAAAATACGGAGTATTGAGCGCGGATTTCCATGCCGCTCTGACGGGCGGACGTTTGGCCGATTACGACGCCTTCGATGAAAGCCGCACTGATTTCGGCCGCTGGAAGGGAGTCTTCGAGACTTGGCTGCGGCGCAAGGAGGCTTATGAACGACAACTTCAAGACCAGGGATTGGTGAAGGCTCTTCGCGTACAACCGGCATACTGAGGATTTAAGGTTATGAGGTATATCAGGGCAGCGAACGGCTGTTTTGGTATGACGACTTCCCGCACCCCGACGATCCATCGCTCGCCTCGACTTTTCCTCATCACAAACATGTGGCGCCCGACATCCGGCATCATCGAATTCCCGCTCCAGGGTTGAGTTTCACCGCTCCAAACCTCCCCGCTTTGCTGGAAGAGATCGAAGCGATTGCCGGCTAGCCTTTTTGTGCGCAAGTGCGAATTGGCACCTGCTTTCAAAGCGCGCCGTGCAGAAGGGCAATTTAGCCAGACAAGTCCAAGCGGATCATCTCCCTCATTTTTTCCCTTTAACCGCGAGGTGTTTGCCATTAGTTTCTGGCTCATGGCTAAACCCGTTTTGGGGCGCGGACTCAGCGCCCTGCTTGGTGGCGTCGGTGCGCCGGCTCGAGCCGCCGAGAATGTGTTCCAGGCGCCGTCGCCGCCCGCCGTCACCGAAAGTGGCGAGCAGGTCCGGCGCACGCCGGTGGCGCGAGTGCGCCCGTGCCCTTTGCAGCCCCGCAAGGATTTTTCCGCGGAATCGCTCCGGGAATTGGCGGATTCAATCAGGGAACAAGGCATTATTCAGCCGCTGATTGTCCGTCCGCAGGGAGAAGGTTATGAAATCATCGCCGGCGAACGGCGCTGGCGGGCCGCGCAAATGGCGGGGCTGACCGAAGTGCCGGTGATCGTGCGCCAGGCCGATGATCGCGCGGTGCTGGAAATGGCCCTGATCGAAAACCTTCAGCGGGAGAACCTCAACGCCATCGAGGAGGCGCAAGGTTACGCGCAATTGATCGGGCCGTTTCAATTGACCCAGGAACAGGCCGCCCTCAAAGTAGGCAAGAGCCGCGCGGTCGTGGCCAATGCGTTGCGGCTTTTGAAGCTGTCGCCGGGATTGCAGGCGTTCGTGCGGGATGGACGGCTTTCGGTGGGCCATGCCAAGGTCATTTTGGGATTGGCTTCGCCGGAAGAACAGGAACTCGCGGCGGAGCGCATCCTGAAAAAGTCGCTCAATGTGCGGCAGACGGAGGACCTGGTCAGCGCGTTGCAAAAGCAGAGAGGCGACAAAAACGGGGAAAGAACGCGGCCCGGCTTGCAGGGGCAGGAGGCCCATCTGGCGGCGGTGCAAAACAAAATCCAGGAACGATTCGGCACCAAGGTGGTGCTGCACTACCGTCAAGGCCGCGGCGCCGTTGAAATCAAGTTTTTCAATGACGACGACCTGGAACGCATTTTGAAAGTGGCGGGAATCGAGATGGATTGATGCCGCCGTTGAAGGAGGCTTTGGCAAACACAACATGAATATTCAAGAAGTCCGCGCGCAATGCGCGCAAACACTGTTGGCGCAGCAAGGCCGGGCCGCGCAAATGAGCGCCTTTGTCGGCCTGGATGGTTTCGTGGATGAAATTCTGCACGTGGTGGACAAGCGCGAAAACGCCGAGGCCTATCAGCGCCTGCCGACCATCGCGCAACTGGGCGCGCGGTTGTCGGCCGCCGCCGGCAAGAGCGCCAATGTCGAGCTTGTCAATCAAATCACCAAACTGGGCGGCAACGGCCCGATCATGGCCAACGCCCTGGCCAGTTTTGGGCTGAAGGTGACCTACCTGGGCCTGCTGGGTTATCCCAACCTGCATCCGGTCTTTCACGATTTCGCCAAACGGGCCGAGGTGCATAGCATCGCCGATCCGGGCACGACCGACGCGCTGGAATTCGAGGACGGTAAAATTATGATCGGCAAACATGGCTCGCTCAAGCAGCTCACTTGGGAGAACATCCAGGCCCGTTTCGGGCGCGACCGTTTCGCCGACAAGTTCGGCGGGGCGGACCTGGTCGGCTTCGTCAACTGGACGATGCTCCCTTACATGAGCGATCTCTGGGAATCGCTCCTCAAGGAGATTTGCCCGGCGATGAAAGGGCGGCGGCGCATTCTTTTCTTTGACTTGGCGGACCCGGAGAAACGCACACGCGAAGATATTTTGCGCGCACTGGATCTGATCGGGCGATTTGAGGAGCACTTCGACGTGATTCTGGGCTTGAACGAAAAGGAAGCTCACGAAGTTGGCGAAGTTTTCGGGCTGAAACCCGCGTCGGCGACGCCGGAGGCCTTGGTGGAGTTAGGTTTGCTTGTGGCGAAAATTCTCAAGGCGGGCACGCTGGTCATCCACCCCGTCTCGTATGCGTTAGCCATCACCGGGGGTGAAGTCGCCATGGTGCAGGGGCCTTTCACGCCCAAGCCGCTCATCACCACGGGGGCGGGAGATCATTTTAACTCCGGCTTTTGCCTGGGGCGGCTGCTCGGCCTGGATAATACGATGAGCGTGCTGACCGGCGTGACGACCAGCGGCTATTATGTGCGCACCGCCCAAAGCCCATCCATCGCCCAGGTCGCGGCCATGATGACAGAGCCGGCCCAGCCAACATGATTCTGGAAGTTGTCAAGTACGGCCATCCGACATTGCGGCAGAAGGGGGCGCGGGTGGAAAAAATCACGCCGGACCTCCAAAAGCTCATCGAGGACATGTTCGAAACCATGCACGCCGCCAAAGGCGTCGGCCTGGCCGCGCAACAAGTGGGGCGCGCGTTGCAGTTGACAGTGCTGGATGTGCGGGGCGCAACCGAGCGACCATCCACGCTGGAGCTGGACGGCAAGGAAGCGGACGTCCTGGCCTTCATGCCGGTGGTGTTGATCAATCCCGAAGTCAAGGGCGCGGGCGATCCGGTGGCGGCTTCGGAAGGGTGCCTGAGTTTCCCGGAAATTTACGCGGAGATCATGCGCCCAGGCCTGGCGGATGTCCGGGGCACGAACGAAAAAGGGGAGGAGATCGAATTTCGTTGCGGCGGCCTACTGGCGCGCGCCATTCAACACGAACTGGACCATCTCAACGGCATTTTGTTTATTGACCGCATGGCGCGCGCCGACAAGGACGAACTTAAGACGCAACTGGAGGAACTCCAGGCGGCCACAAAGGCCGCGCTCAAGGCCAGGAAGTGAACCGGCGCGATGCGAAAAGTCCTCCTACTGCCAACCCTGCTCCTGCCGGGTATATTTGCGCTTGACTCGACTGCGGCCCCGCCGCTGCGGCCCTGGCTGGAATATCGGACGATTATGTGGGTGGGTGACAGCCCGGGGAAGCAACCGGAGAAGTTTCCGCTCTTCTGCCAGCGATTGCGCGAAATGGGCGTGAATACCGCCATGATTTACGACGAGGCAGATCCCGCGCCTCTGCTGCAAAATCATTTTCCGTACTACGTCGAGAACATGGTCAATCGAGGTCTTTGCCTCAAGTGGAATTCGAATGTCCGCGACTGGGAAAAATTGCTGGCCGACTGGAATAAAGGCGGACGCTCGAAAACCGAGTTGGTGCGCGACTACTGCCTGGACGACCCGAAGTGGCGCGAGTGGGCGCGGGAGCAAGTCCGGAGCATCGTGGCCCGCAACAGCCCGTATCAACCATTGGCCTACAATCTGCGCGATGAATTGTCCGTGACCTACTCGGCCAATCCCTTCGATTACGATTTTAATCCCATCGCTTTGGCTGGTTTTCGACATTGGCTCAAAACACAATATCCGAGTCTTGACGCGCTGAATGCCGAGTGGGAAACACGCTTCGCGCAGTGGGATGACGTGACACCGTTCACCACCGATGAAATCAAGAACCGGATGGCCAGCGGCCAGGCCCTCCCGCGCGGGAAGCCGGATTGGCAGGACTTGGAGTTGTTGAAATTTGACCTCAACAGCGCACGGTTCGCTCCCACCCGCTGGAATTTTTCGCCGTGGGCCGATTTTCGCTCCTACATGGATTATTCCCTGGCGGATGCGCTCGACGAGCTCCGCCAAGAGGCGCACCGCGTTGATCCGCAAACTCCTGTGGGAATTGAAGGCGCTCAAATGCCCGATGCCTTCGGCGGCTACGATTTGTGGAGGCTTTCGCGCGTGCTGGATTGGGTTGAGCCTTACGACATCGGCAATGCGCGGGAGATATTAGGCTCTTTCATGCCCGGTCGTCCCATCATCACGACCGTCTTTGAGAGCGACACCGATCATGCGCGCCGCCGCCTCTGGCATTTGTTGCTCGAAGGAGACCGCGGTTGCATCGTTTGGTGGAGTGAGGATTGCGTGGATTTCAAAAGCGCCGATGATGCCCTGACGGCCAAAGCGCAAGCTCTCGCGCCTGCCCTCCGCGAAATGACCTCGCCGCTGGCGCAACTCTTTCTTCGCGCTGAACCGGAGCACGACCCCGTATTCATTTACTACTCCCAGCCCAGCATACAAGTTGATTGGCTGCTCGAATCCACAGTTGATGGTTCGACCTGGCCGCGGCGCTTCTCCAGTTTCGAAAGCGCTCACAATCACGCGGCCCAGGCGCGCGATGGCTGGCTGAAGGCTCTGGAAGATTTGGGTTACAGTCCGCGATTCATCTCTTCCGAGCAGATCGAATCCGGCCAAATGGCAGGGCAGAGCAATGCTGTCGTGGTTCTTCCCTCCGTCTATGCGCTGTCGGACAAAGAAGCGCAACAGTTGAGCCTCGTGGCGGCAAAAGGACGACTGTTCTTCGACGATTTGCCGGGAGCTTTTGACCAACACGGCAAATTACGAAACACTCCCTTGGGCAATGTTATCGAGGGCGATGGACGATTCCCCGGCGACCCCGCGCTTTACGCTGTGGAACGCCTGGGGCAAAGCCCGCTTCCCGCCACGAACGATCTGGCCGGATGGCTCGCCGCAAGGTTGCAGGCGCAACGTCCCAAAAATGCTTTGCCGTCGGCGGACCGCGTTCGCATCCACCGTTTTCGTGTGCCCGGGGGAAGGCTGGTAGCTTTTGAACGGAATGTCGAATACGCGATGAGTGAATCGCTCCAACAAGCGGGCGGCAATGAAGCGTTGGAAAAGCCGATCCGAGTTGATGTCACGCTGCCGCAAACGGAGTACATCTATGATCTAAACACTCAGACCTACTTGGGCCGCGCCGATCACATTGATTTCACGCTTGATCCGTGGCGCCCGTCGCTCTTCGCGCTGACCACAAAAGAAATCCTCGCCGGCTCAATCCTCTCGTCTCTTGCAGAGTAAATGCAGGGATTCCGTCGGCGAGACGCCGACCGAGGCGATCGGGACGATCGCGCTCCCCAAAAAGTTGCTAATGATCGGCGTACTGATTCAACCCATCCGTCACTGCTTGACTGGCAGGGCGAAGGCGACCCAGGCGTCGCCGCGCGGCGTGCCGAGATGAAGGACGCCGGTGGCCGGGATGACGACGTATTGGCGGCCGGCGATTTCGTACGTCGCCGGCGGGGCGCTGCCGGCCCAGGGAAGGTCGGCCGCCCATAATTCCCGGCCGTTGGTTTTGTCGAAGGCGCGGATTTTGTTGTCGCGCGTGCCCGAGCAGAAGACCAGGCCGCCCTCAGTCACGATCGCGCCGCCGTAATTCTCCGTGCCCGTGGGCGGCGTCCCTTTGGCTTTTAGCGCCGCGTATTCGCCGAGCGGAACTTTCCATTCGAGCTTGCCGGTGTTGAGGTCAATGCAATTGAGCGTCCCCCACGGAGGTTTGTTGGCGGGGTAGCCGTCCTGATCGTAGAAACGCGGATAGCCGGCAAAGCTGTAAACCGGACGCTCGGTTTTGGGCGTTTCAGCCGGAACGGGGCGGTCTCGCAGCATCAGATAATCCACCAGCGCTTTGAGGTCCGGTTCGGTCAAAAGCGGATTGGCGGGCATGGCATTCTTGCCGTTGCGAATTTGCTGGATGAGGGCATCGTCGCTCATCCGATGCCGCAAGCCGCGCAAGGGCGGGGAAATGCCGACGCCGAGGCGGTCGTTCCCGTGGCAGACGGCGCAGGTCTTCTCATAGACTTTTTGGCCAGCGGTTTTCGGCGCGTTGCGATCGTCGGGCGGATCGTCGTCGCGAAACATGCTGATGGCCCAGCCGATATGATTGGCCGTAACGTAGAGACGGCCCGTTTTGGGGTCAATGCACGCGCCGGTCCACTCAGCGCCGCCGTCCACGTCAAAATAGAGCGTCGCCTGGCCGTCGGCGCAAGGCATGAACCGTCCCGTCCTCATGCCTTTGAAACGGGAGCGGGCGAATTCGGCCGCCTCCTCGGTGCGGACGGTCAGGTCGGCTTCTGTAAATTCTAATTTTGCGAACGGTTCGGGCAGTTCGACGTCCGGCTGATAGGGCCAGGTCACCTCGCCGGGCAGATCGCTGGTGGGCGCGCGGCGCAGGCGGAAGGGGTAGATCGGTTTGCCGGTGACGCGGTCCAGCAGGAGGGTGTTGCCCATTTTGCTGACGGCGGTCACGACGTCCACGCGGCGGCCGTCGCGGGTGATGGTGGCGAGGTTGGGCGGCGCGGAGATGTCGAGGTCCCAAATATCGTGGCGAATTTCCTGAAAGTGCCAGAGGCGCTGCCCCGTCACGGCGTTCAGGGCAATGACGCAATTGGCGAAAAGATTCTGGCCGCGATGGCGCATGCCGATGAAGTTGGGCTTGGGTGAGGCGGTGGTGACGTAGGCGATGCCGCGTCCTTCGTCCAGGGCCATGCCGGCCCAGGCGTTGGCGGCGTAGTCCTCCGTTTTGTCCCAGGTGTCGTAACCGAATTCGCCCTCGTGCGGCACAGTGTGAAAGGTCCAGAGTTGACGGCCCGAAACGACATCAAAGCCCCAGACATCTTTCATGTAACCGGGCACGATGATGATCTCTTTATAGATCGTCGGAGCCGCGCTGGATGCCCCGTAGCCTTCACGAACGATCCCCGGCAGCGTGATTTTCCCCTTCTCGCCGAAAGTTTCGATGGGCCGTCCGGTGATCGGATCAAGCGCGTGGAGGAACGCGCCCGAGGTAAACAGAATGCGCTCGGCCGCGCCGCGACGGCCGGGCCAATAAATCAAACCCCGAAAGGCCGGGCGGCCTTCGGGTTTAAAACGCCACAATTCGACGCCATTGGTGGCGTTGACGGCGACGACGTTTTCCCCCGGAGTCGGCGTAAACATCGTGTCGCGCGCGATGATGGGGTTGCATTCCAGGGGAGTGCCTGAATCGCCGGAGTGATAAGTCCAGGCGATGCTCAGGTCTGCGATGTTGCGCCGGTTGATCTGGTCGAGCGCCGAATAGCGCATGCCGCCGTTGTCGCCGTGGGAACGCTGCCACGTCAAGAATGTTTTGCGTTTGGGCAGGCCGTTGGCGGGCGTCAATTCGCCGGGCTGTGCGGCGGGAATGGTCGTGTAAAGCGGCAGGCTCTCTCGCGCCGCGCGGTCTTCCACCGCCCAATAATCATTAGTCTTGGCAGGCGGTTCAACAGCGCTCGTCTTGGCAAAGGCTGCAACCGATAGGGCAACGGCCAGCAGAGCGCGCACGCTGCCGCGGGAAAAAGCAAACATCATGAACATGCGTCCATGATGAGCGAAGGAAGGTCGGAAAGCCAGCACGTTGAGATGGCGCGGTCGGGGGCGCAAATCTGTTTTTGGCAAATTTCTTTTTCCAGGCCACCCTCACCCCGGCCCTCTCCCACTGGC